>JADMIO012720372.1_pt1 | contig 18757 bp, 14 predicted proteins | sample 8958161 | NCBI WGS metagenome assembly JADMIO01 (sample SAMN16585339, study PRJNA669376) | soil metagenome | isolation source: Crop rotation soil | place: USA: Cullars Rotation, Alabama | collected 2011 | reverse complement strand
CGATCTCGCCCGCCCCATCCGGCGGCGTCAGCTTGCCTTTCGCAACGCCGCGGTTAACGAGGGTCCTGGCCTTCTGCTCTGCGGGGGCATCGGGCATCGCCAGCACGGCATTGTAATCCGCGATCTCGCCCGCCCCATCCGGCGGCGTCAGCTTGCCTTTCGCAACGCCGCGGTTGATGAGGGCCTTGGCCTTCTGCTCTGCGGGGGCATCGGGCATCGCCAGCACAGCATTGTAATCCGCGATCTCGCCCGCCCCATCCGGCGGCGTCAGCTGTCCTTTTGCGACACCGCGGTTGAAGAGGGCCTTGGCCTTCTGCTCTGCGGGGACATTCTTTGCCGTGATGACTGTGGTCCACGCCTCGATCGCCTTCGGCTTGTCGCCCGCGTCGTACGCGAGCAAGGCTGCGAGCATGAGACGGCCCACATCGACAGGCGACGGGACGGCAGGTGTCGAAGGGACCGACACAGCGGCGGGTGCTTGTTGATCCTGTGCGAGTTGATCCCGGTAGCCGCGGAGGACTGTGAGCTGCTTCTCGGCGATCTCCTTGAGGCTCGAAAGGTAATGGTCCTTTTCCGTTGGCCATTTGATCTGGCTCAAATCATCGACGAGAAGCGTGAGCGGAGAACGGACGATGATCGGAAGCCTTTTGCCGACGAGCGACTCATGAAGCTTTTGCATGAGCGCGTCGGCGCCATCGTTCCCGAGTTCGACATAAAAGCGGCTGTTGTTGTCCTTTGACAGAAGATCGATCACCTCCTGGCGCAGATCTCCACTTGTTAGTGCTTCCTGCAGGGGCTTGCGGCCGCACCAGAAGAGGTTGCCATCAAACTGACGGCAGTCGTGAAGCGCTTTGAACGTGGTGTCGTTCCACCCGCTGTAACCGGCGACAATCACGCCGTGCCTCTGGAGGTATTCCGTCAGTTGCCGCTGGTTGGCGTCGGCAAGGTTGCCGATCTCGGCTGAACTGTTGGCGAGATAATGTCGGTGGATGCTGCCGTGGGTATAGACGAGATGGATGGCGTGGTCGACGGTGTCATCGGGGCTGCCGACGCCGGTCTCGGGGCGGTCGGTCATGTAGTAGAGCACGTTGTGAAGCTGGGCGGCACGCTGGAGCAGCGGATCGAAGTTCGTGGTGAAGATGGTGGAGACGAACGGGCGGCGTTTGGCTTTCCAGTCTGCTGTCGACTGGGCGTGCAGGATCCCCCCGAGATACAGATGGGCGAGGTTGATGCTGTTGCCAATAGCCCGACAGGCGTCTCGGAAATAGGCGCGGCGGCGATCGGCCGAGTTGAGGCCCATGGCGCAGCCTCCAGACATCCCGGCCTGATAGGCGTTGGAGACGCCATCTCCTGTGAGATTGGGTAGACCGTTTGCGTCGAGTGAAAAAGTGGGTTGCCCGTTCGTGGTGCTGCTGTCTTGGACATCTTGCCAGAGCTGTCTGGCGTGAGCTTCGAGACCAGCGTGGGTTTTGTTTTTGTCGGCAACGTAACAAAGCTTGTTCTTCTGCGCGTAGGTCCACCAAGCGATGTCCGACTGAACCATCTGCTTTCCGGTGGGAACCAGGGGATGACTGAATCCCGAACCAAGAACGAGCGAATAGGCAGGCGCTCGATCGCCTACGGCCTCGACCCGCTGTTGGACCTGGCTGAGAAACCGGTTCAGCGGCATTGTGCGTATTTCAGGAGACCCCATGAGGACGAGAAGTATAGTCGATCGCGGCGCATCAATCTCGGTCCACTCCAGCGGATATCCACCGCTCGCCGAGCCACTGAAATCCATCACCACTCCGGCACTGGCCCTCCCAGAGACTTCCAAACTTTCTCGGCCTCGGCTTTTCGATTCAGCTCGATGTACAGGTGCTTGCCTTTGTAGTACCGGCTGAAATCGATCTCCTCCCGTACCTCGGACGAACCGAAGAAGCGTCGTACGAAATGATCTGCATCGAGCCGGAGCGTATCCATGATCGCGTCCGGCGCAACCGGGCCGCTGCCATTGTACTCGCCCTGGCTATTGCGTTCTTCCAAGATGCACAGTTCGCGGTGGACGAGCTTTCGCGCTATTTCGATCGCGGCGTCGATCTCGTCGGGGTGGCAGTGCCACTCGCCGCTTTGCAGTTGCTGAAGAAACGACACGCCGTCATCGAACAGAAAGTCGATGGAAGAAAGTGATTCGTCGGGGACCACGCGAAACAGCCGCATCGCGTATTCAGGCAACGGTTCTTCACGTACGTCGTCCCAGGCAAGCCGATCGCGAATTTGTTCGACAGTCACTAAAGGCATCTGCGGGTGGATAACGGATCAGCATTCAGCGGCCGGGGCGACAACCAGCGTTTGAATTACAAGGACCGTCATGGCCCCGGTCCATTGCAGTCTTTGGTTATCCACCGCCGGAACGCCGTTTACCTTGTTCGATCAACCGAAGCATAGGTTAATGACATCTCATTCATCTGCTTCACCGGTCAATTCACATCTCGCGATGTTATCCCAGCAATGTGTCTAACTTCCGGAATGATAACAAGTCATGGCGATCTGACGCAAAATAACGCGGGAGCAAAACCGGGCCGGCGGTGGATACGCAGAGCCGGTGCGGTGCTGCGGCGATTGACGGCGAAGATCAGATCGAAACATTCGTGATGACCAGCTTATCCGCCGCTCGGATGACGTGCAGCAAGCGACTCTTCCGCACGCGATGACTGGTTCCGATCTGGCCGCCCTTCATTCCAGGATTGTCGTCGTCTTTACTGCTGGTGCGACTCCACCAGTTGCAGCGGTATGTATTTTGTACAATGTGCACGCAGCGAACGATGTCGCCAGGCAAACGCTCGACGGAGAGTGCGATCTCCTTGGACAGGTCCAGGGGCGTTGATGATGGCACTGGGGTACTAAAAACATCACTCATGTGCAGATTCCTTTAAACGGTCGAGAGAACGGATCAATACGATCGCCGCGGTACATAGCTGTCGCGCGAGATCGTTCGCGACCGGATCAGATGCCACACGATGACTGCCACAACCGCGCCCAACGCGGCACAAAGCAGGCTCCATGGATTAAAGCCACTGATCGGCAGCTGGCTGATGATCCTGTATAAGATGCCGCCGATGAGTGCGCCCACTGCCGCGCAGCCAATTCCCAGCCGGGGGTCGTCGCCGCGCAGATTGACAAACTTGCTGACAATGAACCCGACGATCAGGCCCACTACGATCCATCCGCCAATGTTGAGGAAGAACATGTGCGCTCCATGTAGAATTGTCGCAGAAGCATCTGCCGCCAGTTGCACCAACCGGGCAGAAGCAGAGTTATTGCAAGAAAAGAGAAGGCGAAGGAGGCAAACGCTGCGCGCGTTCAAGTTTCGCGAGGCGGGTGGCTCGGTCGTCGTTTAACCAAAGTCACTGTAGCGAGGTCACGTCCAGAAAGATACGATATAAGTCAGCGGATTTCTGTTTAAACAGATGATGTCGCTGGTGCAGGATTTCAATTGTCTGCCTCGCCGGCGAGACAATCGACGGTGCTACCCTCTGAGTGCTGTCGTTTCAGTGACTTTAGCTGCTCGACAGTGACCTGCCATTCATTCAAGGACATAAAAACGTTCCTGCGAAATTGGCGATGCTGGGTCAAGAAAATCTCCTTCTCACCCAAGACAACGGCATCGAGTTTCATTACTAATACAACCATGCGGACTCTCATTACTCTCGGAATCTCCCTTCTCTCCCTGGCACTGACCGGCTGCGCGGACCAACCCTCCAAGACTTCGGTCTCTTTGTTCAACGGCAAAGACCTCACCGGCTGGGTACAGCGCGGCGGGAAGGCGAAGTATTCGATTGATGGCGATGCGATCGTCGGGGCTTCGGTGACGGGCACGCCCAACAGCTTTTTGTGCACGGAAAAAACCTATGGCGATTTTGTGCTGGAATACGATTTCAAGGTCGATCCCCGATTGAATTCAGGGGTGCAGATTCGAAGCGAATGCCTGGCTATCCCCAAGGAGATCACCTGGGAAGGCAAGACGATCAAGGTGCCCGCGGGGCGGGTGCATGGGTATCAGGTGGAGATCGACCCGGACGTTCCGCGAAAGCGGATGTGGAGCGCGGGGATTTATGACGAGGGGCGACGGGGATGGCTCTATCCGGCCGCGGGGAACAAGGAGCAGGAAGCCGCCTTCAGCGAGCAGGGACAACGCATCTTCAAGGCCGAAGACTGGAACCATGTGCGCGTCGAAGCGATTGGTGATTCGATTAAGACCTGGCTGAACGGCACGCCGTGCGCGGACATCAAGGATTCAATGACGCCGCGAGGATTCATCGCGCTTCAGGTGCATGGGATCGGCAGTGAGAAGGATAAAGAAGGCGCTGAAGTTCGCTGGCGAAATTTGAAGATCACCGAGGCAAGCGCGCCGGCAGCAGCCGCAGCACCAAACACATTAACCGAAGCCGAAAAGGCCGCGGGGTGGAAGCTGCTTTGGGACGGCAAGACGACCGACGGCTGGCGCAGCCCCAAGACCGATCACTTTCCAACCAAAGGCTGGACGATTAAAGACGGCGTGTTGATCGTTCACGAAAATGGCGGCGCGGAATCTGTCGGCGGCGGCGACATTATTACCCGCGAGCGTTATTCCAATTTTGAGCTGATGGCCGATTTCAAACTCACACCGGGCGCTAACAGCGGTGTGAAGTATTTCGTGCAGCCGAATCTCGATTCCGTCACCGGCACCGGCGCAAAGGCCGCGGCCGGCTCGGCGATTGGATTGGAGTTTCAGGTTCTGGATGATGAGCGTCACCCCGACGCCAAGCTTGGCCGCGACGGTGATCGCACGCTCGGTTCGCTTTATGATCTGATGACCGCTTCGCATGACAAAAAGCCCAACCCCATTGGTGAATGGAACACGGCCCACCTCATCGTTCGCGGCAATCATGTCGAGCACTGGCTGAATGGCGCCAAGATTCTGGAGTATGAACGCGGTTCAAAGGCGTTCCGGGAAGCGGTGGCGCTGAGCAAGTTCAAGAATATCCCCGGATTCGGCGAATGGCCCGATGGGCATATCCTGCTTCAGGAACATGGCAATGAAGTCTCATTCCGCAACATCAAGATTCTCGTGACTGAGGGGAAATAGTCGCTTCTATCAGATACAGGTGTAAACACATGAAATCAGGCAAAGACCAGTTTGTCGGAAAAATCCATCGCCGCTCATTCCTCAAAGGCGCACTGGCTGCGGGTGTGTTTTCGGTCGTGGGCACGGGATGTTCCAGTCTTGGGCAGCGCGAACAATCGCGCATCGCCACCGTGACTACCCGGCCGTCCGGAAAGGTAAACATCGCCTTCATCGGCATCGGCAATCGCGGAGGCCAGATCGCCAAGGCGCTGCATGCGACCGGCCTGGCCAATGTTGTTGCGCTGTGCGACACCGACATGGGCGCACCGGCAACCCGAGACATCATCAACCAGTTCCCCGATGTCCCGCGCTTCCAGGATTTTCGTGTGATGTTCGACAAGATGCATAAGGACATCGACGCGGTGAGCGTGGGCATACCGGACTTTGCACATTTCCCGGTAGCGATGCTGGCGATGTCGTACGGCAAGCATGTCTACTGCGAAAAGCCGATGGCCCACAGCTTCCGCCAGCTCGAGCTGATGATGGCCGCGGAGAAGAAATACAAAGTCGCCTGCCAGATGGGCAACCAGGGCCACTCTGAAGGCAACTATTTCCAGTTCAAAGCCTGGACCGATGCCGGCATCATCAAAAACGTCACCAAAATCACCGCGTTCATGAACAGCTCGCGCCGCTGGCATGGGATGAAGGTTTCCGGCTATCTGCCGGAACAACCCATTCCCGAAACGCTCGACTGGGACGTGTGGATCGCTACCGCGCTGGACCACAAGTACAACGAAAAATATACCAACGGCGAATGGCGCTCTTGGTTTGATTTCGGGAACGGCGCGCTGGGCGACTGGGGCGCGCATATCTTCGACACCGCGCACGAATTTCTCGATCTTGGCTTGCCGACGGAAGTTGAAGCAGTAAGACTCGACGGTCCAAGCCCATATATCTTCCCACAGGCTTCGACGCTGGCATTTCGATTCCCAAAACGCGGTTCGATGCCGCCGCTGGAATTGACCTGGTACGACGGCCAGAAGAATCTGCCGCCGCTTCCGGACAACATGGGCGATCCGGTTGTTGATCCGAGCATTCCCCCACCGACAACCGGCTCGATCAATACAAACCAGAACGCACCGGGGAAAATCATTTACGGCGAAGGATTAACATTCAAAGGCGGAACACACGGCGCCACGCTGAAGATTATTCCGGAAGACAAAGCCAAGGATATGGAATCAAGCCTGCCGAAGGTTCCGAAGAGCCCATCCAATCATTTCAAAAACTTCTTGCTGGCATGCAAAGGCGAAGAAAAGTGCCGCTCATCGTTTGCCGTGGCAGGCCCGCTTTGCCAGATGATGGCGTTGGGCGTCATTGCACAGCGCGTTGACGCTAAACTGGCGTTTGATCGCAGTAGCAAGCGCATCACGAACCACAAGATCGCCAACGAACTGCTCGCCGGCGTGCCGCCGCGAAAAGATTGGGAACAGTATTACAGGATGTGATCGCGCTGATCCTGGCGCCAAATCAGAATTGATAATCCTTGGCTGAAATCCTTGAGAAACCGTCATCCTGAGCGGTAATCCGCGAAGGATCTGGCCTTGATTGACGAGGAGCGCAGATGCTTCGGAATACCTCAGCATGACAGACGAATAGGATTTCAGCAGAGCAAATTGATAAATGAAACCAACCAGCAATTCGGTTGGCGGGATTTTGATTGAATCTCCGCCGATGTGAACACGTGTAGAAAGCAATGCCCGCGGCGCTCTTCTGTTGTCTATTTATTGGGTTAAACTCTTCGGGATAAGCCTGCGGATGGTTCGCAGGCCGGGTTGCTTTATAGAATCCATACCGGGGCATTTTTAATTCGATGTCTTCCCAACAACTCTACTCCCGAATTGCGTGGCTGTATGACGCGGGGCTTTTTCTCAATGGATACAAGTCCGCGGCGCGGTGGCTGGTGCGGGGATTGTCGATCGGAAAAGATGCGCTCGAGGTGCTGGATGCAGGATGCGGAACGGGGCTGTATTCGATCGCGATGCTCAAGGAATTTCCCAACGTCCGGGTGACGGCATTTGATCTCAATGCCGACATGGCCAGCCGGTTGGAGCACAGCGCGGCAAAGCTTGGGTTTGCCGATCGCATTCGCGTGCACGTCGCTGATGCAATGAAGCCACTGCCCTGCGAGCCAGGTCGATTTGACGGCCTCGTCGCAGGCGGCCTGCTGGAATATGTGGACATTTTTGCCGCAGTGCGGCATCTGGCGGGATATCTCAAACCCGCCGGGTGGTTTTTCAATTCACCCGTGCGAAATACCTTCGGGGGGCGAATGGTCGGAAGATTGCAGCATTTTCAACCCTACCCCGGGGATGAACCGGTGCGGGCATTCACGGAGGCTGGGTTCGATCTGGTCAAGGAGATACCACTGCCAATGCGATATGTGGTGATGTCGCGGATCAAGACGGCGCATTTCTTCCGAAAGCGATAGCCAAAGACAGACGACAGATTCTTATCGCAACCACTGGGTTATTGATTTGAGATTTTGGATGATTTGAGATTTTGGATTGAAGAAGACCCTCTCCCGACGTACCGGGAGAGGGAGCTGATAGCCACATTATCCCGCATCCACGACACACCTGAACCCAATCCCACCTGATCGATCCTTCGACGGCGCCATCAGCAGATATTTCCCATGCTGGCTCAGTTTGGTATTGGCCAGGAAATACCAACCTGATGCTTTGGGACGATACGAACTTCCCCCGCGAACGATTGCGGCGCGGGTGTGGTCGTCCTGAAATTCATCCGTCCACTGCCAGACGTTGCCGGTCATGTCCATCACGCCAAAAGGACTCGCTCCGTTCGGATGGGCATCGACATCGTCTCGCGCGGGCATGACGCGCGAATCATCAACGAACTTCGGAATTGCCGATACGTCGGGTTTGTTTCCCCAAGGATATTCGCGGCCATCGGTGCTCTGGGCGGCGTATTGCCATTCCCATTCATGCGGCAGGCGCTTGCCGGCCCAGGCAGCGTAAGCGCGGGCGTCTTCCAGCGACACCCACGTCACCGGTTTTTTCGCCCAGCTTTCAGGATAGGTGCCGTTCGCCCAGTTCTTGAGGAAATTGTGATCGTCCGCTGGTTTATAGCCGGAGGCGTCGATGAACTTTTTGAAGTCGGCATTGGTGACTGGATATGTATCGATGTGGAACGCCTTGATCCCCATGGTGTGGTCGTGATGCCGTCGCGGAATCTTTTCCCATGGATATTGCACGTCGACGCCGGGCTCATCTTCACCTTCAATCTCAACGCCGGACAACTTGAACCTGAACTTGCCTCCGGGGATCTGCACCATTCCTTTAGGGGCGGATAAAGCTGGTTTGGTCGGCGCGATTTCGACCATTGTTTGCGGCAGCGGCTTCCATTCGGAAGAAAGCTCGCTGAAGCGCTGCTTGGAAAGTTTCGACATCTTCGCCAGCAGTCTGGTGAGATTCTCATCCGGCTCTCCGTTGTTGAGCGATAACACCGCGCCATATCCATAGGGTTCGATTTCAAAGCTGAGCGATTGTTTTTCGCCGTCGGCCGGCGCGGGTGAAAACGCCGTTCCATGCCATAAGTCAAAGCATTTTCCGCTCGCGGGCACGATCAACTGCTCGCCGGTCAGCATCTTGTCGGTGCGATTGACCAGCAGCCAAAGCGTGCGGTCTTTTCCGGGGAATTTGGTCGCATAAACACCCTGCTGCGATGTTGCGACATGTGGCTCCCAATCCGGACTGACAAGCAAATCAGCCATCGAGCGCTCGATGGCCGAAATGCGCCGCAGCGCCTCGCCGTCGCGCGGAGTGAAGCCGTTCCAGATGCCCCAGACGTTCTCCCAGCTTTCATAGCCCGTGCCGTTGAAGAATGCTGCCTGGAGCGTGTCTGTGCGATCGCGCGCCCAGCGATCGCAGACATTGACCAGGTGCCGCGGCTCGATCCATTTGTATTTGCTGATTTCCGGAATCGGCGGATAAGGCCAGTAACCCCAGCTCATGATGTCCCATTGGATCAGATCGTCCCCGTGGCGCATGTCGCATTCAGGCTCAAATGCCAGCGGATGGCCGACACGATCAGATGCATCGACGAATGCCTTACCCACCCCATACATAGTGTCGCCGTTGATCCCATCGGCCCCGATCTCTTTCATCAACCCGGCGGCGGCATCCCAGAGCTTCTTGTCTTCATCGCGCGTGCCGGTGTCCCACGGCATGACCGGAAACAGCACCCGCACATTGCGCTTGTGAAAGTCGTCGATCATCTGCTTTACGCCCCGCACTCCGCCAGGCAGATCGCGAACCAGATCGTGCTGGTTGCGATCGTCAATGCCGATATTGGGATAAACCGGCCAGAGCAGGATTGCGTCGATCCCGCCATAGCGCTTTTCAAGATCCTCCAGTAAACGATCAACCGTATATTTGCCCGCGACTGGATCGTAGAAATAGCGGTCTTCGACCATCGTCTGTGGCTGCACAAAAGCGCGCTGCGCCCAGGCAAGCTCCGGACGTGAATACTGTGTATCATCGTATTTAATACTTTCACGATGCTCGTCGCGCCAATCCTTCATCTGCGCATACCACGCATCCCGGCTGGCGGAATCTTTCGGGCCGCTGATAGTCTCGGCATCAATATGAAGCGCATCATCCGCCTGAACTGGCATGGAAAGAAACGATATACAGTAAAGGAGACATAGCCAGATGGGTCGTTTCATGCATACAGTAAATCGGATTGGAGAAAATCAGGCAAGTCGGGTATCTGGTCTTAAGACGCCTATCAGGCTTCCGCGCAAACCGTACAGCCACACTCACTGACACATCGGACGGCTCAATCGTTCAGCGGAAGTAGACATACAAATCCCACGGCTGGCCGAGGTGTCCGCGAAGCTAACATCATCTGGCTGCCCGCTGCGATTGCTTTTCCTTGTGGGTCGAATACTGTAACCAGCCAAGGACAAAACGCCCACTATGTCGCACAACGTTGCGCTGTTCATCACGTGCCTGACCGACCAGTTCTATCCCCACGTCGGCATTGCGGTCACAAAGATCCTTGAGCACCTTGGGTGCAAGGTATGCTTCCCTAAAACGCAGACCTGCTGCGGCCAACCGTTTTTCAACAACGGTTATCATGATAGTGCCAAAGAGCTGGCAAAAAAGTTCGTACAGGATTTTGAGAATCACGACTATATCGTCACACCGAGTGGTTCGTGCTGCGCGATGGTTCGCGAGCATTTTCCCGAATTGCTGAAAGGCGATCACGCCTGGGAGCATGGGCTGCACCATGTGGTTTCGCGCACCTATGAATTTGTCGAGTTTCTCGACAAGGTGCTGAAGGTAAACCTGAGTGAGCTGTCGCTGCCGGACAAGCGAACGTTTACGTATCACTACACGTGCCACTTGCGTGGAATCGGCGTCAAGGACGAAGGCGTGCGGCTACTGCGGCAGATCGGGAACGTCGCGTTCATGCCAATGGAAAAAACTGACCAGTGCTGCGGCTTCGGCGGCACATTCGCGGTCAAATACCCGGCAATCAGCGGAGCGATCGTGGATGACAAGATCAACTGTATTCGCGCGACTAACGCGCAAACGACTATCTGTAATGATGCCGGCTGTTCGATGAACATCAGCGGTATGTGCCATCGGCACCACGTCAAAAGCGAAATCAAACATATCGCCGAGATTATCGCAGAGGCGATGGGGTTGGATGTGACGGGGTGGTAACATTGGATCGACTTGTCTTGACCGCTACAATCGTGCTTAATGACCACCCCCACCGCTGAATTTTCCAGCTCTGAATTCCACGAGCTCAGCACCAAGGCTGCGGGAAATGAAAAGCTGAAGACCGCGATCAACAACGCGGTCATGCGGCAATATACCGGGCGGCAGTTGCGGCTTTTGGATTTGCCGGATTCGAATCAGCTGCGCGTGCTCGCGGGGCAAATTAAGCAGCATACGCTGGACTATCTCGACTATTACCTCCAACAGCTCAAAGAGGGTGTTGAACGAAACGGCGGGCATGTGCATTTTGCTCGTGACGGCGCCCATGCCAAGCAGATCATCACCCGCATCGCCGCGGACGCGAATTGCAAAAGCTGCATCAAAAGCAAGTCGATGGTCAGTGAGGAAATCGATCTGGCCCACGCCTTGGAAGAAACAGGCATGGATGTCGTCGAAACCGATCTGGGTGAGTTTATCGTCCAGATCAGCCACGATCGCCCCTCGCACCTGGTTGCACCGATCGTTCACAAGGATCGAGCCAGCATCGCCAAACTTTTCAGCGAATATTTCGGCACGCCTTACAATGACGATCCACATGCGCTGACACAACAGGCGCGCATTTATCTGCGAGATAAATTCCGCAAGGCCGATTTCGGGATGACCGGAGGTAATTTCATCGTCGCTGAAACCGGGCATGTCTGCTGTGTTGAAAACGAAGGCAACCAGCGGCAAAGCGTCACCACGCCAAGAGTTCTTGTTAGCCTGGTTGGCATCGAAAAGATCGTCCCGCGAATGGCAGATCTCGCGGTCATGCTCAAGCTGCTGGCGCGCAGTGCGACAGGGCAGCCAATCACGATTTATACAAACATCTTCGGTGGCCCGCGATCGGCAGATGAAAGAGATGGACCGGAGGAATTTCATCTCGTCCTGATAGACAACGGCCGCAGCGAGATTCTCGCCAGCGAGGAATATCGCGAGACGTTGCGCTGTATTCGCTGCGGCGCCTGCCTGAATGCCTGTCCGATTTATCGCAAAATCGGTGGGCATGCTTATGGCAGTATTTATCCGGGTCCGATTGGTGCATTAATCACACCTCTGTTTCAAGGATTAAATAAATTTAAGGATCTTCCACAGGCATCGAGTTTGTGCGGCGCCTGCTACGAAGCATGCCCGGTCAAGATCAACATTCCCAAACACCTGATCAACCTGCGCCGCGACATTCAGCAACAACATTTGAACGGCACAATCGAGCGCGCCGTTTATCGGCTGTGGGGATGGGGATTGCGCTCGCCGTTTCTCTATCGAATGATCGGCAACGCCCAGAAGCTCGACCTTCGCCGCCGCGCGCACGGGAGTGGGTGGATCAAAGAGATGCCTTCGATCGCCGCAGGCTGGACGCAGATTCGGGACATGCCCGCGCCTGCGGCAAAAACCTTCCACCAGCTCTGGCGAAAACGACCGCGTAAATCTACATGATTTCTTGCAGTTACGGTCGTTCCCTGAGGGAATACATTAGGCCATTGGCAAAACGATGAGCGACAACCATTCCAACGAGATACTCGACAAGGTAAGCCGTGCTCTTGGCCGAACAAAGCCACCAGCGAGTATCCCTGCGCCACCGAAGATTGATGAGCCGATTGCCCGGCTCGTTCATATGGATGTTGGATTGCCTGAACTCTTCGCCAAGCGTGCCAGCGAGCTGAAGATGGAAACAGAATTTGTCACCATTGACGAACTGGCCGCCCATCTCATTGCCTATCTGCGGGAAAAAGGGCTTAAGCGCATCATGATCTCCAGCACAGCGACATTTGAGCGCATCGGGCTGCATACATCACTCACGTCCGCAGGATTTGAGGCGTGGAGATGGACCGACATCACGCTTGATGAGTCATATGATTTTGATTGTGCCGTGACCGACACAACCTATGCCGTCGCTGAAACGGGCGGGCTGGTTATCCGAACGACGGCTAATCATGGGCGCGCGCTCACGCTCGTGCCGATGTATCACATCGCAGTCGTTGAGCCGAAGAATTTCCTGCCCGACATGGTCGACCTTTTTGAGAAGCTCGGAACCGAAGGCGCCGGCCCTTACACCGTCATGATCTCCGGCCCCAGCAAGACCGCGGACATCGAAATGAACGTCGTGACCGGCGTGCATGGGCCCAATGTCGTCAAGGCCTATATTCTGAAGTAGCAGGCTGCGATACCTGTCATCCTGAGAGCCTGTGTGAAAAGCCGATTCTGTCATGTTGAGCGGTACTCTGCGAAACATCTGGCCTCAAATTTTCAACCAGCCCCTTCGCCGAATACGGCTCAAGATGACATATTGATAAACACGGATTATCCATGCGAAATTCATTTTTGATATGGACGTTGCTTCTGACTGCGATACCGGCTTTTGGCGATGCCCCGAAACCTTTGCCTGTGGGCTATGACGCTTATCGCCAGTGGGATTTGTGGCCCTATCAGCGCCTCGGCTGCCGGGCGTATATGCGATCGACCTATGACCGCCGCGGAAATAATGAGCACGCGGACGCTTCGCATTTTCTGTATCAGGTTCAGCCCGATTTCAATGTGACGCTCGATGTCGAAGGCAAGGGCATTCTCTACTTCGTCCGCACGAATCATTGGCATGGCAGCCCTTGGCATTATGAGATCGACGGCAAGGACAACGTCGTCACCGAGACCTCCACCGCCGACCCCGATCATCCCGCGGAGAACTCGACGTTTATTCCCGCTGAACCGTTCCCCAACCCAATGGCGTTTACCTGGTCAACGACAAAGGGCGCTGATCTTTCCTGGGTGCCGATGGGGTTTGAGCGCTCGCTGCGGCTGGCTTATGGCCGCACACACTATGGCACCGGGTATTACATCTATCATCGTTTTGCCGAAGGCACACCCCTGTCACAACCGATCACGGCCTTTGATTTCCAGATGTCGCCTCCATATGAGGTGCGTCATTTGCTTGCTAGCGCAGGAGAAGACATCGCGCCAAGGAACCAGGAAACAAACACCGTTGAAAAAACCTTTCATCAGGAAGCCAAACGCATTGACCTTCAAGGCCCCTTGACCATTCGGGCGCTGAAATTTGTTATTCCGAGGAGCCAAGCGCTGGAATACTCCAATGCCCGGTTGCAAATCACCTGGGATAATCGTCCCGAACCATCAGTTGATGTGCCACTGGCGCTCTTTTTCGGCGCAGGCATCCTCTATAATCGCGATCAGCGGGAATATCTGGTCAAGGCGCTTCCGGTCAATATCCGTTTTACCGACGATGAAGTGGATTTGGCCTGTTATTTCCCCATGCCGTTTTTCAAATCGGCAAAGATCGAACTCGTTAATTGTCCGCAAAAAACAAAGATCGCCGCCGAGATTCGCACCCAACCCTTCAAGGACTCGCCCGCGGATGTGGGGTATTTTCATGCGACATACAAAGACCATCCCAACCCTGACCGTGGAAAGGATCTGGTGCTCCTCGACACGCGCGGCATCGAAGGCTCGCAGAATTGGACGGGCTCGTTCGTCGGCACATCGTTTATTTTCACCGATCGCGCCGTGCTGAACACGCTCGAAGGCGATCCACGATTTATCTTCGACGATGCCGAAACGCCACAGGCGTGGGGAACAGGTACTGAAGAATGGGGTGGTGGCGGCGATTACTGGGGCGGATTGACAATGACGCTTCCATTAGCCGGCCATCCCACCGGCTGTCGCAAGGCGAACGAAGCCAAATCTCCCGAAGACCTCATTCACTCCGCGTATCGTTTTCTGCTGGCTGATCTCTTCCCCTTCGGCAAAAACGCCCAGATCCACCTCGAACATGGCGGCGTGAATGATTCCGAAGAGCATTATCAAACGGTGACCTATTGGTATGGCCTGCCCGCCGCATCGGTCGTGCAAACCGACAAACTCGCTATCGGGGACAAGGCAAGCGAGCAGGCGCACGATTATTCCTCACCGCACGCTTCTGAGCCACAAACCATCACATCCCGCTTTGAACTTGGGCCCGATACTGTTCGTCCACCAAAAAACTCCGCTTCGAAGGAGCCGATTGTCGTTTATCCCGCCCATGATGAAATCGAGCGCCACACAAAGGATGTCTCAGAGTTCACGCTCAAGCTCGATCAGCAAAACCAAGGCGTTTTCCTTCGCCGCACATTCGATTATTCGCTGACAAATCAGCGTGCCGAAGTTTTCGTCGCCGACGCTGCGACCCCCGACCGTTTCGAGCCCGCGGGCGTCTGGTATGTCGCGGGGTCGAATACGTGTTATCACTCTAATCCAAAGGGAGAACTCGATCCCGCTCAACCAGAGCCGAAAACTTCCAACCGCCGTTTTCGAGATGATGAGTTTCTGCTGCCGATGGCCCTGACCAAAGGCCGTTCGGCAATTCGCGTGCGAGTGAAATTTACGCCCGTCGATCGACCACTGTTGCCCGGTCGAGAAGCTGGGCCTGCTGGATGGTCGGAGATTGGCTACGCGGCTTATTGCTGGGTGAAGCCGGCCTTCTCAATGAAAGAGTAGTTCGTCCGTTCTCCCTCTCCTCAATCCTCTCCCGGAGTACCGGGAGAGGAAGTAAAATGGTGTCTTTATCCAATGGGAATCTCTTGGTCGGATCATCTGTTGTTCACGAAAGCTTTTGTGCGTGAGGTTCTACTTCGCTCTCAAAGCAGATCGAATATCCATCCGGCTCAGGCACAAAGAGTTGCTTCATGCCGTAATAAGCAACCTTGGGCAGCTTGAGTTGCAGACCGCGCGAAGTCAACTCCGCAAACATTGCCTCGGCATCATCGCAGATGAAATAGAAAACAACTCCACTACCGCGGCCCTCGGCGGGGCCATCTTCTTCTCCGGCCTGCTGCAACATGATCGCAGCTCCGTCGCGTTCCAGCCAACACCAGAAGACTTTGCCACGGGTTTCTGCCTGGTTTGCCATTTTGAAGCCAATCTTGTCCCGATAGAACTCGATCGATCGGTTAATGTCCTGAACAAACAACAGCGGACACAATTTCCGAACGACCGCAGAGCGAGATGCGATGGACATGACTGTCTCCAATGCCAGGATCGTTATCCCGCTTTCACCTCAGACTCTTTTCGTCCCTTCACTCCAGGCTTGATGGCAAACAGCGGCCCACCGACACCCGGTGGATTGGCGGGATAATCCGTCGGGACATATTTGCTCGGCCAATGCTCGCCAGCAGTCGTGATGAAGAGCGTGTCGAGATCTTCTCCGCCGAAGGCAACGCTGGAGGTTTGGGTCATCGGTGTTTTGATGCGCCGCTCGACTTTGCCTGACGGATCGTAGCGCACCACTTGCGAACCGTACCACTGGGCGCACCAGAGATAGCCATCGGCATCAGTCGTCATCCCGTCGGGCAAACCTTCATCCGTCGGCACGGAGACAAAGACGCGCTTGTTCGACAAAGTTTCATCCGCTTTGATGTCATACGCGTAAATTTTGCGAACCGATGAATCGGCAAAATAGAGCGTTTTGCCATCGGGGCTGAGCGCCAGGCCGTTGGCCAGCGCAATGCCGTCATCCACTTTCGTCGCAGTTTTCTTCGCAACGTCGATGAGATAGAGCGAGCCGAACTTTTCCATGTCTTCATGGCCCCAGAAATATGTCCCGGCATACAAACGGCCCGAAGGCGTTGCGAGCATATCGTTGATCGGGGCCGCGACGCCGTCGAGTTCTTTCAATAGCAGCGTTTCCTGGCCATCGCGCCATGCGACCAGGCCATCTGCCCCGCCAACCACCAGCCCCCCGCCTGCGAGCAGCGCCATACCCGCAACCTGCGATTTAGTCGGGATGACAATCGCCTCACCGCTTTTCAGGTCGATTGTCGCGATACGATTGGCCGGGATGTCGTCCCAAAAAAATTGCTTTGTCCGCCAATCCCACAGCGGGCCTTCACCACAGCGGTCTTTGGTATCTGCGATCTGTGTCAGTTCCTTTCCGATCTGCTTCATCGAGTTCATCTCCGTGAAAAGATGGGCGTAGATTAAACGAAGACGGCCTGTGGTGCGACTGTGCTTTGGTCACAAATTGCCCTACAGATCGAATCGATTTTCGCCCTGATGAACAGGAAATATCCTTGTTTTTCCGTCGCGCTTCACAACCAACTCAAAATCCCCATCCGAGTTCACCGCAAGATTATTCTTCGCCGGATCGGCAATCAATGTGACGACATGGCCATTGAATCGATATCGTTCACAGCCGCATCGCTGGGTGGATGTGATGTTCCAAATGAGCCGATTTGCCAGCGCATCGGGTTTCAGTCCGATGTCGAATTCAAGCAGATAAAGAATCGGTCCGATCCCCGACCAGCCAACAAAATCCCGCCCGGCCGTCACCCCATGAAATACTCCCGGCGCTGTTGCATCCGCAGCGTAGTTTTCCCAGATTGTGCCTGTTTCCTTGAACACCTTTGCCATCTGATCAACATGTTGCACCGCGAGCTCCCGCGCCAGATCGTTCTGGCCATATCGCTCCAGCCCGCGAATGACCATGGTGTTGGTGGGAGCCCAAACCGATCCGCACCAGTAGCCGCCTTTGGGATCGTAGTCCTTCTGATCAGCCGCGAGCGTCGGCACACGATGCAGGCGCTTGAAGGTCCCAGGGTTATTCAACTCTGCGACCAGCGCATCGGCCTGATCCTTCGACGCCACACCCGCCACCAGCGTCCAGAATGCTGCGATCGTTTTGATGCCGGTTGGAGTGCCGTCGGTTTTCAGATCGTAATAAAATTTCTGCTGCGGATCCCACATCTTTTCGTTGATGGCTTTGGAGACTTGCATCGCATCCGCCCGGAAGCTCGCGGCCTCGTTTTTCTTGCCGAGGATATCTGCGAATTGCGCCATCTGATCCGCAAACATCACCATCTCCGCGGAGATATCGACGCACGTTCCGCCCGGCCCAATCAGCGGCACACGCGGAGAATTATCCATGCTTGCCCAGTCGGTGATGTACAGCCCGTTGCCCTGAAGCAGATATTTTTTTAGCGCGCGGTAATAGTGCAGCAGCGGTTCATAGATCAGTGGCACGCGCGAGCGGTCACCAGTCGCTTTCAGGTGTTCCCATTCGGCCCAGGCAAAGATGGGATGATTCAGATTATCCAGTTCAAGCAACGGCGGCGGCTGTGGTGCTTCGCGGCCGATGTATTGGATCAAGTACCCGCCTACACGGCTGTGAAGCCCCCTTCGTTTTGTATCCACCCAATCCGGAAAATTCTCTCCCGTCGCCCGCACGATTTCGCGAGCGATTTCACCGTCTTCATATTGCTTGCAGTAAAAGTTATCCAGCGACCCGATCCCTGGCACGAGTGGATAGCCGGTGTTGCAGAACATCGTCATGAAACACGTGTCCCACTGGAAAATGTTGTCGCTGAAGGCCGCGTCGATGAACTGCGTAACGAACCCGCTTCCTTTTTCCGGCTCATGAAAATTCCGGAAGGCGATCTCCCAGGCTTTCCAATACATATCAATGTAAAGCGGGTTCTCATCAAAGATTGGCGCAGGAAGCTGCGATCTGGTTTGATCAAATTTCGGCAGCGGCACTGGTGTATAGGTCTTCTTGGCGAAATATATGCCCTGTTGAAGCTTTTCTTCGGCGTGAAGATTCGCATTCAATCCCAAGATGATCAGGAACAGCGATAAAAGTTTGCCGTATGAGAACATGTGGGAATTACACTTGATTTTCCAGAAATGTTGCAATTTATGGACATAGTGCGCGGCTGTTCAGCCCCCTTTTATGGTGACATTGCAGAAAAAGGAGTTTACACTTTCCTTCTATTTGGGAAGGCTAACGGGCAATGTTAAAAGGGCACAAACGTAAGATAATAAATCGAAGATTTTTTGGCGGCGCAATTGCTTTCCAGCACATTGGGATCCTAAGCTTAGAATTCCACGTGGACAAGTTGTCGCG
>JADMIO011398679.1_pt1 | contig 18758 bp, 21 predicted proteins | sample 8958161 | NCBI WGS metagenome assembly JADMIO01 (sample SAMN16585339, study PRJNA669376) | soil metagenome | isolation source: Crop rotation soil | place: USA: Cullars Rotation, Alabama | collected 2011 | reverse complement strand
AACATAATTACAATTTGTTTCGTAACATCTGCTGACCAGGTGTTAAATTGTCGAATATTATTGCCAATTATTTTTTCGATTGACTTATCGATTGTCGAATGAATATTTTCACCGTTAATAAATACAAGCAAGTCAATTGTACTTGTCTTCATATCCTTGTCGACCCACAACGAGCCAATGTATTGAAGAAGTTGAGTTTTACCCAAACCAGCGTCACCCTGCAGTTGAATAATGTTTTAATTAAAATAATATAATTAATTGCATGTCGATCTTACCTCGATTAGCAAGTTCAACGGTGTGTTGTGTACATCTGTTAATTTAGCCAACACTTGATCGTCACTAAAATGTGCGCCAATTTCTTGAGAAAATGAATCTTGTTGATATTCTATTTCAACTAAGTCGTGTGGCATCAACTTAAAGTAGGTATTGCCGCACGAGTTCTCAATACATGCACACGCATTTCCCACCATTGTACGAATACTAGTGTTACTATCACTGTCACTACCGGCGCATAGCAATTGCGCTTCTTCGTCCACTGTTTCTCGCATTTGAACTGTTTTATGGCGTAGAACGCAGTGTTGCAGTAGCACCAATAGTATAAGGCACAAAAGAAGACAGATTACGCTACCTACGGTTATTTGCACAACTAAAGCTCCGTCAATGCAGCATAACGATGCAACAATGCTTGCTGTGATCAGTATTGCAGAGTATACAAAAAGTGCAATGCCCAATAAATGTCGCTGTCGCACATTACGCTTATACCACATGTACATTGTTTGAGTAAGTGAGGTTTCTGTTAATGAAAATATGGAACTTTCCGCTGAAAATAAAAATAAAAGTGGAACTTTCGCATTAAATTGAACAAACTGTAGTCTTCCCAGACTTTGCCAAATTAATCAAAACTAATTTTTCACAAACCGAACATAGGTATTAAATGTTGTACGCAACAGGAACGTGCCAAATAAAATCTACGGCAATAAGTTGTAAATTTTATTCTCGTGGGCAAAATTATATTTAATTGTTATGCAAATAGAAATTACACAATACTGTAGACTACAATAAGTAACTAATTTGCTACCATAAATGCTATAAACCAACTAACAACTACTTCAGTTACTGTATAAAACACGAAAAGTAAACAAACTGAACAATTTTAATAAATTAACTACACTTTACAATTGGGTCTCATCCAAAAGTGGTGATACCGCATCGGTATCGCTATCGGTATCGACCGTTACCTGGTATCGGGAAGTTGTCATATTCACAACCGCCGATGTCGAGATAGCATTTTGTTTAAGTTTAGCAGCTACCAATTCCTTGCACACCGTTTTTCCACATCTCGACGCAACCGCTTCTGCGTCGTAGTTCTGCTTATTTTTCAAATTCAAGTTGACATCAGCGCCAATCAAGATTCGCACACATGCTGCATGTCCATACTCACAGGCAACAATTAGTGCCGTGTTCCCCCATTTATCCTGCATGTCTAGCACATCTTTGTCGTAAATTAGAAGTTTCACACAGGGATCATGTCCCAGACGAGCGGCGACAATCAGCGCCGTCTCTTTGTTATTGTTAACAATGTTCAGTTTCGCACGTCGCACTAAAACTGCGCTGCCACGTGACTCTGGAACTAGAGCCACCAATTGCGCAACACATTTGTTGTTTCCCGCACGTGCCGCACATATTAATGCCGTGTCACCGTAGCTGTCACGCGCATTGACATTTGCGTTGCTTTGCAGCAGAACGCACAGTGATTTGTCGTAGTCATTTGTCGATGCCAGCATTAGCGCAGTCATGTTTTTTGATGTTTTTACGTCAATTATTTTCTCATCTTCTTCAACTAATTTTTCAATTATTTGCAGGAAACCTTGTCGCGACGTCGCCCAGTGTATGACACGCTCTAAAATTGAATTTTAACGGTAAATGAACACATATTTCTTGCCTTTATGTTTCTCGTTGTCATAGGCATACTTTATTTGATGTTTCCATAATTTAGTCGTTGATGTCGCCAAGTTACATTCGATTTGACAATGTCTTAATAAATAATATTGCACCATTGACCATTTATGATCGGCAAGACAGTCGGCGATTTCCCAAATTGATGAGTTAAATAATAGTTTCGCTACTGCAAATTCAGCAATAGTTGTAGAGACAAATTCTGTTTCAAATGTATTTGCATTTACGCGTCGGTTGTACAACAATCCAGCATTGATCGCGATGCCTAACATTCTTTCCTCCCTCATAACACTAATGTATTTTGGATAAAATATGTTTGTGAAACTCAAATATTCACCATGGTAGGTGAGTTTCGTCTCTAAATCTTTGCCATCGAATGCACTGATACTTTTCACTGTTTTACTTATGATCGCATAATAACCAAGTGCATTGTAGAATTGATTCCAATATTCCAAGTTGCCGCCAGTTGCCGCTTTATTCAGTTGCGACTCACAATATGCATTTGTCACAGTGTACATGTCAAGATGTGTGGGAGACCTCGTCTTTGGGTCAATGTGTACATCACATGCCATTAAAATGAATTGTGGTATTAGATGCAAATTGTTCTTTTCCAATGCCTCATAAATGGTTTCTCTCATTACATCGTTGTTATACATGCGCTCACATCCTTTGACGCATAAATATTTATGAATAAGTCGCTTTGAACATTGCGCTGTCATGCCAAGACATCGTACTATTTGCCAGTCCTTGTGATTGTCCTTTTTAATAATGTTACCTGTACGGTGTCGTCGTGTTGACAGTACATATGTGATGTTTTTTCGACGGAACTTTTCAAGAAAGTTGATGAAAATTCGATTTTCAACAATTTTGTCGTCGCCGTCGAATACAATTACAATTCTGTTTTTAACATTCACCTTTAGTCGATTGTATTCATCCATGTTCGTTTTGTTTTCCAACATTTCACCAATTGTGGAGTCAATGCTGTGACGTACAGCATTTTCGTTAAGTCCAACATGTATTTCTTTACATTCAATCAGAAGTAGCAACGCAATCGACGGTATCTCTCCGTTGCCCCACTTCTCGGCGATTCGGCGCAGTAGGTGCGTTTTTCCAATTCCGGGGTCCGCCTGCAAAATGATAAAACAACAAGAATGTCTACCTCGAGTAACAGGTTGATAGCTGTCTCGCGCTGTTCGGTCATCTTGTCTATAAATGCTTCGTAGTAAAATTGCTCGCCAAGGTCTAAGAATAAGTCCGGTTTGTTAGGATCTGCACTGTTATTGTACTCGACGTTCTTGAATTGCACACGGAAATAGTCGATGTCCATATCGCCGTCCAAACCGTTGCGAAATGTATCCATTTTAGCGCACCTGGATTTGGCACATTGCCTACAACATTCCAACATTGTCTTCTGTTCGTCGCTGTGCACCGGTGGCGTATTGTCTTCCGGTGTAGTGATATTAATCAAAGTCGCTTCTTCAACACTCACTTCTCTAACCATCCGTAGTGCCAGGCGATCTTTCTGTCGCGTGTACATAAGGTAGATAAATGGTGGTGCTAGTGCTACAAACACGGCTAATGCGAAACCAATTATACTGAATATTGTTTGCAATTCTGTCTTTTGTATCTCAGACGAAGCTTTCACCCAGTCAACGATAAAATATATCAATAGCGCTGTAGATATGCATGACATTACAATTATGGCACCCCATATTGTTTTACGCTGAATGTAACGTTTGTAGCACATGTACATTTCGGAGTCCATTTTGTAGAAGATTTATTGCACTGGAAATGAATGACCTTATTAAAACGATTTTCAGCGATTATTGCAACAGTTTAGAAGTTTCTTTGTTTGAAATGCCTTATTTCACAATAACTTATTACGAAATGTGATCAACAAAAATTAGAAACCAACACTTGACAACGTGGAATATACTCATTTTTACGGTAAAATCGATATCCCATAGAAACGCACATATTCTATACAAAGTACCAAGGCACATATGGGTGATGCGGATAAATTACGCAATACGCACGAGTACGAAATATAGATGTGCAGCTCGTCTGTTTAATTTAGGGAGGTTATCGGTGTTTATTGTATGTTTACCTGGCGCATGACACAGAGATGATCGATATTAGTGTATGTCCTTAAAGGATGGCTTTGAAGATTGTTCTTTTGAATAGTGTTACAATTTTGTCATTTTGCAGTTTTTCTAAACATGAACGAATAATTAAAGAAACCGATTTTCGATAAACTGCAACAGAGAACAATTTTCTAGCAGCTCTCTTTCCAACAAGTAATATTAGCAATTTTGTTCGTGCAATACCAAGGAAAACAAAAAATGTAAAAGAATCTCCCATGGTCGTGTGGCCTTGATGGCATGTTCGGACCAACTAGAGCAGGAATAAATTAAATTTTTGAGAAGCGCTTCACCGCCTACGGACCAAATGGGCCCGGGGGGAGATTGGAAATTTTCAATGATTTGGGAGGACACGTGGAGAGTTCGATTACAAAAGCGAACGGAGTTGAACTCGAGATTTTATCGGAAGGCTAGTTAGTTTTTGGGTGTACTACAGGATGTTAGGTGCCCAAAATGTAGGCGATCACTTTGCACTTTTTCGTTAATTCAAGCATTTCTTGTCGCAATGAAAAGCGTCCAACAAAATGAAGTTCTCGCACCTTAGTTTTGTAGTTGGGCTTCCTTAGAAAGCCTACACACAGCTCGAACAGAAAGTCAAAACGAGAACCTACACTCTAGGAAAGTGTTCCTTTGAGACTAAAATCGGATAAAATTTATTTTGGAGCTCGAATACTTAACCGCTGACTTAAAAATGTGCATTTTCTTGCAAATCGGAAGCCGGATTCGTGTTCTACGGCATTTATTTATCATATAAAGAACATAATATTTGTTATTATTTATGCTATCTTTTGTACAAAGATTTGTTTGTTTCTTACGCACAATTTCTCGTATTTATTCCGTTCGACCTGTTCCAATGCTTCTGTTTGAGTTCTATCTAAATTTCATAAACTTGAATTTTTCCTGTTCTTTAAAATCTTTCTGTATATGAAGAATTTCCTTATTCGAACTGTTTCTTTTTTTTTGTTTTCCCTGTAATAGTATGTTACATGTTTTGATAATGAAATGTTTTTTACATTTTTTCACTGCACGCAAATAATAATATAAATGGATAACGTTTGTTAATTTTGTTGGGTTTTCTTTACATGTTCTTGTTCACAAATCGCAGTCCAGTTTTTGGCACAGCATTAACTCGACTGGATTGATTTCAGTCGTTGCAAAATTGAAATTTGACCGAAACACCTGCAATAATTTTGTATTTGTTCAATTAAGGGAAAAACAAACAAAAGTCTGTTTGAAATGTTCTTCTTCCGTATCCAATTGAATAGTAAAAGGACAATTGTACTTTTCATGTACTTCAATACTGTCTTGATGTTTGAATGTAGCACCACACTTACCACATGTAAACTGAATTATTTAAGTTTAACAAACGTGACAGTTAACAAACCTGTTTAATTGACGCATTGTATGACGTCAATAATGAGATACAAGGATGACGCCAGTACGTATCGGCATAAATAAATACCACATTACAATACACACATTTAAATTGTGTTGAATTTAATATGTGAGCTTGCTTCTTTCGAAATTTGATTTCACTTTTATTTTTCGTATCTGTTGTAACACCATGCTTTTGTAATAACATATGGCGCAGTAAGATTGCTCGGTGAACAAATGAACTGCCGCACACGTGACATGTAAATTCCTAAACGAATGTTTATGTTTTACAAAAGTTGAACAAACTTTCTGTGGAACTTTTGCCGGAATATAATTTGAATCAATATGTTCGTACAAGATTTGATGGCGACGCAAATGTGCTCGATAGACGTATGAATTACTACAAATGTGACATTGAAATTTGTTCACTGCATTTTCAGGTCGAATAATCTCGTCAACGTCACACTTCTCCATTCGTTTCTTCAATGGACAGAAAATTTGAAAATCGAACACTTGCAAAATCGATTAATTTTCATAAGTAGACAAATATTTGAATCATATGACATGTTCATGCCTGGTTCAGGATGACTGACTTAATGACAAGCCAGACGTATACTAATGGTATTTCTACATATATCTATATATCTAGTAGTACTAGTAATATGTCTAGGTACCAACTAGCGTCAGCACACGCGGCTTAGAGAACACTCGTTATGTTCTCCACAGTTGATTGATTGAAATTGAACCAACATTATTTTTATTTATTGTCAAATGAAATGTCAATCGTTTCATTTGTGCAATGCATATTCGTACAGTGAAGATTCAGAGGAATGTCGCAAAGTGAATGAAACAATTGAAATATTTATGGGATGGATGTTTTGTTGAATTATATTTAGGCATTTGTGATCATTTTTGGTGAAAAACATTTGCAAATTTAGATCTTTTGTTTTTCTTAGCGCAATTCTTAATTTGAAACTTTTATGTTCTCATGATTTCATCTCAAACACATCGAACAACGCCCGGTTTATAAACCAACATATCATATTCCCAAAAATAAAAACGTTTTTGTAAACCAAAATGTGTATAAATAATGCCTTTAGATTTTCGGTGGTACCGCGAACACTTTCAAGTCACTCGAATGAAGTAAAATGTTTTTATTAGGCAAATTTTTAACCATGTGTGTGTAGATGAAACCGAAACGAATAAAATTCGCCCACACAACACGTGTATTTAAGTTTTAGTCGTTAATGGTGCCACCTTGTTATGACAACAAATTGCCTGAGGGCGTGCATGACATTCATATTACGCTTATATGCATTATTAGTATATGTGTGACGCGAGCAACACTTTATTAGCACATTTATAAACGCTCAGTCATATTGATCTACATAAACATTGCAATCAATTTTTATAGATTTCGGTTTTGGTTTTTCTGTCAAGATGATTCCACCAGAAAAAGTTATAAATCGCAAGGAATATAATTGTGAAATTTGTGGTAGCTCATTCACCTACCGAGCAAATTTCGTTCGCCATCAAATATGTCATGATTTGACAAATGGTATTTCATTCAAAATGACACACACTGGTTATACAAATGCGATACAAATTGAACACACCTGTGGCAAGTGTGGGGCGAAATTCAAACATCAGGACAGTATTGAATTACATGAAAAGTACAATTGCCCGTTCACGATTCATCTGGATACAACAGAAGGACATTTTGAGCAGGTGTTTGCCTCAAATTTCAACTCGTCTACGAGTGAAGTCAATCCAACTGACTTGATGCGGTCTGCGACAGAACACGGGACTGAACATTATGATGAACAACATGTAATAAACATTTATAAACATTCATTATGTTCTGCCTTATTTAGAAAACTATCACGGTTGACACTTGTGACGAGTTAATGAGTCCACAGGACAACAGTGAACCGTTAATCAACTTTCCCAAACGTGAAACAAAAATAAAACGTTTTGCGTATAAAATGCGCGGCAGAAAATGCGCCCAAAAGGCTCATGCATCAGCACACGAACAATGTGTTCATACCGCAAACAATTTCAACTCCGATATCCGAAGATATGACACTGTGGACAATCTACATGTACATTGCTATCTAAGACGGATTGTTCAAATGTGATGGATTTAGAATGTGAAAGCGCAATAAAGTCAAATGTAAACTGTTTTTTGCTTTGTGGAAATAAGTTCTCGCATTTATTCTGTTCATTCTTATTGTTTCTCATTTCAATTTGCATCAATTTCTAGTCGTTGTGCCTTTCTATAAAGAATCTCTTTTTTCGTCGTTTATGACTTTGATTAATATGTTATTTTTATGATTTTGTGTGTGTGTGTGTGTGTGTGTGTGTGTGTAACGAACCAAATATACCCAAATGACACGTGAGTTGTATATATGCACTTAAGTGGTGCCATCGTAATATGACAACTAATTTTGGCATGCCTGCTATGAGTATTATACGCATTATTATTATTGTTGTGTATGTTTAGATCTGAAGTATAAGTTAGATCTCAAACACCCCAAATGTGGACCTCAAAATGATCAGAAGACTTTGTTTTGTGGAAAAAATTACATTAGCTTCCACTGAAAATTCGATCACAAAAACAAGAACTTTGTTAAAATTTTTATATCGCAGCTATTTTATTAACTTTAAAACACTTTTTCCGTGCTCGTATGATTAGATCAATTACATGCATATATTTGAACTTGAAAGATACATAAATTACACTTGCCCGTTGTACACATAACATACGTATGTAAATGAATATAAAGTATACATAAAGTATGGCAAATTGGAACTGGTTCTTGAGTGTCATATATAAAATTTAAAGAAAGAGTTGCACATGACTTACACTTAAATTAAATTAGTTATAAAATCAGCTCATGTTAAAGCAATAAAAATCTTTCCGTAAATCAATTCATAAATTTTGAACAAATTACGAGAAAAAAAGGACAAAAATGTCTTTTACGGAAAACGCTCCATATTATCATTGCTGTTGTGGTATTTGTCATGTAAAGGTAACCAAACAAACATTTTCCTGAAAAGCGTCTAACCTTTTTTGCAGACCGGCAGTTATATTATTGCTGTATTTATGGTACTTCTAAATGTCTTTCTCAGTGGCGGCCTGGGTGCCCCTATTGCACTTATAGCGGCAATACTAATATTTATCGGTGTGTTAAAGGAATTGCCAAAATTGCTTATTGTCGCCATTGCTCTCCTTGTTAGTTGACAACATTTTCAAATAATTATCCAACGCGCCGTTGTTTCTAGATTCTAAACATAATATTCAAGTTGGCAATGATATTCGCAATTGCTATATTTGCCACATTGAATATACAACTTTTATGCGAATACGTCAATCCGCTGTTTGACAAAATTGGTGCGTCGCAGTATAATTGTGAATTGGATGGTAAGTGTTCAGCATAAATATAAATGCAAAATTATTTGCGTAGACAAATCAACATTGACAACTGGTATTTGGATCGCAGCCGGTGTGTTTCTGTTACTTGCAGTGTTTGAAGTATGGCTAACATCAATAGTTCATTCTTGCTATCAATATTTGCGGGACAAATTAACGGCAAATAAAGTTGTGAAATATACACCAATCAATGTGGAACTGCTAAAACAATACAATCACATGTATCCAGCGTTTCTTAGTTCATCAATGGAACGGCTGAATGATTTTTGATTTCTCAATTCTATGTTACATGTTTGACGGATAAAGAAATTATTGTGTAACAATTAGATAACAAATAACTGTATTTATGAGATACACCTTTGAGACACAACGTTATAATGGCTGTATTGCATATATTTACAATTCTGAAATGGAAGTATGATCTTGAAATAAATAGTTGAAAAGTTGAATGTAAAATATGCGGCAAAAGAAAAATGGGCTGCATTTGAACAATGTCATTGATGGTTTTTGTACAAAGATATGTTTGTTTCTTACACACAATGTCTCGTATTTATTCCGTTCCACCTGTTCCAATTCTTCTGTTTGAGTTCTATCTAAATTTCATAATTGGAAAAGTTATAATTGGATAGAGGTTGGTGTAACTGAAAATGAGACGGTGCAAAATTGCGAGTAAAATGACAACAAATTAGGAATATGTCTTTCCTACTACAAACATAAATCGCTTTTCAAATTTTTAAAATGGCAACAGAAACCTTACCGAGAAACGAGAAACGTGTATTCGCCTAGATAATTATGTAACACTAAAAATCGCAGCGCATGTGGTGTTGATATAAAACATGTAAAAACATGAATAGCGTATTGTGTTAAATCAACTACAGAGTGAATCACACCAATGTAAAAGATACAGGCAGCAGCGAAAACACCATACATAGACCTGTTTTATGTTACATTTGTTTAGCACTTGTAGCCCGGCGTACACAGGAAAACATTTTGTGTGAAATCAAATTTTGTTATTTTTCGTAAGCAGATATTTTGATTCAAGAAAAATTGTATTGCAATTTATTCTAAAATTTGCTAAAATGGTGACAACAACAAAAACGACGCACACAATTACAACATTCGATGAGGCAAATCCAAAATATCGATGCTGTTGCGGTAAGATACACGTAAAGGTGAGATCGCTATATGCAAAAGTGTAGTTGGCAAATTTGAATTTTAGACTGCAACGTTAATCATCGCAGTTCTGCTGCTAATTTTCAACATTTTGGGTGGTGTCATCAGTTTGGTTTTGTTTATCATTGTGGCAATATTGCTATTTGTTGGTGTATTGAAAGAAATGCCAAAGTTGATAATTCCCGCAATTGTGATTATGGTAAAGAAATTCGTCCATCCACCCACCCACATTTTAGGCGATCAACATATTCTACAAGGTGGCAATGGTGATTGCCGTAGCCATTTATACATGTCTCAATCCAAAGGAAATGTGTTTGCATGTGAATAAGTATATGAAGCAGGATATCAATTGCAACAGTGAAGGTAACGTAAAAATTTTGCCAATTTTTTCAACGCTAACAATTTTTGCAGATAAACAGAACGAGATCACATACGCTACATGGGGAGCAGTGGGAGTGTATATTGTGATTGCAGTAATTGAAATTTGGTTGACATATGTGGTGTACTGTTGTTACTGCTATTTGCGTGACAAGAACGCGGTGATGGCGAGTTTACCGAGGTACACTCGCGTTGACAAAGAATTCAATGTTGATAACAAATATCCGACATTTGTGAAGACCGAGACTACCGAAACGACAACGCACACAACGCGCAATATCGGTTCACGTCCGTAAAGTGTTCTTGATCTTATAAACAATTATTTTTAAAGATTCATCGCAAAAGTTATTTTATTCGCAACTTTTATTGTAAGAATATGCTCTACCTTTTTTAAAAAACGAATGACAACACGTTTACATTGAAAATGAAATCTAGAAAACTTTCAGCGTGCACTGTGTATGTTTGTAACATGCAGATATACAATTGTAGAAAGAAGACAAGCAGCGGAAAAAGCATGTTTTATGTTGAATTTTGTTTATCTATCGATTGTACCAAACGAATCATTTTGTGTACGAGTATGGCTTACCAAGAACATTCTTTGGCAATTTCGCGTACTTCAAATTGTGATAACGAAGAATATCTGTTGTTGACATTGTGTAAAAGAAGAATGCGTACGACATTAAGAACTGAGAAATTAAGAATTTATTTTCGTAGAGATTTTTTTAAATTTTTTAATTTCAGGTGACTGATTGCAATTTGTCAACACCTTTTATAGATCGCAATGACGCAAAAAATTGTTAGTTGTCCTATTTACGAATTTATCCCAGGTGTGTCAAAAGACGACACCCAATTTGTCCAATTTTATTGTCGACATAACACGTTTTTTTTACCAATTTTGTCGTGTCAATTTTTACACTTCACCAGCTGACATTCAAAAAATAATGATGCTATTTATGTAATACACAAATAAACAAATGACGGAATTGATGTTGTTTTGATTAAAAAAACATAAACGCGTGTCAAAAGTTCCTATTTATATACATATTGCAGGAAAAAATAGACATTATCGATTTATTTTTGTTCTTTATGACAGTAATGACTTTTATCGCGGCGACGTATTTCCCGATTAGCCGGATCGTCCCGCGCAATGATGCCGTTACTCGTGTCATGGTACTTTTGTGTTGCAAATTGCTGACCGCCGGTCGATTTCTAAAATAACAACAACAAAATCAACAGACACGTACAGTTTGTTTGGCATTCTTCACGCCAAGGTTTGCCTTTACAGCCACTTGCTTTGTTTTGCGCTATAATTAATATAAGTTTTTATTGTTTCAAATAGAATTTAACTTACAGCCATTTTATTTGTAGAATATTTGCTTTTTTATAAGAGTTGAAATTATTCTTCTACTTCTTGCTAAAGGTAATCCGGTTGTTTACTGTTGTCAGCAGATATTTATATGGATTTAATGCGCCAAGCTACACGGCTTTTACGCAGTACGCATCATTATTAGATTGTGCTTTGCTGCTGTTTATAGGAACGTGATATTCATAAATTCATGTCTTGATATTAAACAACAACAACAACAACAACAGACGGAAACTTCAAATATCGAATTATTAATATACTGAGACACTGAGACAACTTTCAGTGTGCACTGTGTATGTTATGTAACATGCAGATATACAATTAAATATACAGTAAAAAGAAGACCCGACAAAAGCCAAGCACAGGAAAAATCATGTTTTATGTTGAATTGTTGTTTATTTATCGATTGTATTAAACGAATCAATTTGTGTTATTATTTATTTCACTTATTCCTCTTGTGTTAGTGGTGCAATAGCGATGCGCAATTGCAACTACAAAGCGCAACAAATAATCGTTTACAATTTTGATAAGTTCATTCAGTACTAAAGGTATGTTTGGGTGTGTGAGTCCGCTAAAAGTCAATTAGATGTCTGTGCAAATCATTTTGCGTTAACTGAAATGTTGCTGGCTCCTATAAGAAATGAGATAAGAATGGCACTCAGTTGAAAAACTGTATTTAAACGAAATACAGTTTATGTGAAGTATTAGACAAAATAAAGTCTTACTGCGTTACCGCATCAGCTGTCTGCCTTTCCTCCCCTTATACATGTGTGTGTGTATATATGTGTGTACGCACGTCAACAAACCAGGCACGTTCCAACATATAAACGTATAAATAGACAGAGAATCCATCAGACAGTCTAACAACAAACATTTCAAAAGTAACGAAACAAATTCTAAATAATGGAACGTCATGTAAGTTTTTAATAAATCATTTTACAACTGTTTGTCCCCCAGACATACGAAAGTTATCAAGAAAGCGACAAGCAAATTGTCGACGGGAAAACAGTGTCAGGCCACTCGCGTAAAATTGTGGTTAGTATAAAACATATTTTTGAATTTGCAATTATCAGAACATCGACGGACAAAATGTAGTCAACAAGGAGAAGACATTCACAAATGCATTGGGTGCTGGGGTAGATTTCAACTTTTATATTTTTATATTTATATTTATATATTTATATTTTATTTAGTCCGCGCAACAGTCACTGGGCATGGATGAAAGTAATTGTAGCTATTGCAAGGGTGGTCCGTGTACTGGGGTTAGAATGATTGAAATTAACAAATGATAAATATATTTAGGCATGTGCCGGTAATCGCTATGCGCTGCAGGATGAGCAGTTGGATTAGAGCCGAATTGTGATTCATGTATTTTATTTTTGCAATATTCCAGCTTGTACAAATGCATAAATATTTTCTTTATTTTTCTTTATCGTCAGTTGGATAAAAAGTGAGAATATGTGAAATGAGATTAAACATGCGACTACTAAAATGCAAAAACCTGTCACATTTACTAAAAATCACGTTTTGTCCAAATGTCCTAATCAGCACGATCCATCCAAACACTTCCCGTAACAGTGGATGGTGTTGTCGCTTGATAATACAATGCAAAATTGATGATACATTGACTACTTGTGGCAATGTACGTGAAGCTTTGACACGATGGAATACTTGCACATCGTGCAGCACATCCATGACTTTTTGTTTCGGTCGTTGGTGTTCCTATTTGATCGCTACTTATTGCTTGTTGGTTATTTGCACGGAATACAAATTGTGTTGGGATGTATTTGTTTGCTGAAGATTTTAGTAACATTTGACAGTATTTCAGCTCACTATATTCACAGATTGCATTATTCCCGAACGTATTCGCTGCATCTTCAACACTAAATGTACCGCCGTTCGGATAAGTGAAGGCGATAACTTCACTTGTACCTTGCTGGAAATGGGAATGTCTGATTAACGTGTAAATACATCAAACAAACGTTTAGAACAGAAACCATGTTCATTAGCTTAAATGGATAATCGACATTTGCATACCGCGTGTCGGTCCAATACCAGTTAACACCTCCGGTTATATTTCGCTGGTAGAGACCGAGTGCAAAATACCAGTTAGTCTGAAATTTTGTTGACAATCATTTGGTTTCAAACTCAACCATGTCTGGTCCCCACCGAGTCCCAGCGGTCACCATTTTGGCGTACAATGCATTCATGATTGTTATTCGACTTACGATTGCTAATCGCCCACTGTCCAAACTTGTTCCCGGATAGCCATTTAGACAAAGTTGTTTGTGCTCCCACCAGTTCCATGTTGTCTGTGAGTGAAAATATTTCGTATAATATTATGAGTAAAACTTACAGTACGTGCGATAAAACACGAACTCCCAACCATAACGCTGTACTGTTGAGCAAGACAGTCGGTGATGAACGTTGAAGTGTATACTATAAATATTTGTTAAATTATTCCAATGTTTTAATGAAATGAAATGTTAAAATACAGTAAAGAATTCTGTGCTATCTTACCGGCACTATCCACATTATTTACGATTGACAGAAGAATTGCACAGATAGAAATGATATGCATCTTCAAGGATTGTATTAATAAAGATATAAGTTTGCAATAACACTTGACAAACAATGAGTCCAACTAATGTTGGAATAACAAAGTGTGCACTTTGATATGGCTTGTAACTATGGTTGCATTTGCATGCACTGCATTGGACATCATTTGATAAATGACATGCATTACTTGTCATTAAAGTAGCGCATGGCTTGTACATTGAGCGAGTACGTGTTTCACTGGTCTTTTGACATGGTTTTCAATTTGATTTCTACAAACATGTAAAATGTGACAGATTTGCGTAATGAAATCTTATAATGTAGAAAATGTGATGTAATGTTTTAGTTTTACACGTCAAACTTAACAGAAAATAATCATGTACATACATCTCCTTAATTAATCTTCGTTGTGGTTGCATCAAATTTATTTTGACTGTTGTTCATAAAGTCAAGTTTTTACAAAAATGTTGCGATATATGTTTAAACTGCCTTGAACAGTATCAAACATCAACAGTTTAATCACAACTACAATTTATAACAACAACTAAAATGAGATGCCTTGCTTGTTACATACTTACGAATGCCGCATAGGTTACCGATCGTCAGTCCTGCGACTTTTGGGCGTCTGCACGTTAATGCACTTAGAATCCATCCTATGGGACTGTGTGACCTGCGGGAAACAGTGTATTTCAAGTTGCAAGAATGTCGGTTAATAGAAACATGGTCATTGATGACCGTTGTCGATATGAATTTATTGAAGCCCTTCTGTTAAGCACTTTGAATACTCGCAAGTACTTCAGCTTCTGTACGCAGCTGCGCGTGTTTCGTCAAATTCATTGTGTCGTGCCTGTAAATGTGCATTTGAACGGCAAAGCACTGATAACAGATAGAACAGTGACGTTTCTATTTAGCAGAAAAGAAAAGAATTGATTGCTAACTTTATGCAGTAAAAGTGCATAAGACCGTTTTTATTTTAGCCAAACTGACGGTTTTACGCGAAAGTAAAATAACAGAAAACTTATCTCTTTATACGACGCATCATTTTTGAGCATAATAATAGCTGAAACCATAACAGAAATAAATCTAAACAATACTTGAATTTCTTTAATAAAAAAAAATGAATTATTGCCTGATCGTTTACACTCTGGCTACATGCTTTCTAAATGTTCACTCCGACTCAATACACGGCGTTCTAATTGACGGCAGTGCTGGCGCTCAACTCGTTGGCCAAAATGAAAGTATGCTCCCCTTCAATCTGCCCCATCGGATAGGGTGTCAGGTTTCAAAAATGTCAAATGCTCACAATGAATATTATTTATTCTAGGGAGCATTGATAAACTTAAATGTGTACATCATCGGCGGATCAAACGGCATCATTGGCAACAGTACGCCAGATGTGGACATTTTTGATGTTCGTGCACTAACGCTTACAAGTGCGGCGCCAATGAACACACCGCGTGCAAACTTTGGAATGGCGGTTAATTATGATGGTAGAAAATGTTTCGCAAAATTGTCATAAAACTGCAGGCTTCAATGACCAGGACATTTACGTCTGCGGCGGCCGCAATGGTGGCACAATTTGGAACAGCTGCGAAGTGTATTCCATCCGTAGTAACACATGGACAAAGTTTCCTGCCATGCCACACGCGCTTGAAGGCAATGCAATGACGGTCATCACAACGAACATGCAGATAGTATCCTTCGGTGGGTATAATGGCGACACTGGGTCGGACACAAATGCGGTGTGAGTTGATTTTGTTTTCAACTTCCAATCCACATCTACGTGTACATGTAATTTGAATTTCAGCTACTTGTATAACCCGAATAGCGAAACCTGGTTAAATTTGCTCGCGATGACCCGGCCAACAGCATTTGCAAGCCTCATAATGGCACGTGATGGCCACACGCCAATCATCTGTGGTGGAAGGAATGGACCGACGTGCAATAATGTCAACAGTGCATGTTCAACATTCAACGTGCAAACATTGAAGTTCAGTACAATTGCACCAATGGGTACTCCACGTATGGCACATAGTATGGTGTCGTTTCATAGTGAGGAATTCGCGTGTTTCGCGTTAAATAAAAGAATTTAGAACAACTGTACATTCTTGGCGGAATGGACAATAATTGTCAACCACTTGGCACAATTGAATCTTATGATATGAACCACGGAGGCACGGACATGGGTATCACAATTGAAGCGAACAATTGGACATTTTGTGCGGTTTCTTTTGGGGATATTCCGCGACCTAATCGTGGCACTAGATTGAATAGCGCTTCATTAATGAGCCACATGTGATTACATTTTGTTGCTGCTATCGAACATTTCAACGGATCTTCATTTTCGAGTTTCACAAGTGTGTTAAAGTTGTTCAATTAAAAGTTGTCTCTTATGGCGTCCAATTATGACAAATAAACCTTGTCTGGGTATGGCACACATGAAATGCTTCAGATGAATTTCAACTACAATGAACGCTAGATAAATAAATCAACTATGAAATATTTGTTTGTTTTTGCGTCATTTAAATGCACAATTTTGTTATTGTCATATCAAAACAGTCAGGCACAGGGCATTCAAAAATTGAACAGCTGTTCTATTATCAAAATGTAAATGTTCAACCGTTCTTTTGAAATTGAACAATGGATATTTTGATATTCATTGTTCAATTACTGAAAAATGAAAAACATCTATTGTCTATCATTAAATCTGTTCAAATAATGCACAGTATTTAATAGATCCAATGTGCCACACGCCCCTCCGTTATAATCTAATTTTAATTATTATCATATATTTGAATTTATAGATTACAAAATCTATTTTGCACGAAAATGTTCACGGTCCATATGATTGTCGTTGTGCTGTGCTGTCTCACTGTCAATGTGAACGCATGTAGCTATTTCATTAGTAAGCAAACCAACATTTTTAATTAAACTATTTCAAAACATAATTCAAAATCAATATTTCCAGCGACGGCATGGACAAGCCAGGCAACTAAATTCGCCGCGTCGACATGGACGTGCGGAACGACGTACGCTACGGCATGTACGACAATTAATTATTAATTATTATAAATTACAATAACACAGTGACGAATCTGAACGCCGGAACGATAGTGTGGCAGGGTGACGGTACGATGTTTACACCAACATCACCGACCACACTGGCCGGTCGTCGTCGTTGTGCCGTCGAGTGCGCCACTGTGGCAGGTTGTACAGCTGGCTTGCCGGTCACCAATGATGGCACCACGGCGCCTATCACTGCCATTTCGGGAACGGTAAGCAATTCTGCAAAAGTGGTGTGAATTGTCATTTGCAGTTTACCAGCACCGGTCTGACAGCCGCATTGACAAAACTCACATGCACATGTAAAAAGGGGTGAGTACTTTCGCACGCATTTCACATGTGTGTCCAGAGCCTCGCCGTACACCACATGTGGCACATATAGCGAAGCATGGTCTGCTACTGAGACGGAATATCTTGCCACCTGTGCTCCGGCGGGTTAGGGAATATGAAGTAGCTTTGGCAATTCGTACCAGTCATTTGAGGCAGCGAAGTTAACATTCCAGTATTTTCCAATATTAAAAACCCACTTTCCAGTATTACAGTTGCAGTGAAATGTTCTGTTGTAACTTTTATGAAAGCGGTAGCATGTGCATAAATGACCTTCTGTGATTTATGTGTACATCTCGCTAATAAAGGATATAGGATAGATTGCACAAATGATTTATAAGAATTGTGTGTGTAAATCATTTGCAAATTCTTGTTTTTGCAAAAACCAAATTTACCACACGCTGGCCGTCTCCTCACCAAGTACTAACCGCGCCCGACGTTGCTTAACTCGCGTGATCTGATGGGATCGCGTGACTCGCACTTTCAGTTGAATTAAACATTTACAAAATTCTGAATAAACATAAAGTCGAATAATAGGACGAACAAAGCAATAGTTCACGGGTGAAATGAGTTTCACACCACTCATAATGACACTGAAAACTTGTTAATGCAAATATAATTAGAAAGTGATTTGATCTTTGATGACACTTTATCTTTGATGTTGTACGTATATACACAAATCAACACTGAACACCTTGATAATAACATGTAGTTTATGTGCGGTTATATTATGTATGTGACAGGTAAATAGATGAGAAATTTGCATGAGGTGGTACAAATGGGGAAAGCGAGATCCTTACAAACAATTGTCTATTAAATTAGCGATCGCATTTCTGTGAAGCCAATAGAATTAGCGTTAGTAAAACATAAAATTGCATATAATTGTATTTGCCAAAATATACAAACAAAAATCTATTTGTCAATAATATCAAGTATTCGCATATAGTGTTTGAAAATTGCCTCTCGCTTCTCACTTGAAAACGTGTTGTCA
>JADMIO010945823.1_pt1 | contig 18759 bp, 12 predicted proteins | sample 8958161 | NCBI WGS metagenome assembly JADMIO01 (sample SAMN16585339, study PRJNA669376) | soil metagenome | isolation source: Crop rotation soil | place: USA: Cullars Rotation, Alabama | collected 2011 | reverse complement strand
CGCGACAACTTGTCCACGTGGAATTCTAAGCTTAGGATCCCAATGTGCTGGAAAGATCGTCCAGGCTGAGATCGATATCATGGGAGGAACGCCTTATTCACGTTATGCTTTTCTGTTTGATGTCAATGGGCAGGGCGGGGGACTGGAACATCTCAACTGCTGCAGGATCGCGATACGCTCAAGAGGCAATCTCAGACGATTGGCCCCGCTTGCGGCCCATGAGTTTTTCCATCTATGGAATATCAAACGGATCCGCCCTGCGGTTCTAGGACCTTTCGACTATATCCGTCCTCCGAAAACTCGCAATCTCTGGTTTGCCGAAGGGGTGACGGAGTACTATGCCTATATCGCCACACGCCGCGCCGGTCTGATGAGCGAAGAAGAGTTTTTGAACCACTGGCGTTTTGCGATTTTAGGGATGATGCGTAATCCCGCTCGAAGCCGGGTGACGGCAGACGACGCCAGCCTGCGAGTCTGGGAAACCGGAGACAGCCAGGGTTTTGGCGGTCTCTCCTACTATGACAAGGGAGAACTGATCGGCCTCTGCCTGGATCTTAAGATTCGCCAGGTGACAAAGAATGTCAAATCACTTGATGATGTGATGCGGACCTTGATGCTGAAACATAACCCGCCGCTGCCCGGATACGGGGAGGATGAACTGCGTGAAGTGATCAGCAAGGTCGCAGGACAGGATCTGTCTGATTTCTATGATCTGCTGGCACGGTCTACTAAAGAGATGCCGTTTGCCGAGTGCCTGAGTTATGCCGGTCTGGATGCCAACAGCCGTCCGCTGCCAGAGGCTTCTCCTGCCCAGATAGCCCTCCGAAAAAGCTGGCAGGGCATACAGCCTTGAAATCCGGGTGTTAAGGTGTTGGGGTGTTAGGGTGTTTCAGGTTGAAAGTTAGGAGTCTACAGAATGGGAAGATTATCTGATTTACTGGCGATGGATGGCGGCGCTCCTGTGCGTGACATCGCACTGAACCCCTGGCCTCGCTGGCCCATCTATGATGAGGCGGAAGAACAGGCGCTGCTTGGCGTTCTGCATAGCGGACAGTGGTGGTCGGTCGAGGGGGAGCAGGGGAAGGCATTCGAGGAGGAGTTCGCCGCCTTCCATGATGCCCGTGTCGGCATCAACTGCACCAATGGAACCGCTGCGCTGGAGATAGCGCTGCGAGCGCTGGAGATCGGCTGCGGCGATGAGGTGATTGTGCCGCCATATACCTTCATTGCCACCGCCAGCGCGGTCCTCTCGGTCAGCGCGACCCCGGTCTTTGTAGACATTCAGCCCGATACCCTCAATATCGATCCCGCTTTGATCGAGTCTGCCATCACTTCCCGAACGCGCGCCATCATCCCTGTCCATATCGCCGGCAGACCGGCGGATATGGATGGTATTCTGGCAATTGCTCGAAAACACCACCTGCGCGTGATCGAGGATGCAGCGCAGGCTCATGCGGCAGAGTGGCGCGGAGAAAAGGTAGGAACGCTGGGCGATCTGGGAACCTTTAGTTTTCAGGCCAGCAAAAACCTGAATGGAGGAGAGGGCGGGGCCATTCTCACCAACGACGAATCTCTGGGCGATGTGGCTTGGTCTGTCGCCAACGTGGGCCGAGTCCGCAGTGGCCGCTGGTATGAGCATCATACCCTGGGCAGCAACTTCCGAATGACGGAGTTTCAGGCAGCGATCCTTCGGGTACAGATCCGGCGACTGCCGGAACAGACGGCAAGACGGAGCGCCAATGCCGATTATCTGCGGAAGCTGCTTCTGGATTGTCCAGGCATTCGGCTGCCTGCTGACGATAAGCGTATCACGGTCCATGCCAACCATTTGTTTACCTTTCGATACCAGCAGGAGGAATTTGGCGGCAGATCCCTCTCCGACTTCCTGAAAGCGCTGAATGCTGAAGGCATACCCTGCTGTTCTGGATATGGACCGTTGTATAAGGAGAAGGTGTTCACACGGCGTGCCGCAGGTGAGGGCGCCTGGTGTCAGGTCGGCAGAAAAGTGGACTATTCCGCGCTGTGTCTGCCTGTCTGCGAGCAGGTCAGCAAGGATACCGTATGGCTGCAACAGACGATCCTACTGGGAACCGAGTCCGATATGGAAGACATTGCGACCGCCATCCGTAAAGTTCAGTGCGCCTGGACAAAGTCAGGCTGCCTGCCACAGGGAGTATAAGCTATGAGGTTTTCCATTCGGGCTTTCGCGGTTTTGCCGTTGCCTGCATTCTCGCTGATTCTACTCTGTTTTCTGCTGCCGGGATGTCAGGAGAATCGGTCTGCCAACGTCAGGACCAAGATCGTGGTCTGGGGGCTTCAGTATGGGGAAGAGTCGAAAGGACTGGAAGCGCGGGTGCGAGAGTTTGAACGGCGGCATCCCGATATCGAGGTCAGCATCCTGTCGATGGGTGCAGGCGGAATGAACCCGCAAAAATTGATGACGGCGATTGTGGGCAATGTCCCACCCGATGTCATTCATCAGGATCGGTTTACCATCGGCGACTGGGCGGCGCGCGATACATTTCGCCCTCTGGATGATTTTATATCCCGCGACCGGGAAAAGCCTTCCGGGGTCCGCGAGGAGGACTATTATCCCGCCTGCTGGAAGGAGGCGAATTATACCGATCCGCTCACCGGGAAAAAGGGGATCTTTGCTGTTCCTTCCTCCACCGACAACCGCGCGCTCTACTACAACAAGAAACTGTTTCGCGAGGCAGGCATCGTCGATGCGCAGGGAGAAGCAAAACCGCCTCAGACTTGGGAAGATCTGCTGGCTGATGCCAAAAAACTGACCAGACAGAATCCAGATGGAACCTTTGAACGGATCGGCTTTATCCCCAACTTTGGAAACTCCTGGCTCTATATGTACTCCTGGCAGAATAATGGCGAGTTTATGTCGCCGGACGGACGCACCTGTATCATGAACGAGTCGAAGAATGTGGAAGCGCTCGACTATATGGTACAGGTATACGACGCCCTGGGAGGGGTGGGCAAGGTGGATGCGTTCCAATCGGGGTTTCAAGCCAGAGAACTCGATCCCTTTCTGACCGATAAAGTGGCGATGAAGATTGACGGCTCCTGGGTGACCAACAATATCGCTCGATTTGGCCCTGACCTGGATTTTGGGGTGGTTCCAGCGCCGGTTCCAGCCGACCGATTGAATCATCGCGGCCGCTTTAAGGACGAGAAGGATACCTTTATCACCTGGGCGGGCGGTTTCTCTTATGCTATTCCTCGCGGCTCGGAGCACCCGGAACAGGCCTGGGAGTTTATCAAATGGATGACCAGTCCGGAGGCGGGAGTCATCGATGCCCAGGCGCAGAGGGCCTATAACGAGAGTAAGCACCGGCCTTTTGTGCCCGGTATCTCCGCCAATCGAAAGACGAATGCTGCGGTATTTGAAAAGTGCGCTCCGGCGTCTCCCAAATTCCGGGTGACGATGGAGCGGTTTGTCTCGATGATGGAGCAGGCACGATTTCGCCCGGTGACGTTTGTCGGCCAGAGGCTCTGGGATGAGCATGTACGTGCATTTGACGCCGCCACGCATCATACGACCAGCTATCCTGGACTCTCTACTCGCGTCGCCTCACAGAAGGCCATGGATGAGGGCACTCGTGTCGTTCAGCGGGAGCTGGACAAGGTGTTCCAGAAGAACCAGTTTGAACTTCTCAATCCTGCAATACCGATTGCGCTGGTCGCGGGAGTGCTGATTCCCGGCCTGGTGTTTGTGATCTGGCGGCTGACAAAACTGCTGCGAATGCGGAGGGTGGCGCGCTCCGAAGCGACGGCAGGGGTGATTTTTGCCTCACCGTGGATTTTTGGTTTTGTAGTTTTGACGGCGGGGCCGATCCTTGCCAGCATCTTCCTGAGTTTCTGCGACTATGATGTCCTGCATCCGGCGCGTTATGTCGGCCTCAACAATTATGTGGAGCTATTAGGGAGAGACAGTTACTATCTACGTACCTCCCTGATCAATGTCTCCTATACGGCATTCTGGGGGATTCCGCTGGGGATCAGCACCAGTCTTGCGGTCGCCATGCTGCTTAATGCCAAAGTCAAAGGCATGAGTTTCTATCGGACCTTCTTCTACCTGCCGTCGATCGTTCCGGTGGTTGCCAGCGCGGTGTTATGGGCCTGGGTGTTGAATGGGGATCCCAATCGCGGCCTGCTGAATGCGGCCTGGAAAGCCTCGATCGGACAGTGGTTCGGGATCGCTCCGCCGGGCTGGTTTGGCGCTGCCGAGTGGGCAAAACCAGGCTTGATTCTTCAGGGGTTATGGGGCGCAGGAGCGGGGATGATCCTCTGGCTGGCCGGCTTACAGGGCATTCCCTCCCATCTCTATGAAGCGGCGAATCTGGATGGAGCCGGCTGGTGGGCGAAGTTCTGGCATGTCACCTTGCCTATGCTCTCTCCTTATATCTTCTTCAATCTGATCATGGGAACCATCAACGCTCTTCAGGAGTTTGACCGTGTCTATGTCTTGAGCGGCGGTGATCCCAGCCGCCCGATCGGACCAGTGGATAGCCTCTTGATGCCCGTCATGTATCTCTTTAAGAACGCCTTCCAGTATTTTAAGATGGGCTATGCTTCCGCCCTTGCCTGGATTCTGTTTCTCATTATCCTTATGCTGACCTTGATTCAGTTCAAGCTGGCTCCTCGCTGGGTCTACTATGAGGCGGAGCAGAAGTAGGAGCGAGTCTCATGGACCTCCGAAAGAGATTCTCCTTTGAATGATTTTTGGAATCCTATTTCTGGTCGCAATGATGTTCTTCGAGAGCAACAAAAAGTCGGTTGTATGAGGGTTTCTGCTTTCAGCCGGCGATTGCACTCAGGGATACATCAGAGGGCGGACTCTCGCAGCGCCGCCACCTGTGGGGACGCCAGCAACGCCGACCGAAGCGCTGCATCAGAGAGCGAAGCGGCGACCACCTCCACGACGGAGATCGCCTCCAGATAGGCTGCCCGCGCTTCCTCCAGTCGCCCCTGCGCCTGACGCAGACGACCCAGCACCGCCAGCGTCAGCCGGAGTTGCGCCGGGTTGCCGACCTCCCGCGCGACCCGCAGCGCCTCCACGATTTCCGTCTCGGCATCCTCCAAACGATCCAGAAACAGGAACGCTTCGCCCTTGAGCCGTCGGCCCTTGACGATGTTGCGCCGCGACTCCGTGGCGATAGCGGCGGCCAGGCAGGCGTCGGCGAACTCCAGCGCCTTCTCGGCGTTGCCGCGAGCCATCCATAGGTCGCCCAGACTGGCGTTCAGGTGCTGGGTGTAGCGCCACTTCATGTGCTCCTGGCCCCAGGCGCAGGGCCGCCTGCACTCCTCGTGCACGCCCTCCAGGAGGCGCTGCGCCTCGTCCAGCCGGTTCACGACCAGGTAGCAGTCGGCCAGGTTCAGTTCTACGTTGCGGATGATCTCCGGGTCGCCCAAAGGGCGGGCTTCCTCGGCTCCCTGGCTGTTGAACTGGATCGCCAACTCCCAGTGGCATAGGTCCATGTAGAGCCACCCCAGAGTGTTGAGGCTGCGGCACCGGAAGTACGTACCGCCCGTTCGCCCGCAGAACTCGAGATGCTCGCGCAGGCTCTGGAGAGCCTCCTCGTACTGGCCGCCACCCACCTGAGCGAGGGCTTTGAACCAGATCGAGAAGAGGAGGGGTTCGGCGATCTGATAACGGCGGCCGATCAGTATTGCCTTGTCCAGGACCTCCACGGCGCGTATCGCATCGCCCTTCCAATGATCCATCAGGCCTTCATGGGCGTGACCAAACGCCTCGATCCCAGGGATGTCGGCTCGCCTCGTAATAGCCAGCAGCGCTTCCGCCTCCCCTCGGGCGCTCGTCAGATCACCGGTCACAGCGCGTATGCACAGGACGACCAGATGGCTGCCCGCTAGAACCCCGGGGTCCTGGGTACTCATCGCCAGCGCGCGCGACCGCTCGGCATATTCGAGGGCGTCCTCAAAGCGATGCGCGACGAAAGAGGTCATTCCCAGCTGAACGAGGGCCATACCTTCCTGAAACTGCTCTCCCGTTTCCACAGCGATCTGGAGCATCGCCTGCGCACTGGCGATACTGTTATCCCAGTCGCCCTTTTGGAACAGCGCCTGCGCGCGCGCGTAATGCAGGGCGGTCATCCTTTCCGGTGGCAACGTCGTGCCCGGCTTCTCCAGAATAGCCAGGGCGCGGTCGTAGTAGTCGATCGCCTGCTGGGGAGCAAAGGCGGCCATCGCCTTGTCCCCGCTCTTTTGCAGATAGTCCGGAGCCTTCTCCCACGCCTCGGCATGCTCATAATGATACGCCAGCGTCTCATACTGTTCCGACAGACGCTCGCTGTAAATCACCTCCACTGCGTCTCCCACCAGACGGTGCAGCGCCTTGCGACGCGCCACGAGCAGGCTGGTATAAGCCACGTCATGGGTCAGGGCATGCTTGAACATAAAGGCCAACTCGGGGTGGAGGGCGCTCTCAAAGATCAACTCCACCGATTTGAGCTCTCGCAGATACTCTCCGATATGCTCCTCCACCTCTGAGGTGCGCTCCAGAAGGCGAACCGTGAACTCACGACCGATCACCGAGGCAGTCTGCATCGCCCGTTTCGGAGCCTCCGCAAGACGGTCCAGACGCGCCATGATCACGTCCTGGATCGTGTCGGGAACCAGGATCTCCGCGACGCTGCGGGTCAGCACATAGCCGGTATCGCAGCGGCGGATCGCCCCCACCTCCACCAGCGATTTGGTCACCTCCTCGACATAGAAGGGGTTCCCCTCCGCCTTGCGGCAGATCAGATCCTGGAGTTCCCTGGGCATCTCCTCGATACCCAGATGCCCCTGCGCGACAGCCGCGCTCTCCTGCTCGGACAGGCTGGAGAGGCCGATGGAAGTGAAGGAGGGAGGGAAGCCAGCGCCTGGAGCATAGCCCCCACGGGCGGTCAGAATGAGCAGGATCGGATGCGACTCCAGTGCCCCTGCGAAGGAGGCGAGGAACTCCTCAGAGACAGGATCCATCCAGTGCAGGTCTTCCACCGCAACCACCAGACCCTGGCCGTGGGAGGCGGTGAGGAGCAGGTCACGCAACGCCTCGAAGAGACGGAGTTTGCGCATCTGTGGGTCCATCGTCGTCACCGAGGCGTCGCCGGGATCTACCGACAGCAGATACTTCAGGAAAGGAGGGCTTTGCGCCATCTCGGTCCCAACCGCTTGCACGCCTGCCTCCACGCGGGAGATGATTTGCGCTTCTGTGTCTGCCTCCCCGATCTCAAAATGGTCCTTGAGGAGATCGATGATGGGCAGGTAGGCGATCTCCTTTCCAAAGGAGATACAGCGACCCTCCAGCCAGGTCACTCCGTCTTGCTCCAGACCACGCCGGAACTCGTAGAGCAGGCGGGATTTGCCGATGCCCGCCTCACCCCGCAAAAACACGATCTGGCCACGTCCTGATCGGGCGAGGGAGTAGCGATCCAGAAGGGTTTCTAACTCCGGCTGCCTGCCCACCAGCGGGGTCAGTCCCCGGTCGGCGGAGACCTGCACACGGGAGCGGGGTCGGCGGGGTCGGAGCACCTCGTAGGCGCGGACAGCCTGCTCCTTGCCTTTGACCGAATGTTCTCCCAGCGCCCGGGTGTCAAAGTAGTCGCTCACCAGACGATAGGTGCTCTGGCTGATGGCCACCGTCCCTGGCTCGGCCAGTCCCTCGACGCGAGAGCCGAGATTGACGGTGTCCCCGATGGCCGTATAGGTCATGTTCAGATCGGTGCCGATGGTGCCGACGACCACCAGTCCGCTGTTGAGGCCGATGCGCATCTGGAAGTGGATGCCGCGGCTCTGCTGGAGTTGTTGCTGGTAGGCGCGCAGGGCTTGCTGGATGCCCAGGGCGGCGCGAACGGCTCGCTGGGCATGGTCCTCGTGCGCAATGGGGGCGCCGAACAGAGCAAGAATGCCGTCTCCCAGGAACTGAGTGACGGTCCCTTCATATTGGTGGACGGCCTCCAGCATCAGGTCGAAGCAGCGCTGCATAAAGGCGTAGGTCTCCTCGGGATCCCGCGTTGAAGCCAGGGCGGTAAAGCCCTCGACGTCGGCAAAGAGGACCGTCACCTGTTTGTACTCTCCCTCCAGGGCGGACCGATCGGCACGGATCCTGTCGGCGAGGGAGGGCGGAGTGTACTGTTGGGGCGAGGCGAAGCGTGGTTCCAGGGCTGGGGTCGCCAGCGGCCCGCCGCATTCGGAGCAGAAGCGGCTGGCGCGTGGATTACTATGACCGCACTGGGCACAGGTGGCGGCCAGGGCTGTCCCGCAGTGGTTGCAGAACCTGGCGGCAGGCGGGTTCTGCTCGCCACAATTCGCGCATGGCATGGGTTCGCCTCCTTGGGCAAAGGGGGGATTTCGAAAGCCCCTCTCGCCCTGGTAGGAGAAAAGCCCAATCCGGTGTTATTCGACCCTTGTTATGGGGCAGTCTTCTTGAAGTATGGCAACAATTCCTTCCTAATTCCACCATAAGTCTAAAATGGTTGAAGAACAAAGATGTTCATCATCTGTCAGACCTGCTGTGATGGCCTATGAAGGTATTCCGCCGCTACAAGCCCAGACGAGTCGCCGCATTATCTGTGAAGACTGTTCCATGGCGGATATACTCTCGCACCTGTAACACGGAGTGATGCCCTGTCTGATCCATGATGCTGCGCTCGGAAGCGCCTCCCTGCGCGGCTTGTGTCGCAAACCCAGCCCGTAGGCTATGACCTGAAAACATGTTGGCGTCCAGTCCCGCTGCCTCTGCGGTACGTTTTACAATCAGGGCAACGGCTTTGGGCAGGAGCGGCGCTGTAGCGATATGACCATGTCGGTTGATTGGGCGGAAGAGGGGACCCTCCACAATTTGTGAAGATTCCAACCAGGCTCGAAAGGAACGGACGGGGCAGGAATGGGGATCGCTTCCGTAGGGGATGCCAACCATGCGTCCCGCACCCTCCTGATCAGTCTTGCTTCTGCGAATGGTGACAATCAACCCCTCTGTACTTTGCTCCACATCCTCCACCGTCAGCGCAACCAATTCCGAGCGTCGCAGCGCACCCGCATAACCCATCAGCAGCAGTGAACGGTCCCGAATTCCGATCAGATTGTCGGGAAGGGCTTTGAGAAGTGTGCGAATCGTCATAGTGAGGGCAGGGGACTTACGTGTTTGAGCCACCCCTTTGGTACGACGAATACCGCGCATCACGGCCTGTACCGGCGCGCTGCCGGTGGGAGTGTCATAACCGGAAGCGCGATGAGCTTGGGCGATGGCGGCGAGTCTCCCGGTGAGCGTGGAGACTTTGAGATGTCGCGCTTGGTCTGTCAGATAGAGTGCGACTGTCTCTGCTGCTGCGGGCAGGGGAGACAGCCCATGTACGGAGCACCATACGGCGAATTGCTTCCAATCTCGCCGGTAGATGCGAAGCGTTGAGTCGGCTTTCCCCTTGCGGGCGTAATTTCGGGCTTCCTCCATCAGTAGGGCAAGTTCGGTGACTATTTCCTGTTCAGGAACAGTGTTGATAATGACAGGCAGGTCGGTGTTTTCCATACCATAAGAATAGCATTTCTAAGGGTCGAAAACGTTTGCTTTTCGACCCTTAGAAACAAAATATTTTGTTACCACCATCAGATGGTTCTAATCCTCGAATTCGACCCAGGACAAATGCATTTCCTGTTTATTCCGACCGTAAACGGAGCGGGGAGTTATTGCGTTTGCCCTGGAATTCGCTTGAATTGCGTATTTCCTGGACAGACAATCGGGGTATTATAAGATTATTGGTCCATCATGGAGAAAGTGCATCACCAATCTCCAGACCTGAGGATACTGTATCATGAACCTGTCAGACACGGTAAAAGCCTCTTCGCCCCGTCAGATTTCCAGTGTGAGGGAAGCTTCTGAGGAACTGGGAGTCTCAGAGCGAACCATCTATCGAATGATACGATCCGGGAAGCTAGTCAGGGAAAAACGACGTGTCGGTAATGTCAATAATGTCAGTGTCAGCATTTGTCATAATGACACAAATGAGATCAAAGTATCAGAGTCAAATGTGTCAAAAATGTCAATAATGTCTGACACTATGTCAGGTTCTTCGCTGGAAATCCTGAAGACTTCCCTGATTGAAAAAGATACTCAAATCGAACAACTGCTGGCACAGCAGCGGGAATTGAATCAAACTATTCAACGTTTACAGGAGCAGATGTTTGAACTGGCGCGGCTAGTGCTTTCTCAAAATACAGCTGCTTCAATACGTTCCGCTGAATCGCCTGTCACTCAGGAACGAGAGAAAGGCGCAGATTGGCGCCGATGGTTATCGCTATTTCGCCCTTCGGAGGAAAAGAATCAGAAGAAGTGACAGTTCTGTTTTCTGAAGCATGAATATTCTGATTTGAGGTAGGCAGCTTGAAGATTGCATCGCTCGGGGAACCTATTCTTTGGCTCATCGCCGTCGGTATGATGTATCTGAGTGTCGGCGCCTGTGTCGCGACGTTCTTTATCGCCCTTCGCACGCGGCGTATCATGCCGATTGTGTGTTGTATAGTCCTGTTGTTGATGACCCTGGCGGGAATAGTTAAAATATCCATACGGTTGGGGGTGTCGGGGGTGATCATAGCAGCGGCGATCTCCCTGCTCTGCTCTGCTCTGCTGTATCGTTTTGGACTTCAGCCTGGCATGGACTGGCAGGCTGTGAAGGCAGGGCGAGAGACCGTAAGACAGACCACATTGCACCTGATTCTGTTGACGGGTTCTTTTGTTTTTCTGGTTCCGTTTGCCTGGCTCGTTGTCTCTTCACTCAAAGAGGACAAAGAGATGAGTCGTTTTCCACCGGTCTGGATCCCGACTCAGCAGGTCAAAACGATCGTAGATGGGCAGGAGGTGGGACTGGCGACCACGACCTATCAGGGAACTCCGGTAAAAGTCGCTGTGATGGAGGAGTTTGAGACAGGTGACCGCCGTCTGCGTGTGCTCGAACCCTTAGCTCTAAAAGGAACGTCATTCAACTGTAACAAAGCGCAGCTGAAAGATATTCGCCAGGTTGCGCCGCTCTGGAAAAACTATCCTGACTCGTTGAAGTTTTTACCGCCTGAAACCCATCGAGGGCTGGTTTTTCTGAAAAACACATTACAGGTTTCGATCTTGAGCATCCTGGGGACACTGCTGGCCTCTTCCATGGTCGCCTACAGTTTTGCACGACTTCGCTGGCCTGGGCGCGACACCTTGTTTCTGGTTCTGCTGGCGACGATGATGCTGCCTTCCGCGGTGACAATGATGCCGGTATTTTTGATCTTTCGTTCCATTGGCTGGATCGATTCACTCAAACCGCTATGGGTTCCGGCGTTTTTTGGAACCCCGTTCTTTATCTTTCTGTTGCGGCAGTTCTTTTTGAGCATCCCGACAGAACTGGAAGATGCCGCTCGAATAGATGGATGTTCTCACTATGGGATCTTCTGGAGAATCATGCTGCCGCAGATCAAACCGGCTCTGGCGGCGCTGACGATCATGGCGTTTATGAGCGCATGGAATGACTTTCGCGGTCCATTGATCTATCTTAGCTCGCCCGATAAGGAGACTCTGGCTTATGCGCTGCAGCTGTTTCAAACCGCGCATGGAGGAGAACCGGGACTGCTGATGGCCGCTTCCACCATGATGATCGTTCCAGTTCTGGCGCTCTTCTTCTTTACACAGCGATATTTTATCGAAGGGATCACTTTGACAGGTATCAAAGGGTGATGGCTCTCCATGGATAAATCCTGGTCTTCTGTGGTTCTTTCCCACTGTCGCACCGCCCTATTGCATCTTCTCAGGGCTTGCCGTGTAAAGGTCGCACCCTCATCCCTCAAAGAGAGAAGGACAACCCGTAAGTGAGCGCCCTCTTCCTACATAGGAAAGGGCCAGGACTTGATTCTTTCCTCTCCCTTGCAGGGAGAGGGACAGGGTGAAGGTAGAGACTGGGGTTTGCACATGAACTCCGCTGGAATTGCACTAAGGCAATGTGATACAAGGTGGCACCTTTTCTAGCCAGATGGGAACGCCTGGGAGGGAGACTCCGGTAGTAAAGAGACAGGTGAAGAATGAATCTTAAGGACACAAAAGAATGACCCCCCCGTCTTCCGCGCCTCCTGCCAGACGGCTACGCAAACGCAAGCCATTGAACCTGCCGATGATCAAATCTATGATTGTCATGATCACAGGCGGCTTTACCGCGCTTGGCAGCGCGCTGACAGGCATTGGAGCGCAGGTCGCTTATGCGCCGATGCTGACCTGGATGCTGGGATTTAACGCGGAAAAGGCGAAAGGAACGGCGCTGCGCTATACGGTTTTTGTCTCATTGGCCGCGGTGATTGGGGTATTTATCCGAGGGATGCTTGCAGGTCTGAATACAGGCCAACTGGCAACTTATGTCGGGATGGGTCTCCTGCTATCGCTCGGGGCGACTCTTGGCGCTATGATATCGATTCCTCTGGCTCCCAGGCCGACACAAGTGGCTCGCAAACGCCTGATGCAGTCAGTCGGAGTCTTGTTCTCTCTCTTTATCGTGATACAGGCGGGAAATCTGACTCGTCTGACCATCAACAGCCTTCACTACGCCCACTGGAACTCGTGGTGGGCGCTGCTGGGTATCGGATTGGTGGTAGGGATATTGACTCAGGGAACAGGGTTGGCAGGAGGCGTGCTGATGGTCCCCGCACTCTATTTTCTGGGTGGATTTAGCGCATTTGATGCCGTGACTCTCTCCCTCCTTGTCATCGTTCTGGTCTCATGGCTGCCTGCTTGGAGTTATGATAAAAAAGGTCTGGTCGATGCCACATATGGAAACTATGCCGTGGCAGGAGGTCTGTTGGGAGGACTCCTGGGAGGGTGGCTGCTGCTGAGTTTTCAGGAAAAATTCCTGCTGATCTTCTTAGGCGCCATCTCAATGTTTCTGGCGGCACGGGAGCTGTATCGCCTGTCCATGGAGACGGTTCCCACAGAGGAGTTGCCTGCGGATCGCTCTTCTGGTTGAAAATGGTTTACAGATTATGGTAGTATGAATTCTGCCTGTCTTCGCATCGCCGCAGGCAGGGAGAGTCTGATTCCAATGTTTTTGCGAGTTGACAGCAAACCATTGTACTGTTATACTTAGAAGGGAAGTGTGTGGTATGTGGATGAGATCAGAAAGGAAATCGCAACACGATGCCTTTTGATTTCTTTAAGAAAATCGTCCAAAAAGTGGATCAGATTTTTACAGGACGAGGGCGCGTTGACGAAGAATTGTTTGAAGAGTTGGAGGAGTTGCTGCTCCAGGGCGATGTCAATGTCCATACCACCCATACGGTTCTCAAAAATCTGCGCGCTGCCGTTCAGGACGAGCGGATGGAGAGCGCATCCCAAGTCGTCAATCGTCTAAAAGCGGATCTTCAGGCGGTGCTGGATAAAACGGGAGAGAACAGGCTGATCATCGCGCCGCATCCGCCGACGCTCTATCTGATCGTAGGAGTCAATGGGGTAGGCAAGACGACAACGATTGCAAAGCTGGCGCACTATCTTCAAAAACAGGGCAAGCGCGTCGTTCTGGCTGCGGGAGATACCTTTCGTGCGGCGGCTATCGATCAACTGGAGATCTGGGCAAACCGTACGGGAACGGAGATCGTCAAACATCGTGAAGGGGCCGATCCATCGGCTGTAGTATTTGATGCGATTCGCGCCGCGAGAGCGCGTGAGGCGGAGTATGTGATCGCGGACACTGCGGGAAGACTGCATACTCGCGCCAATCTGATGGAAGAGTTGAAAAAGATCAATCGCGTTGCAGAACGTGAGTTGGGAAGACCGGCGGACGAGACGCTGCTGGTTCTGGATGCGACGACAGGCCAAAACGCCGTCAGCCAGGCCCAGCAGTTTCTGCGTGCGGTACCGCTGACGGGGATAGTGTTGGCCAAACTCGATGGCACAGCGCGAGGTGGAATAGTCATTACCATTGCGGATGAGTTAAAACTTCCGATCAAGCTGGTCGGATTGGGCGAGAAGCCCGATGACCTGGAAGTGTTTCACCCGGTGAATTTCGTCAACAGCCTCTTTGACTGAAGACGCCGGTTCTTTGCTTCCTTCTATCTGTGTAGTACCCTGATCTATGTATAACATTCAACAATCGGCCCCGGAAGTTCGTGTCTATGCACTTGCCAGTGGAAGCAGCGGGAACGCCATGCTGGTACAGGCCGGAGAGACGAACATTCTGATCGACGCCGGTCTGCCGCTGCGCACTTTATCGCCTCTGCTTGCCCGCAGAGGAGTGGGCGGGAGTCAGCTGGATGCGATCCTGCTGACGCATGAACATACAGACCACTCCAGCGGGGCGGGGCCTTTGGCTCGACGCGCTGGAGCGCGATTGATCGCCAACGCCGCGACGCTACAGGCGTATTCCGAGCGGGATGACCTTCCTTTTGCAACGCAGGAGCTGCCCACAGGAGGAACGCTGGCCATAGGACCGGTGGGAGTCCGCTCGTTTCCTATCCCTCATGACGCAGTGGACCCCGTCGGTTTTGTTCTGGAGGTGGGAAAAACCCGTATCACCTATATGACGGATGTTGGCTGCGCCACACCGGAGATGCGGGAGGCTCTGAATGGCTCCAGTCTGGCAATCGTTGAGGCGAACCATGATCTGGATTGGCTGTGGAGAGGACCCTATACCCAGGAGATGAAGGAGAGAGTCGCCTCCCCAAGAGGCCATCTCTCCAATATCGATTGTGCGGATCTACTGGCGCAGCGGCTGGATGGAGAGGGATCCTTTTGCGTCTGGCTGGCGCATCTTTCCCGGGTGAACAACTCCGTAGCGCTGGCAAGACGTAGTGTAAAAGAGCGAATCGCGCAGCAGACGAAGGTACCCGTCTTGATCGAAGTCGCTTTACGTGACCATCCCAGCCTCTCCTGGCGAGCAGGGAGTCGTGCCGTGCAGTTATCGCTCTTATGAGTTATTTTCATTTTATATTATCTCCATTAGAACGGATTTGAGAAGGAGGCGAAGTAACCGGCTCAGGAGAAGCCGAGGGGCAGTACAGGGAAGCAGTATTCAATTGGAGTGAAGTATCGCCCATTATGTGTCTGTGAAGGAAAGAAACAATGAAAACGGTTGGAGATATTCTCCGACATAACCCGGTATGGGTGCATCCGACCCAGGGAGTAGAAGCCGCAATCGGATTGATGAGAGATCATCATTTAAGCGGACTGCCGGTATTGGATGGAATAAAACTTGTGGGAATGACCCACTATAAAAATCTGCTGGGTGTCAATAGTCAGTATCGTATCGGTGAAGTGATGGAACCGGTCACTCACACGGTTCCTCCGACGGTATCGGTTCGAGAAGCGGCTAATATTTTAACGAATGAGCATCTGGAGTGTCTCCCGGTGGTGCGTGAAGGAGCGGTGCTGGGCATCCTGACAGCCAGTGATCTTCTGGCCGAGCTGCGTGATTCACGGGATCCTTTGACTGATCTGCCCTGGTCGGATGGCCTGAGGGAATGGGGGATTCAGGCGCTGCGCGCCGGTCTTGAAATCACCATTCTCTTTATTGATGTCAACGATTTTGGTCAGTTTAACAAACGCTTCGGACACGTTGTGGGAGATACGGTTTTACGCCACATCGCCGATATCTTACGGGAGCAGGATGACCCGGAACGGAATATTGTCTGCCGCTATGGGGGGGATGAGTTCTGTATCGCCACAGTCGATTCTGCGGAAATCGCAATGGCACTGGGTGAGAAGATCATGGAGCGTGTGGCACAGATCCATGTGCCGGAAATGCTGGACCAACCTATCAGCGTGACCGTAGGTCAGCATGGCGGGAAGAGAACACGTGAAAGGGAACATACCCACTATGCGGCGACGCTTAACAGCCTGATCAATCTGGCCAGCCGGAACTGTATGCGGAAAAAACCACGCAGTCATTCCTCGGTCAACGATTCACGATTATCCCATGAAGAGGACTCGGCGATGCTGATTGACGCTACTCTGCTGGAGGCGTCGGCCAATCGGGTCGAGGCAATGGAGCAGGAATCCTCCCAGCCGGTGACCCTCTCCAGCGAGTGGGTCTCCTTCGGTCCGGATCGAATCCATTTAAGCGCGCTGGATGTTGGATGGAGTGATAATGTCGCCTGTGTGCGTGTGGAACTGGAGCGGTTCCGGCAGGACGACAGCCTGTTGACGGAATTCACCGCGAAAGGCGGCAGTCTGGACGAGGAGAGCCTGAGAAGCACTTCCAAAAAGATCGTCGTGACTTATGCAGGCGCGCTGACACGCCGAATGGATCGGAATGGGCTTCCTCGATTGGTGGCAGAAGCGGTAGTCGCCGCCCTGGAGTGTGCGCTGCCAGCAGAGTATCGGCTGCGCATTGAAGAGGTCTTTTCGGTGCGAACCACGGAGACTCGGGAGCTGATCACTACGGTCGGGCGCGCCATTTCAGAGACAAGGGCGGTTCCTTTTGTCGGGGTCGCTTTTTCAGGCGAGGAGAGGTATGGCGCAGTCGCTCTGTCAGCGCTCAAGGCGACGAGTCAACTGTTCACTCAGGTGAGCGTGGCGGAGGGTAACCCACAGCGGTCTTCAGAACTTCAGTCCTAATTTCGCCTGAGCTTTGATCTCCTGCTTGTCTGACTGATAGGTGCGGTTCAGGAGAGATTGTGTCATGTTCCCGCTCAGTGTCAGATCAAATGCCGATCCCAGACGACGTGTATAGGCGAGAGAGAAGATTCGGGTCTCCGAATCTTCGGTATCCAGTAAGGAGCGGCCCTGAAAACCTCCGGAGAGGGTATCCACCGGGGTCAGGCGCAGATCCAGCCCCAATTCTAGTGTGTTGGTCTGTTTCATAGACAGATACTCGTCTTCCAGGCCATACTGCCCATGCAGTTTCAGCAACCCCAGCTCTGTTTCCACCCCCAGGTTTTGCCGCTGTGTCTTTCGAATCGTCCCATCGTCCGCTTCCGGATTGTGAGTCAGACTGCCAATAAACCGGAACTGCTTTACCGGTTGCAGAGTCATCTTAAACTGATAGGTATTGACGGCATCGGGATCGGGGACATGAACGTCTCCTGCATAACCGTCCCTCAATCTGGCTCCGCCGGTGAGTTCCAGATAGCGCAGAGGACGCGATTTGGCATCGAGGATTCCCACCAGACGCTCTTTGCCGGGAGCGCTGGTCTGACGTATGCCGCCCGAAGTCTGCAGCTGTCCCCAGGCCAATGTCGGAAGCTCGACACGCGCTTCCCTGCTCCGGCTGGCGCCCTCTCCCTTATACTGATCCTGCCAGCTGGCGATGATCTTGAGTTGACGCAGTCTGGTAAATGGCGACGCTTCGATCCTCAGCGCCTCCGAATCCCCAGCATTGGCGCCTCCCAGCGTGGTGTTGAATGTCCCGGTCAGTTGTATCTGCTCGCTGGGCCGGTGTTTGATCTCCAACAATGTCTTTTGTGAATAATCTCCCGGAGAGGACGCGCTCTCCTTTGATGGGGCATCGGCAACCGACGGACGCTGAAACGACTGCGTAGACAGCGCCTCATAGGAGAGTGTGGCCTGAGTTCCTTTGCGGAGCGTATGTTCCAGTTTCAGTGAGTCCTGTGTGCGGACAACGCCGCTTCCATCCGGGGCGGTAACGGTGGTTGCCAGTCTTCCTGCCTCAAGTTTACTCTGCCCTTTTGGCAGGGTAAAGGTCAAATTCTGGCCGATTTCACGTGTGACCGCGCCAATCTGGCTTGGAGGGGCGCCAGGAGGGTCTTTGGAGGTATCGAGCAGTTCCGTTGTCTGGCGCAGGGTTCCATTGAGTTTCAGTCCGGAGGCAGGAGAAAGAGAGCCTACTGCTTCCATGATTTCGCGTCCTGCTGTCAGCCCATCGGTATTTTCCAGTGCAAATTGTGCCCCGGCGCGGCTATAGGTGAGGCCAAACTCGCCCCATCGCGCTCTGGTTCGTTCTGCAACCCGCAACCCACTGCGACCCAGCCAATCACCGCCGCGCATATCTACAAACAGGGCGCTACTCAGGTCCGAACTCGGGGCCAGCCTTATCCCCCCATTAAACTGCAGGGAGGTCTGCAACTGTGTAAGATTGCCTTTTGTGGGGGAACCGGACGGGGTGGGGCGGTAGAGAGAGTTGAAGGCCAGCCGATTGGTTCCGGACTGCCACAGGTCGATCTTTACCGGCAGCGCCAGCGACTTTGGATTGAGTGCGGATTCGGGACGGTCGGCTCGGTAGGAGACACGAAGGAGTTGATCCGGACGAAGCGGCGCGGGAAAGGCCATGGCTCCTGTGTCTGCATCCAGTGTATAGTCTATACCGGGTTTAAGGGCTATTCCATCTCTTAGCACCGTTTCCGACCCGGGTCGTACACCCTTCCAGGTCAGCAGGTACGGGCCTTTGAGATTTCGCCCGATGATCACATCCGACTGCATTCCGGTGGCGCTGTCAAAATGCGAAAGTGAGAGAGAGGTTCCTTCTTTGCCGGTGGTTCCCACCGTTTGTGGCAGCAGTCCGACGCTATTGCCTATCCCCTGCGCCTCCTGAGCGGAGGCAGGAGCAGTGAAAAGGAAGGCAAAGGCGGGCAGCATCCCCAATGTGAAACGAAAGCTCGATTGTAGGCAGTATGTGAAGGAAAAGCGCATCGGTTGTCTCAAGAAGATCGGAAATTGTCTCTTTGTTTGTTACCTTCTACGTGTATTAGACAATGACGTGACGGTAAAGTTGCTGGAAATGCTTTCCAGCACAGTGGGATCCGAAGCTTGGAATTCACGTGACTTGAAGTCGCGGC
>JADMIO011000816.1_pt1 | contig 18761 bp, 18 predicted proteins | sample 8958161 | NCBI WGS metagenome assembly JADMIO01 (sample SAMN16585339, study PRJNA669376) | soil metagenome | isolation source: Crop rotation soil | place: USA: Cullars Rotation, Alabama | collected 2011 | reverse complement strand
CCGTGCCGTTCACGCTCGCGCTCAGTCTCCTCGCGCCCGGCCCCGCCCATGCGAGCCGCCCCGGCCTCGTGCTCGCGGTGGCCTCGGGAGCGATCGCGTCCGGCGTCGGCTACAGCCTCTGGTACGGCGCGCTGCCCGGGCTCACGGCAACGCGGGCGGCCGTCGTCCAGCTCTCCGTCCCCGTGCTGGCCGCGCTCGGAGGCGTGCTGCTCCTGGGCGAGTCGCTGACCGCGCGGCTCGTGGCCTCCGCGGCCGCGATCCTCGGCGGCGTGGCCCTGGCCGTCGTCGGGCGCCGCGCTACTTGAGGGCGGAGCAGCTCGGGCTGATCAGCCCCGCCGCGGTGCAGCAGGCCGTCCCCGGATTGCTCTGGACGATGCTGCCGCTGGAGTCTCCCCCGAAGCCGCGGACCCCCGTGCGCCCCGGACGCGTGGGCACGGACTGATAGCAATAGCTCTCCACGGAGCCGGGGGGGCCGGTGGCGTCCGGGGTCTGTGTCCACACCCTCTCGTAGCCCTGCTTGGACACCGTGGCCGCGCCGATGACGGCGTCGAGGAAGCTGGGTCCCGTGTACGCGGGCAGGCAACCCGAAGGCTGGGAGAGGCAGGTGATCGTGCCGTAATAGCCCGAGCTCGCCCCGTGATACGTCGCCTCCGCGGAGATCACGGTTCGGGTGTCGCCGATGGCGGCCGACTCGTTGGCGGAAATGCGTGCGCGCAGCAGGGCGGGGACGGCGATGGCGGCGATCACGCCGATGATGGCGACCACGATCAGCAGCTCGATGAGCGTGAACCCCTTCTCCCGCACGCACACCTCCTTGGATGGGCCAAGCGTACACCGAAGCCCCGAGGTGCTACGGTGGAAAGGTACCAAAGAAGAGGAGCCTTCCATGGCCAAGAAAGCCGCACCCGTCAGCGCGATCACGCTGCTCATGGCGGATCACAAGAAGGTCCGCGGCCTGCTGGCCGCGCTGGAGAAGACGACCGAGCGCAGCGCGGAGCGCCGGACGAAGCTGCTGCAGCAGATCGAGGACGAGTTCAACGTCCACGCCACCATCGAGGAGGAGATCTTCTATCCCGCCTATCGCGACGCGGTGAAGAAGAAGGACGACCGCGTCCTCTACCAGGAGGCGCTGGAGGAGCACCACGTCGTGGACGTCGTGCTTCCCGAAGTGAAGGCGGCGGATCCGGCCAGCGAGGTCTTCGCGGCCAAGGCCAAGGTCCTCAAGGAGCTGATCGAGCATCACGCGGGCGAGGAAGAGAAGGACATGTTCAAGACCGCGCGCAAGGTCCTGGACCGGGACGAGCTGCGCGAGCTCGGCGCGCAGATGCAGGAGCGAAAAAAGCAGCTCAAGGCGGAGGGCTCGCCGCGCCTCGGCCAGGAGGCGGGCGCGGCCGCCTAGGGCAGGGGAGCGGCGGCGCGCCGGCATGAAGGTCCATTTCGAGCCCTACGTCTACCTCGCGGGCCTGACCCACAAGTCGGCGCTCATCGCGTGGGGCGGCTTCTACTTCAAGGTGGCGCGCGAAGCGGGCGGCTGGCGCCTCATGGACGACGAGGAGCTCGACCACATCCATCCCCCGCGCGGCCAGACCATCGGCGCGCATTCGTTCCCTTACGGGCACGCGCGGGTGGAGGTGACCGACGCCGAGGGCCGGCTGGTGGCGAAGGGGGAGACCCGCACCGCCAACCACGTCTGGGTGTCGGGGCTGGAGCCGGACACGACCTACCGCTATCGCATCCTGATGAACGGCCGGGAATGGGCGGACGGTCCGCGGCGCGACTGGGCGATCGGCACGGGACCGGGCGAGCAGGGGCTGATCGAATCCGGCCACGCGTACGACAATGTCTTCCGCACGCATCCCCACCCGGACGTGGAGGCGTCCCTCACCTTCGCCGCCATCGGCGACTTCGGCACCGGCGTCCGCAAGCCTTCGACGGAGGCGCGCCGCCAGCGCGAGGTTGCGGCCGCGCTGGAGGCGGCGGTGGGGCCGGACGACATCCGGCTCCTCCTCACCACCGGGGACAACATCTACGCGGGGCGGACCCTCCTTGGAATCCCGGTGGGCTCGACCGGGGACGAAGACGACGACTGGTTCTTCACGTTCTTCCAGCCCTACCGCTACATCGTCAACCGCATCCCCGTGCATCCCTGCATTGGCAACCACGACGGCGACGAGACCGAGGTCAACGACGACCGCGACCAGATCATGGACAACTTCTTCCTGAACGAGCGGCTGCTCGGGGAAGAGGCGGCCGGCCGCGCCTCCGTCGGCCCCGGCCTCTTCTACCGGTTCCGCTTCGGCTCCCAGGTCGAGTTCGTGGCCCTCGATTCCTCGCGCCGGTTCATGCTCTTCGGCGATCGGTTCTTCCGTCATGGGAACCACCAGCCGTTCCTGGAGGCGGCGTTTCCCGCCTCGAAGGCGGGCACGGCTCCGCGCTGGCGCATCCCGTTCGCGCATCACCCGCCCTACTGCGCGGGACCGCAGTGGGGGAACTCGAAGAGCAGCCTCGAGCACCTCGTGCCCCTGTATCAGCGCTCCGGCGTGCGGATGGTGCTGAGCGGCCACGAGCACAACTTCCAGCACTCGCGCGCGGAGGGGATCGACTATTTCGTCACCGGCGGGGGCGGGAAGATACGCGAAGGGCGGCCGACGCGATTCGCAGAGGCGCACACGGTGAAGTGGGCGACGGCGGTGCATTTCTTGCGCGTCAGGATCGAGGGGAAGAAGGCCGACGTCGTGCCGATAGGGGAAGATGGGGCGCCGTTGGCAACGAGCAATCCGGATGGCGGCACGACCGCGCCGACCACCGTGGTGACGGCGCGGGCGTAGCCGCCCCGTAGCCGTTGACGCAAAAGCTGACCGCCGACCTGGCCCGCACCTCTTCTTCTGCTAACCGCGTCGATCGCGCTTCGTTTGCCTTTTCGTGGATGATTCCTCCGTGCGACCCCGTTCAATCCACCAGCTCATGGCCGCCCTCTCCTACGGCGACGCCGTCAGCGACGACGCGCTGGCCATCCAGACGCATCTCCGGGCGGCAGGCTTCGATTCGGACATCTTCGCGGAGCACGCCCATCCCCGCATGGCGCACCGCTGCCGTCGCCTCTGGGAGTACGGCGCGGTCTCCTCGCCGAAAGCGGTGTGCGTCTTCCACTTCGCCATCGGCAGTGGCGCCGGCCGCTTCATCTTCCAGGCCCCCGACCGCCTCGTCGTCCGCTACCACAACATCACGCCGCCCGAGCTCCTGGCGGGCTTCCTGCCCCACCTGGCCCGGCAGTGCCATCAGGGCCGGCTCGAGCTGCAAGCGTTCGCCGCGCGCACGGAGCTCGGGCTCGGGGTGAGCGAGTTCAACCGGCGCGAGCTGGAAGCGGCCGGGTATCGGAGGACGGGCGTCGTGCCCTTCACCGTCGATCCGGACGCGTTCGCGGCCGGCCCCGCGTCCGCGGTGGTGCGGAGCGTCTTCGCGGACGGCCGCACCAACGTCCTCTTCGTGGGCCGCATCATCCCGAACAAGAAGATCGAGGACCTCATCCGCGTGTTCGCGTTCTACCAGCGGACCTTCGATCCGAGCAGCCGCCTCCTCCTCGTCGGCGACCATTGGGGATACGAGCCGTACCTCCTGTTCCTGCAGGCCATGGCCCGCGAGCTGGGGGCCCAGGAAGTCCTCTTCACGGGGCAGGCGGAGGACGACGAGCTGCGGGCGTATTACTCCGTGGGTACCGTGTACGTGTCGTTGTCCGAGCACGAGGGCTTCGGGGTGCCCCTGCTGGAGGCGATGGCGTTCGGGATGCCCGTCGTGGCCTACGACGCGGCGGCGGTGGCGGAGACCCTCGCCGGCGCGGGCGTCCTGCTCAAGGACAAGCGGCCGGACGAGGTGGCGCCGCTGCTGGACCTCATCGTGCGCGATCGCGCCGTGCGCGATCCCATTCTCGCCGGCCAAAGGCGGCGGCTGGACGAGGTGCGTGCGGTGGACGTCGGCGCCCGCCTCCTCGCCCAGCTCCGCCCGGTCCTGGAGGGATGACCGCCGTCAGTATTTGACGGAGCAGCCGTAGGCCTGGCTGCTCGCGGTCGTCACCGGCTTGCCCGCCAGCGCTTCGTCCAGGGCCAGGGACACGAAGTTCTTCGCGGTGGCGATGTCCGCCTGGTCGGTGGACGGGGTGTCGTCGATGCCGCCCGCGTAGATGAGCGTGCCCTTGGGGTCCACGATGAACATGTGCGGCGTGGTCCGGGCGCCGTACGCGCGGCCGACGGTGCCCGCGGTGTCGAGGAGGTACGCGGTGGGGGCCGCGCCCTTCTCCTTGATCAGGGCATTGACCTTGTCGCTCGCGTAGTAGCCCTGGCTACCCGCCCTCGAGGAGTTGACGGAGAGCCAGACCACGCCCTTGCCCGTGTAGTCCTTCTGCAGCTTCTGCATGTGCCCGCTGCCGTAGTGCTTGCCGACGAACGGGCACTCGAAGTTCACCCATTCCAGGACGACGAACTTGCCCTTGTAGGCGGAGAGGCTGCGGGTGGCGCCGGTGGTGTCGGTGAGGTTCACTTCCGGCGCGGCCTGTCCGACGACGGCGGCGGCGCGCGCGGAGGACGGAACGGCCAGGGCAGCGGCGAGGGCCGCCAGGGTCAGCGTGCGGACGGGAATCATGGCTTCTCCTTTGTGCTCTTCGCTTCGACTCGTACGGCAGCGATCGCCCCCGAAGATCCTTCCGTGACCAGGACGCCCTCGAGCGCACCCAGGGGGCGCGCGGCGTTCGGCGCGGGCGTCATCTCCAGCCGGTAGCCGGCGGTGGCGCCGGCCGCGCGCGCCCAGGTCTGGGCCGCGGCGTGGTCGATGAGCTGGCCCCGGTCCGGGAAGAAGGTGGCCTTGTGGATCGCGGCCTGCCCGCGCGGCGGCTCTACCACGAGCACGACCTTGTCCGGCGTCTCGCGCGCCTCGAAGGTCCAGCCCGCACCCGCCTGCGGCAGGCGCGCGCGGGCGGCCGCGAACGCGGGGGCCTGCGCCGACGCGCGCGGCGCCTCCCCGCGCACGGGCAGGACCACCGACAGCTCGCGGCGTCCGGGCAGGCAGGCCTCGCGGCACTCCAGCCAGTCCGCGCGCGCGGCCAGGGTCACCGACGTCCCCGCGGCCAGCGTCGCCGGCGGTGTGATCGTGACCGGCAGCAGCACCTCGTCCGTGTAGCCGTAGCTCGTCACGGGCCCCTGCTTGAAGACCTTCGGATACGGCCATTCGATGGGGCCGGCCTGGAAACCGTCGGGCAGCTTCCAGGTGAGGCGCGTGGCCAGGCCGGAATCACCCGGGTTCTTCCAATACGTATGCCACTCGGGATCCATGCGCAGCCGCAGCCCGGCCTGGAAGGGGCGGCCGGCGGCAATCGTCTCCACGTCCGCGACGAGCTCGGGCTGGACGTGTTTGGACGCGGGCGGCGCCGCCGTCGCCCACGACGCGAGGGCGCAGACCCCGGCCGCCGTCCACACCGGAAGACCGAAGGAGCGAAAGCGGGGCATCCGACGACTATAACCGCGTCTCGCTCACGGCTTCCACGTCCCGCGCGCGACGGCGGGCACGAAGGCATCCAGATCCTTGGGCGGGTAGTCGATCACGCGCTCCTGCTCCGCGCTCATGTAGCAGGCCATGAGGAGCCGCGTCACGTCGAGGCCGGCATGGAAGTCCAGCCAGGGCTGCTGGCCGTCCGCGAACGCCTGCGTGAAGAACCGGTTCTCGCCTTCGTAGCCGTATTCCGCGGTCTCGCTCCCGACCACCGGCATCAGGCCCTGCTCCGCGTTCTGCTTCTCGACGAGGTCCTCTCCGGCCGCACCCTGCAGGCGCCGGCTGAAGAAGACGCGCCCGCCGGCATCGAGCGAGTTCGCGGACATCGAGTACTCCGGGCCCAGGAGCTCCAGGCTCAAGCGCAGCCCCGCGCCCACGTAGCTCCACGAGGTCGTGGACTCCGTCATCACCTTCTGGCCCTTCTCGTCGAGGTACTGGATGGTGGCGCGCGCGAAGTCCTCCGAGGGCGCCTTCCGGTAGTCGACCTCGGACCCCATCATCTCCTTGAGGAGGTCCGCGTATTCGGGGCGCGACCACTTCAGGGACGCCGTCTGGGCGGAGACCTTGATGGGCCGCAGGGTGTTGCGGGGCGCGCCCGGCGGGGTGAGCAGGTGGCGGCCGACCTCGATGCTGTGGCAGAGCATGTCGAGGAGCACGCCGCCGCCCTGCAGGTCGCCGCGCCAGAACCACGGCATGTGCGGACCGCTGTGCTCCTCGGCCGCGCGCGCGAGATATGGGCGCCCGCCCCGGGCCGCCCCCCGCGCCCACACGATCTCGCGCCCGCGCTCGAGGACGGGCGAGAAGAGCTGGCTCTCCAGGTAGCCGTGCAGGACGCCCGCCTTCTCGGCCAGCTCCACCATCCGCCGCGCTTCCGCGCCGTTGCGGGCCAGCGGCTTCTCGCAGGCGATGCCGACCAGCTTCGCCCCGCGGGAGAGGGCGTCCACGATCCGTTCCATGTTCTCGAGGCGCGCGTGGTTGGGGCCACAGATCCAGATGCAGTCGATCTCGGGCGCCGCCACCATCTCCTCGATGGAGGTGAAGGCGCGCGCCTCGCCCACGCGCAGGGAGCGGGCCAGGGCCGCCGCTTCCTCCGCGTGCCCGGGGTGGGGGCTCCAGACGCCGCGCACATCCCCGTCGCGCACCGCGACCCACGACTTGATGTGGAACCGGGTGATGAACCCGCTGCCGATGAAACCGACGCCGAGACGGCCTCGTGGCATGCCCTGCCTCCTCGACGAAGCCGCGATCCTAGTGAAGCGGCGCAGCGAGTGTCAATGTGCGCGCAAGCCCCCTTGCGTACGGCGGGAGGTGCTACCCTCGCCTTGGCCGCATTGCGGCCGAACATGTCCATGAGCATCGACGCCCCCTGGAACGACCGCCTGGCCGAGCCCCTCCCCAAGGAGCATCTCGTCCAGCTCTACCGAGACGACCGCGCGGTCGTGGAGGCCGTGTCCCTCTACGCCGGGCGCGGCCTCGGCAAGGGCGACGGCGTGATCCTGGTCGCCACCCAGGCGCACCTCGAGGCGGTGGAAGCGCGCCTGCGCGAGTCCGGGTTCGACCTCGGCGACCTCAAGGCCTGGGGACAGCTCCTCACGTTCGACGCCGCGCGCATGCTCGCGCGGTTCTTCGTGGACGGAGGCATCGACGCCGAGCGCTTCCGCACCATCCTGGCCGGCGTCCTCACCAGCGCGCGCCGGGACGGACGGTTCCGACGGATCCGCGTCTACGGCGAGATGGTGAACCTCATCTGGAGGCTGAACCCTTTCGCGACCCGCCAGCTCGAGGAGCTCTGGAACGAAGCCCTCGAGCGGCACGGCGTCTCGCTCCTGTGCGGATACTGCGTCGCCGCCGGAGAGACGAGCGCGCAGTTCCCCCCCGACCTCCGCGACCTGCACTCGCACCTCATCCCGGTGGAAGCCGCCCGCTAGTCGCCCGGCCCCTCCAGGTGCGACCGCAGCAACGCGACCTCCTGCGCCAGGTCCTTCACGCGGTGGGTGAGGTGCGAGATGCGGATGGAGTAGTGGAGGCAGAGCAGGGCGAGATAGAGGATGCAGAGGAAGAACAGGGTGGAGGTGGGGACGACCGCTCCCACCAGTCCCGTGAGCTCCACGAGGAGCTCGTAGCGCAGGATGAGCACGATGGTGGTGAGGCAGGCGGCGATCCAGAGCCACGAATATTCGATGCGCAGGGTGCGGCGGCGGACCAGCTCCAGGATCACGGCCAGGAGCAGCAGGGCGAGGGCGAGGAAGACCACCACCTGGCGCGTGGGCACGCTCACCTCCTGAGGTCGAGCTCGCGGCCGGTGGCCGCCACCAGCAGCGAGAACAGCATGTTGAACGTGTAGGGCACGGACCGTACGCCTCCGTGCATGCTGCGGCGATTGCGCGACGGTCGCATGCGCGCGGGCCGCTCCGTGACGACGAGGCGCGCGCGCCGCGCGAGCACGAGGGCGTCGGCGTCGGGGTAGCGGTCCGGGAAGCGCGAGAGCGCGAACAGCTCCTGCCCTCGCGGCCCCAGGGCCTTGAGGCCGGAGGTCGGGTCGGTGATCTGCAGGCCCGTGAGCAGGCGGGCGAGCTGGCCGAAGAGCGCGCGGCCGCTGCGGCGCGCCACCCCTCCCCGGTAGGAGCTCGTGGCCAGCGCACGCGAGCCGATGGCCACGTCCGCCCCCTCGCGCACCGCCTGCACCAGCGGCCCCACGTCCGTGGGATCGTGCTGGCCGTCCGCGTCGAAGGTGACGACCACGCCCAGGCGGCGGCGAAGGCCGTATTTGATGCCGGTCTGCACCGCCCCTCCATACCCGAGGTGGAACGGGAGCGACACCGCCCGCGCGCCCAGCTCGCGCGCGACCCGGGCCGTGCCGTCCACGGAGGCGTCGCTCACCACGAGCAGAGGGGCCTCCGGCCAGGCCGCTCTCAGCTCCTGGATGACGAAGGGAAGGTTCGCCTCCTCGTTGAGCGCCGGGATCACGAAGAGGACGTCGCGGTCGTGCACGAGGTGCCTCAGTCTGAGCGATCGGCGGAACGGGCGAGGTCCGATCCGGTGGCGCTCGGGTCCCGGCGGACGAAGATGCGGACGGTGGCATCGCTCTGCGGGAACGGGCGCTCCGACTCCAGCCCGTACGGCGTCTGTGCTTCCGCCTTGGACATGGAGCGCACGTAGTTCTGGCCAAAAGCGTCCCACTTGGCCAGCCAGTCGGGCAGGAAAGGGGAGCGGGGGCCGAGCTCGAGGGTGACGACGCTCCGGAAGCGGCCGCTGGCCAGCGCGTCGCGCAGCACCGCGTCGTATTGGGGTCCCATCGCCGCCGGATAGCCGGTGCGATGGTCTCCGTGACCGTCCGGGAACAGCAGCAGGTCCACGCTCGGCTCCGCGCCCTGCCTCTCGAACAGCGTCCAGGTCAGGGCGAGGTGCGGCAGGAGGCCGGTTGTCCCGAGGAACAGCACGGGCTGGCGGTGGCCGACGCTGTCCGCGACGTAGGCGAGGATGGGCCGGGCGTCTTCGAGGCGGCGCGCGCCGTCCGCGGACTGGCGGATCTGGGCCAGCGGATTGCGCGCGAGGATCAGGGCCGCGGCCAGGGCCGGCCACAGCACCTCGCGGCCGCGCAGCCGGCGCAGGCGATGGGCGAGCTCCGTCTCCGCCAAAACGAGGAGGACGGGCAGGGTCGTGAACAGATAGCGCGCCTGCTTGTTGGGATGCAGCGTCAACATCGCGAGCGCGGCGGCCACGAACAGGACGGACGCCAGCCGCGGCCCGAGTCGGCGGTGGATGAGCATCGCGCCCCAGGCCAGCAGGGTCAGAGCCGCCACCGGCCAGCCCACGGAGGCCACTACCACCCGCGGGTAGAAGAGCCAGCCGTCCCACCCGCGCAACCCCTCGTCGCGATTGACGATGGCCGCCATCAGCTCGAACACGCGTGATGGATCGGGGAGGAGGATCCAGCCGAGCCAAAGCACGATGGGGATGCCCATGCCGGCGAGGGCGGCCCGCAGCGGCCGCGATGACCGATGGCCCGAGGGCGCGGCCAGGGCGAGGACGAGGGCGGCCATCAGGGGAAGACCGTAGCTGTACTTCGTGAAGAACGTGGCCGCGGCCAGCAGCCCCGCCACGAAGTGTCCGCCCGGGCCGGGGCGCCGGCTCGCCCGCGCCGCCGTCAGGAGGGTGGCCAGGGTCAACAGCAGGCCGAGCGACTCGCTCATGACCGTGCACACGAGGTCCCAGGGTGCGGCCGCGACCAGGGCGGCCACGGAGAGCCAGCCCAGGGTGGCGAGCGAGGGGAACACACGTGCGGGTCCCGTGTCCGCATCGCGGCCGATCTCCAGCTCCCGCGCCAGCCACGGCACGAGGGCCAGGGCGGCTCCGAACGCGAGCAGGGAGGACACGCGTGCCCCCTCCGTGGAGATGCCGAAGGCCAGGAAGAAGGGAGTCATCCACCAGGGATGGAGGAACGGCCAGACCACTTCGCGTCGCGTCGCCTCCAGGAAGCCGCCGAGGCTGCCGCCGCGCAGGGCCATCGCCATGCGCGCGGCCGGCAGCGCGTGTCCAGCCTCGTCCGCGGACAGCGGCGGATAGGGGAGGAGCAGGACCCGGTACGCGTAGATTCCGAGGAGGACGGTCGCGGCCACGAGCGTGAGATGGGCGGCCAGACGTCCCCGCGAGAGAGTCCTCACGGCGATCCGTGGACGGGTGGCGCCACGATCTCGTAGACGATCATGCGCCCGCGGGCGGGCTCGCCCAGCGTGACCACGTGGCGCAGCGCGGGAGGCGCGGAGGCCGGGTCGAGGAGCGGAGCCGCGGGATGCTGCACCGCTCGCAGGTGCCAGTCCGGAAGCACGAGGAGCGTGGCGCGCTGCTCGCGCGCCAGGGCCAGCACACGCTCGGGTTCGCCCCAGGGGAGTCGCAGCTCGTTGCCCGCGTGGCCGGCGTCGTAGAAGTAGAAACCCACCGACACCGCGGCCGTCATGAGGCGCACGTCCTGGCTGTAGTGCGCGGCCAGCCATTCGCCGGTCTCACGCTGGACAGGGGGATCCGCCGCGTAGTCGAGGGCCCGCGCCTCGCGCAGCCGGATCAGGGACAGGACGCCGAGGACGGCGAGCGCGACGACGAGGACGCGGCGAGCGCGGAGATCGGATCCGAGGAGGATCGGTGCGCCGCGCACGAGGCCGTAGGCGAGGAACACGACGAACAGGGGCACGAGGGAGACGACGAGCCGGTCGTGGACGAAGAGCGGCGACAGGCCGAGAAGGTAGAGGCCGCCCGCGGCCAGGAGCAGGAGCGCCAGGCGTCGCGACGCGGGCGCGCGACAGGCCCAGACGAGGCCGAGCGCCGCGAGCGCGCTCACGGCCACCGCCCCCACGGCCAGGAGCGCGGGCCATCCCCCCGCCCAGAGAGGCGGGCGTCCGCCGACCAGGGGGACGAAGGGAAAGACGCGCAGGGCGGAGGCGAACAGGCCCGCGAGGTTCTGTCCGACGTGGGGGATCAGCACGGCGGGATGCGCGAGCGCGAACCCGAGCAGCGTGGCCTCCGCCGCTCTCTGGGCGAGGAGGTTGCGGCCGTCCGCGCCCACCTCCGTGGAGATCCGCTCCATGTCGCGGTCGTCGCGGGCCAGCCCCACGAAGAGGTTGGCCGTGCCCTTGGTTCCGACGCCGAAGTCCCAATACCCGTAGTAGCGGTGCACGAGGAAGCCGCGGCCGAGGACGAACAGGAGCACGAGGCTCGCGAAGAGGCCGAGGCGCGCGACGCGCGCGCGCGTCACGCCCGCCGCCAGGGCCAGCGCGGCGAGCACCGCCGCCACCACGGCATAGGCTTCGGGCCGCGTGACCACGGCCGACCCGGCGAGCAGCCCCGCTCCGGTGGCGGCGCGCGTGCTCTCGGCGGCGTGCGGCGCGACGAGGAGCACGCTCACCACGAGGAGCGCGAAGAACGACTCCGTGAAGACGAGCGTGGAGAAATGGATGAGCCAGGGATGGGCGGCGCCGAGCATGCCCGCCACCACTCCGGCCGTGGGACCGAAGAGGCGCGTGGCCAGGGTGGCCACGGCCAGCACGAGAAGCACGCCGGAGACGAGCGCGGCCAGGCGTCCCGCGGCCACCACGCCGAGGCCGGTGACGAGGCTGGTGGCGGCGATCAGGGCCGGCCAGAGGTTCGACCAGTAGGGATTGGCGAGGCCGGAGAAATCGCCGGCCAGGATCGAGCGTGCCAGCTGCGCGTAGTGCACGCCATCCCCTTCCACGAGGCGGCGGAGGGGCAGGGTGGGGAGGCGGAGGGCGGCCGCCCACAGGGCGAGCCCGAAGCTCGCGCGAAGGGAAGGCCATCGGTGCTCGTCCACGGTCCCCGCACCACGCTCAGGGATCGTCGCTTCCATGTCCCGCCCCCGCGGGATTCTAGCTGGCCTCGCCTGGCCCCCGCAGGGCCGCGCTGCGCCAGATCACAACCGCCGTTGGCCGAGGCGTCCCGCGCGCGCATCCCTATAGCCGTCGATGACCGCCCGGCAGGCCGGGACGCGTGCGACGTCGCGCTGTCTCAAGGCGAAGGCCAGGTTGCGGGCGAGAATTGCCGTGCGGCGCCGCCAGCGCGAGAAGCCGGAGAGGGGCACGAGCTTCTCCGCGCAGCGCAGGTGATTGCGGGCCGCGAAGTAGAGGCGCTCCGGGGAGCCGCGGCCGATGGTGAGGCTGCCCACGTGCCGGGCGCGCGCGGCGGGGACGACGAGAAGCTCGAACCCGGCGCGCCGCGCCCGCACGCACCAGTCCACGTCCTCGAACGAGAAGAAATATTCGGGATCGAGAGGGCCGACGCGACCGAAGGCGGTGGCGGTCGTCATGAGCACGGCGCCGGACAGCGCGTCCACGGACGCGGGCGCGTCATCGTCCGCCGCCGTGCCCGCCCCCTCCAGGCGCACCTCCCCCTGTCGCAGGTCGACGCGGAGCCCGCGCGACTCGACGCGCCCGTCGTCCGCGCTCAGGATGAGGGGCCCCACCGCGCCGACCGAGGGATCCTCCAGCGCCGCGACCAGCCGGGACAGGCATCCCGGCTCCAGGACGGCGTCGTTGTTGAGGAGCAGCACGCGGTCGCAGCCCTCGGCGAGAAGCTGCGCGATCCCCGCGTTCATCCCGCCGGCGAAGCCGAGGTTGTCGCGCAAGCCCAAGCGCGGCATCCCTGCTTCGCGGGCGCCCGCGGCGCCGTCGGCGGCTCCGTTCTCCACGATCAGGACGCGCACGTCCGGGCCGGACTCGCGCGCGGACTGGGCCGCGCGCTCGGCCTGGTCGGAGCGCCCGAAGTCGAGCACCACGACGCCGACGCGTCGGGCGGATGGCGTCACGGCCGCTCGGCAGCCCGCGCCGAGGAGACTTCCGCATAGAGCGCGGCCAGCTCCCGCGCGCCGTCGCCGGTGGTCTTGAGAGGTAAGGCCTCGAGAGCGTCGGCGAGGAGGCGTCCGTCCAGCATTCCTTCGATCGCCGCGCGCAGGGCGGCGACGTCGCCCGGCGGCACCAGGATTCCCGCCTCGGCGGGGAGGACCTCGGGGACGCCGCCCGTCCGTGAGGCGATCACGGGAACGCCGGCGGCCAGGGCCTCGAGGACGGTGAGCGGGCTGTTCTCCCACCACAGCGACGGGACGACGAGGACGTCCAGCGACTCCCACAGGCCGGCCTGCTCCTCCGGCGCCACCGGACCACGGAAGCGGATCCGCGCGTCGCCGCCGGCGAGGGCGCGCAGGCGGGCGCCGTACTCCGGATCGAGATCGGTCCGGCCCACCACGTCGAGCGTCCAGTCCGGCCGGGACGATTGCCGGATCGCCTCCAGCAGCACGTGCACGCCCTTGTGGGGCGCGATCGTTCCCACGTACCCGAACCGGCGTCGCGCGCGGGCGGAGCGCGGGCGCGCGGGCCCGGCCACCGCCCCCAGTGAAAGGACCCGGACCTTGGCCGCGGGCACGCCCCACTCGACGGCGCGGTCGCGGGCAAAGGCGGTCGGAGCGATGAAGAGGTCGACGTCCTCCATCCGCGCGCGCAGGTGGCGGTCGCGAACGTCGAGCGCCTCCTCGAGGTCCGCCGGCGGCACGGGCCGCAGGCGCCGCAGCACGCGCATGGCGAAAGTGCTGACGCGGGGCACCCGGCGGTGGATCCCGTGCAGAGCGCCTCCCAGGCCCGCGGCCTGGGCCATGCGCCCGGCCACCCGCTGGAGGCTTCCCACGACGTACGGGCTCTCCCCGAGGCACTCCGCGCACACGCGCCGGTCCACGCGGTCGCAGTGCGCGAGGCTGGCGCGCATACGCAGGCCGTCGCGCGGGCAGCTCAGCCAGTAGTCGTGCAAGGTGAAGACGACGGGCGCGGACACGCTCCGCGCGGCGTCGAGAAGACCAGTCGAGAGATTGAGGAGGTGCTGGGCGTGGACGCAGTCCGGACGGAACTCGTCCAGGATGCCGGCCAGGGCACGATCGATGGCGGGCACGCGGTACGTCGATTCCAATGTCCCCGGCCCGCGTGTGTTCACGATCTCGACGACGTCGAGCGCGCCCAGCTCCCGGCGGCGGACGGTGTAGGGTGCGGCGGAGAGATCGTGGGCCGCGGTCAGGACGCGGACGGTGTGCCCCTCCTCCTGGAGCGCGCGGGCCAGGCGGGCCGTGTAGACCTCGACTCCCGCGACCGAACGCGGCAGGAAGGCATGGGCGGTCAGGAGGATCCGCACGCTGCAGTGTAAGCTTCGGGCGGCATGCCGCGCGCATTGACCATCACCGCCATCGTCGCCGCCTACAACGAGGAAGACGTCATCGGCGCCGTGCTCGCCGACTTGATGGACCAGGGGGTGCGGGTCCACCTCCTGGACCAGGGATCGACGGACGGCACGGTGGAGGAGGCCCGTCGCGTGGCCCGCGACGGCCTCCTCGAGATCGAGCCGCTGGAGGGCCAGGACTTCTCGCTGGCCCGCATCGTCCGCCGCAAGGAGGCTCTGGCCGCCGAGCTCGACACGGACTGGGTCGTCAACGCCGACGCGGACGAGTTTCGCGAAAGCCCCTGGCCGGACATCGGATTCGTCCGCGGCATCGAAGAGGTCGACCGCCTCGGCTTCAACGCCATCGACTTCGCCGTCTACAACTTCATCCCGGTCGACGACGGCTTCCGGAAGGGCGACGACCCTCGCGAGGCCTTCCGCTTCTATGAGCCGGGCGCGCTGTTCGACCGCCTGCAGGTGCGGTGCTGGAAGAAGCAGCCGGGATCCCTCGACCTCGTGTCCACCGGCGGCCACGAGGCGCGTTTCTCCGGCCGCCGGGTGTTCCCGCTGCGCTTCCTCCTGCGCCACTACCCGATCCGCGGGCAGGCGCACGGCGAGCGCAAGGTGTTCAAGGAGCGAGGACCACGCTTCTCTGCGGAGGAGCGGGCGCGCGGCTGGCACGTCCAATACGACGGCTTGAAGGAGGGCGCTTCCTTCCTCCGCGAGCCCTCCTCCCTGACCGCCTACGACCCCTGGAGCGTCCGCCTCGATCTGGCCCTCCGCCATCGCGGGGTCGAGGCGCTGGAGCAGGAGCGGGCCGTGCTCCGGGAGGACCTGGCGCGTCGCGGCGAGGAGCTGGCCGCGGTGCGCGCCGAGCGCGCCGACTGCCGGCAGGAGCTCTCGGCCGCCCGCGACGTCGTCTCACGGCTCGATCGCGAGCGGGCGGCCTCGCGCGAGGACCTCAAGCTCCTGCACCATCACACGGAGGCCGCGCGCCAGGATCTCCTGCAGGCCCAGGAGGTCCTGCGGCGGGAACGGGACGAGCACGCGCGTGAGGCGATGGAGCTGCGGCTGGAACGGGAACGCCTCCACGGCGAGCTGCGGCAACGGCACGAGGAGCTGGCGGCGCGAGAGGAGCGGCTGACCGCTCTCCAGTACCGGCTGGAGTCGATCCTCTCCTCGCGCATCTGGCGTTGGACGTCCTCCCTGCGCTCGTCCATCGACACCCTGTCACGACGGTGATCAGGCTCGCGTGAACGTCATCGAGATGCGGGACGTCGCCAAGGGCTTCCGCGTGCCCAACGTCCGCCGGCAAACGGTGCGCGAGCACGTCCTCGGCCTCCTCAGCCCCCCCACCTACCGGCGCCTGGAGGTCCTGCGATCGGTGAGCTTCGAGGTGAGCGCCGGCGAATCGGTGGCGATCATCGGCCGCAACGGCTCGGGCAAGAGCACGCTGCTCAAGGTTCTCTGCGGCATCTACGTGCCGGACCGGGGGCGGGTGACGGTGCAGGCGCCGATCACGCCCATCCTCGAGCTGGGGGTGGGCTGGAACCCCGACCTGGACGCCATCGACAACATCATGCTCCTCGGCACGGTGATGGGGATGAGCCTGGCCGAGGTCAGGAGCGCCACCGATGAGATCCTCGGCTTCGCCGAGCTGGAGCCCTTCGCGAACCTGGAGCTGCGGCACTACTCCAGCGGCATGGCGTCGCGCCTCGCCTACGCGGTGGCGTTCAAGGCCGTGCGCGAGGTGCTCGTGCTGGACGAGGTCTTTGCCGTCGGCGACGCGCGCTTCCGGGCGCGCTGCGAGGAGCGCTACCGTCAGCTCAAGGCGGCCGGCCACACGATGCTGCTGGTGAGCCACGACGAACGGGCGGTCAACCTTTGCGACCGCGCGCTCCTGCTCGACGGCGGGCGCGTGGCCGCCACGGGCACGCCCATGGAGATCTACGAAGCCTACCTGCGGGAATCCGCGCACGCCGCCGCGTCGGCCGCGGACCCGAGCCCCGCTTCCTAGCCCTTCGCTACAGGTACTCCACAGATCGCGGCGAGAAACGCCGGAAGAGAAGCGCCCCCGTGGCCAGGGCGGCCAGCGAGGCCGCGGCCAGCATGGCGTGGGCGCGCAGCGACGGCACCACCCCCAGGACGAGGACGGAGCGGACGAACTGGATGGCCGCGGTGGGAGGCCAGCAGTAGATGAGGAAATGGACGCGCTCGGGGAGGATGGAGAGCGGATACACGACCGGGGCCACGAAGAATCCGGCCTGCAGGAGCAGCTCCCACACCTGGTTCAAGTCCCGATAGCGCAGGAACAGCGCGCTGGTGGCGAGCGCGAAGCCGACCACGATCGAACCGAGCGCGAGCAGGTAGAGGGCGACGAGGCCGATCGCCCCCAGGCTCGGCGGGTGGCCGCTGAGCGCGCTCGTGATCACGATGGCAGTGGCGAGGACGGCCAGCGTGATCGTGGGATTGGAGATCGACGTCACGACCAGGATCCACTTGGGAAAGCGCGTCTTGGTGACCAGGAACCCTTTCGCGGCCAGGGACGTCATGCCCACCTTCGTCCCCTCGGAGAAGAAGTCCCAGAGGAACAGGCCGATGATGAGGTTCAGGCGGTAGTTCGGGTCGGCCTGGAAGATGAGGGAGAAGACGCCCATGAGGACGACGAACATCGTGAGCGGCTTCAGGAGGGCCCAGACGAAACCGCCGATCGTCCCGTGGTAGCGGACCTTGAAGTCCGTCCGCACCAGCGTCCACACGAGCCCCAACGGGTCCGGGGACTCGTAGGACGGGCGCCGCACCGGGTACGGGCCGGGGGAAGGGGAAGCGCTCACGCGAGCGTGGCGGCGTCGCGCTCGGCCTTGAGCCTGTCCCCTACGCGGGCCGCGATGGTGCGGTGGTCCTCGGCCAGGGCGTCCGCGATGCCTCGCTTGCCGAGCTGCCGGTTGGGGACGGCCGGACCGCTGCTGCCCAGGCAGTACGCACACGCGGCCAGCGGGCGCTCGTCCTCGAGATATGCGGCCAGCGCGCCCGGCCGCGCCACATCGTCCAGGCGCACCGAGTCGCGCGGGTTCTCCTCGAACCGCCCTCCGAGAAGAGCCACCCGCTCCGCGGTGAAGGGCGCGGTGCTGCACTTGTAGAAGCGGCCGTCGTGCACGGTATGGCACGACCATTCCCGGGCCGCCTTGCACGTCCGGTAGATGAGCTCGACCGCCTCGTCGTCCTCGTTTCGCTGGTTCAGCAGGATGTGGGAGAACGCGTCCGCTCTTCGCACGGAGAGCTTCACCCCGTGGAGCGCGGCCAGCCGCTCGCACTCCGCGATGGGGATGCGGACGGTGACGCCCGGATAGAGGCTGAGCCACATGCCGTCGATGAGCTCCCACAGCTCCGTCGGCGCCTGATGGAGGAGCACGCCGTTGGTCAGCAGCACCACCTCGTCCGCGACCCCGCTCTCACGCGCCGCCCGCAGGAAGTCGAGCAGCTGCGGATGGAGGAGCGGCTCTCCTCCCCCGAGGCGGACCTCGCGGCAGTGCAGTCCGCCCGCCAGCATCTTCAGCTCCTGGGTGAACGACTCGACCCCGGCGAACTTCTTCGCCAGGAAGGGCGACCCGCGCGCGCACGCGGTGCAGCCGAGGTTGCAGTGATCGGCCAGGTTGTACTCGACGCTCGGCCTTTCCAGCATCGACCGCACCTCGCCCGCCGGCCCGAATCTCGCCTTGGGTCCCGCTGGATGGTAGCATCCAAGAGGTTTGGCGATCCCGGCCACGGGCCGTCAGGAGCAGGGCGTGCAGGCAGTCCAGTTCCTCGAGATCGAGCCCACGACGCGCTGCAACTTCACGTGCGGCTTTTGCGTCGGACGCCATATGGTTCAACAGGATGTGAGCCTGTCCACCTTCCGGGCGGCGCTCGACGCGTTCCCCGGAACCACCCACCTCGAGCTGCAGGGGGAGGGCGAGCCCCTTCTCCAGCCCCAGTTCTTCGAGATGGTGGCCGCGGCCCGAGCGCGGGGCATCGGTGTGTCGTGCATCACCAACGGCAGCCTTCTGAGCGCGGAGAACGTCGGGCGCCTCCTCGATGCCGATCTGGACAAGGTCATGGTCTCCTTCGAGTCGCTGGACGCGGAGACGTTCCGGCGCCTGCGGGGCGGCATCATCGAGAAGGTCATCGAAGGCCTGGGCCGGCTCGCGCGCGAGCGCGACGCCCGCGGCCGGCGCCGCCCGGCGATCGGGCTGGCGGTGACGGTGCTGAAGGACACGGTCGGCGAGCTGCCCGCCTTCGTCGCTCTCTACCGCCGGCTCGGGCTCGACGGCGGCATCAACCTTCAGCCCCTCAATCCGATGCCCGGCTACCGCACGCACTACGACCCGTCGCTGGCCGGCCAGATGATCTCCGACCGGGAGCTTCGCGAGCACGTCGAGCGCCTCCGGGCCGAGCCCGTCTACGGCATCGCCCTGGACGGCACCGCGTCCACACGCGGTTTCTTCGACGAGCTGTTCGCCGGGTTCGAGCCGTCACGGCGG
>JADMIO011718044.1_pt1 | contig 18762 bp, 12 predicted proteins | sample 8958161 | NCBI WGS metagenome assembly JADMIO01 (sample SAMN16585339, study PRJNA669376) | soil metagenome | isolation source: Crop rotation soil | place: USA: Cullars Rotation, Alabama | collected 2011 | reverse complement strand
GCCCGCGCGGCGCGTCCACAGCCAGCGCGCGCCCGCACCTCGGGCAGGCGGCGGTCGGTGTTGATTCGTTTTTCAAGGTCTAGTGGCCATGTTCCATTCAACAGGAATTCCCGCCAATCCTTTCGTGAGTTCCTGAATTCCGACCGCCTGGACCTTGTGCGGCGGGCCCATCGCCTATTAGTCCGTCAGCGCCGAGAGCAGATGGCGCAGTTCGTCGTCAACGTCTTCCGGCCGTTCGACCGTGTGGGCAACTTCTTCGAAAAACAGGGACCTAAAACGACCGCGCATCCGGTGAATCGCCGACGTGACCGCCGAAACAGAAAGACCCAGTTGCGTCGCCGCGTCGTCGTAAGAAACCGTGCCTTTGTCCTCGAGCAAAAACTCTTTCAACACCTCGAAGCGTTTTTCGTCCGTCTCCCTGGCCAGCCGATCGATCACCACATCGATGACGGTCTGAGCCCAACGCCGCTCGAAAAGTGTTTCCGGCGTCGCGTTGTCCGCGGGTTCGAGGGCATAGCGCCGGGCGCCGGCGGCTTCGTCGAGCGAAAGCGCTTTGACGCCGCTTCCCCGCCGCTGCGCCTGGGACTTTTCCCATTCGTTGGTGAGAAAATTGGCCATGGAAGTCAGCAAAAACGTGCGAAACTTTCCGCGGCTTGAATCGACGAAACGGAGAGCGCGTTTCTCCAGGAAGCGGGCGAAGAACATCTGCGTCAAGTCACTCGCATCCTCATGGCCATGGCCCTTGCGTCGAACGAAGACGTAAAGCGGATACCAATACGTCTGGCACAATCGTTCCAATGCCGAGGCGGCGTCCGGTGACCGGCTGTCCCCAGCCCGTACTATCACCGACCAATGCGTCGTGGCAAACACCCCGCCCGGTGCCGGCGGCGAATCACCCGGTTGTTCAGACAGAGCCACTCCCGAATGATGCGCAAAAAATGGCAAACATAAAAGAAGACTTCTCCTGGGGTCGCAGCATCTGCGGGGTTTTCTTGGACAATCTCCCGAGCGGGATGGCCAACGGCGCCGTCCCGGGCTCGGGCAAGAAGCCTCAGCGTTTGCGCGCGACGAGGATGTTATTTTCGGGCAGGCTGTCCCTGATGAAGAGGTAAGATCGATTCTGGTAAAAGGTGATCTGGTCAAAGCCCGCGGAGCGCAAGACCCGGCGCCAATGCCCCCGACTGCGCAGCCGCTTATTCACCCGACGCTGCTGGTCAAACTGGACGTTAATGCCATCCAGCCAGCCGAAGTGGCCCCCGACCACCAAATGACCACCGGGACGCACGTTACGGCCGATTTGGTCAACACAGCGCTCCCAGTCAGCATCGTTAACGACGTGGAACATGACCCCGATGGCATTGATCAAATCAAAAGGGGCCTCCGCGATGGACAGGGCCTCAGGCAGTCCCCCATGGGAAATGTTCACCCGCCCATCGTTGCCGTATTTCTCACGCAAAAACGCCACCGATTTTTCTGATATATCGATGCCCAGGCAGTGCGCGGCTCCCAAACCTAGGTAAAAATCGATCCAATGCCCCGAGCCCGAACCCAGGTCACAACACCGAAAACCCGCGAGATCCACGCGATGGTTGCGCAGATGGCGCAGAATGAGCAGCTCGACCGAAGCGTAATGGTAAGCGGCCGTGAGGGCGCTTTTACGGGACGAAATCGTTTGACGATCGCTGAGGCCATCGATGAAGAACTCGCGGTCCCACCAGGTCTTGGCGTCGTAAGGCCGGTCTTTGCCCGGGAAAAAGGTGCGGCGAATGCCGCGCCAAATCTTTTTTCGTTTGGCCAAAAATTGGCGGACGATCATGGGTTCATTGTCTCGTTGTCGGCCGGACGGCAGCTCATACCTTTAGCGTGGGGCAGGCATCCTGCCTGCCGGTTCACGGGGCATCTTTGCCCCGTGTTTTTTCCTTCAGTCGCCCCGGGGCGGCAAGATGCCGCCCGAACCGGCAGGCTGGAAGCCTGCCCCCCGCTAAACACATGCCAGCAGCTCTGCTTTATCTGGCCGGGGAAGAGTGGCGGCGGAAGCATCCATGCTCCCTGGGGGCTCAATGCCCGGCCCTTCGGCGCCGCCACAGTCAACCTAACAAACCCGTCAAGGCGTCGAAGGTTGGTTCGGTATTTCGCCGGCCTGAAGGATTTCCGCAACTCGGCGAGGAGCCTCCCGGGTTCGATTGCACGTTGCATTGTTAAGTGCGCTCCAGTGCGGAATGCAACGGTGGGAACGTTTTCTCCCCAGAAAGGCCTTTGAAAGCACGGTGGCACATCGCGAGCTTATGGACTGATCTTGAAACATAGAAAGGCCAAACAATGAAAACCAGCAAGACTACCATAATCGCGACCCTGTCAGCCTTGATGCTCTCGTTCCTGATGATGGGCTGCGATCGCACCATCTCGAAAACCGAGAGCGAAAAGGTAAAGAGCGATGGCACGGTGGAAAAAAAGGAAAAGAGTGTGACCGAGTCCCCAGACGGTACCATTAAAAAGGAAGAGAAAAAATCCACGGACAAGCCCTGATTGTTCATTTGTAGTCCGATTTTTTGGGTGTCATGGGATTCAACGAAATCCTTTCATTCGTTCGCAGGTTGAATTCCGGACTGCGACCAAATTGTTCGTAGTCCGGTTTTTTCAGGCGGTGCTTAATGCGAACCAGTCATTCCATTCCTGGACAGGCTACGCTTGGACTACGAGCGGGAGGTCCTGAGACCTCACCGCTTTTCATCAATTCTCCTCCCCTCTCCCGTCCGTTCTCCGGTTGCCCCTCTTAAACAGTCTCGCTAAGGTGTGGTCAGCGCCTCGGCGAACTATGAGCAAACCTGTCATCTGGACGGTGGACGACGACCCGGATGTCCTGCGCGCGGTCGAACGCGATTTACGCCGGCATTATGGCGATCGCTACAGAGTGATCTCCGCCGACTCCGGACTTTCGGCGCTGGAAGCGACCAAACAGTTGAAGCTTCGCCATGAACCGGTCGCGCTCTTTCTGGTGGACCAACGGATGCCCCACATGTCGGGCGTGGAGTTTTTGGAGAAGGCCATCGAGTTTTATCCCGAGGCCAAGAGAGCCCTGCTGACCGCGTACGCCGATACCGATGCGGCGATTCGGGCCATCAACAGCGCGCACATCGATCACTATTTGATGAAGCCATGGGATCCCCCGGAGGAACGGCTCTATGGGGTCATCGATGATATGCTCGATGATTGGCAGGCATCTTATCGGCCGGAATTCCAAGGGGTCCGGATCGTCGGACATCAATGGTCGCCCCACTCGACGGAAATCCGGGACTTCCTCGGCCGCAATTTCGTTCCGCATCGTTGGCTCAATGTGGAAGCCGACGAAGAAGCCAACCAACTGGTCAAGACGGCGGGAGTTGACTGTTCGGCGTTGCCCATCGTGGTCTTTCCTGACGGCTCCTTTCTGAGCCATCCGTCGTCGGGGGATGTCGCGCGCAAGTTGGGATTGAAAACGAAAGCGGAATTTCCGTTTTATGATCTGGTGGTGGTGGGCGCCGGGCCGTCCGGGCTGGCCGCGGCTGTCTATGGCGCGGCGGATGGACTGCACACCTTGCTGATCGAACGCGAAGCGCCGGGCGGCCAGGCGGGGCGAAGTTCGCGCATCGAAAATTATCTCGGCTTCCCCATGGGTTTGAGCGGAAACGACCTGGCCCGTCGCGCCGTGGCCCAGGCGCGTCGCTTTGGGGTGGAAATTCTCACGCCTCAGGAAGTCTGCGGCGTGCGCGTGGAAGGGCCGACCCGGGTACTAAAACTTTCCGACGGCGGCGAGGTCGGCTGCCGCGCGGTGCTCATTGCTTCGGGCATTGCCTATCGCAAACTGGACGTGCCTGGACTCGAACGGTTCGCCGGCGCGGGCGTGTATTATTACGCGCCGATGTCCGAGGCGTTTTCCTATCGCGATGGCAACATCTACATTGTGGGTGGGGCGAACTCGGCCGGCCAGGCTGCCCTCTATTTTTCGAAATTTGCCCGCCAGGTCACCATGCTGGTGCGCGGGCAGGCGTTGTCCGATTCGATGTCGCAATACCTGGAAGACCAGATTGCCGCGACCAAAAATATCGTCGTGCGATTGAACTCGAGTGTCATCGCGGTGGAAGGCGTGGATCGCTGCGAGACCATCACCGTGCAGGATAACCAGACGCGCGCGACGGAAAAATGCCAGGCCAGCGCGCTGCTCATTTATGCCGGCGCCGTCCCGCACACTGACTGGCTCGCAGATGTCGTCGCCCGGGATGAGCAAGGCTACGTTATTTCCGGCCAGCACCTGATGTTCGACGGCAAGCGTCCGGCCGGCTGGACCGCTGATCGCGATCCCTTTTATCTGGAATCGAGTGTGCCTGGAATATTTGTGGCGGGCGACGTGCGCCATCGTTCCGCCAAAGGCGTCACCTCGGGCGTCGGCGAAGGGGCCATGGCGGTGAAACTGGTCCATCAGTATCTTGGCCTCTTATGATGAACGCGACCGATCGTGAGCAGGTCCGTTCCATGCCGTTGTTTTCGGGGCTGGATGAAAAGCAACTCGATTGCATCGATCCCGGGGAAGTCATCGACCTGACGGCCGGCCAGGTCCTGGTAACCCAGGGAGAAAAGATGCCGTGCTTTTTCGTCGTGCTCGAGGGCGAAGTGCGCCTCTCGCGAACCTATGATCGACAGACCATTCTTATGGGCGTGATCAAGCCCGGCAATTACACGGGGGAAACCACGCTCCTGCTCGATTTGCCCTGGCTCTCGACCGCCCGCGTGGCCAAACCGACCCGGCTATTCCGTCTTTGTGCCGACGATTTCTGGCACATGATGCGCACCTGCCATACGGTGGCGCGGCAGGTCTTCCAAACGGCCGCGAACAAGGTGCGCAACCTCGAGGGCTATTCCTTGCAACGCGAAAAGCTGGCCTCGCTCGGCACCATGGCGGCCGGGCTTGCCCATGAGCTCAACAATCCGGCCGCGGCCGCCCAGCGGGCAGCGGCCCATCTGCAGCGGACCACGGACAACATGCAATGCCTCCTCTGCGAATTGAGCCGAACGCTCGATCACAATCAGATGGAGCATTTGGCCACGGCGTCGGACGATGCGCTCAACCGCCTGGCCAAGGATGCGCCGCTCGATCATCTGGAGCGCAGCGATCGCGCTGACCAGATCGCGACCTGGCTCGAAGCAAACCGCGTGGCCGACGCCTGGGAACTTGCCCCGACGTTTGTGAACGCGGGACTCGACTTGACCTGGCTGGAGGACTTTGCCGCGAAACTTCCCACGCCCAGCCAGGCCAATGCCTTGGGCTGGCTGGAGGCGCGTTTGAATTTGAAATTATTGTTGAAACAGGTCGAACAGAGCACCGGACGCATCGCGGAACTGGTCAAAGCCATCCGTTCCTACTCTTATATGGATCAATCTCCGATGCAGGAGATCGACATCCATGAAGGCATCGAGAGCACCTTGACCATGCTCGGTCACAAATTGAAAAACGTGACCGTGATGCGCGCCTTCGATCGCTCGTTGCCGCGCCTGATGGCCTATGGGAGCGAACTCAATCAGGTTTGGACCAATCTCATCGACAACGCCATCCACGCCGTCAATGGCACCGGCAAGATCTGTATTGGGACCAGTCTCGAAGACAACCAGATCGTCGTCGAAATCGTCGATAACGGTTACGGCATTCCGGCCGAGGTGCAGCCGCATCTGTTTGAACCCTTTTTCACGACCAAACCGGTGGGCACCGGAACTGGCCTGGGCTTGATCATCAGCAATCGTATTGTCGGCGATCGGCATGGGGGAGAAATTGAATTCGAGTCGTGTCCTGGCGAAACGCGCTTCCGCGTCCGCCTGCCGCTGAATCGAAAATGATGAAAGGGCGGCCTTGCTGTTTAGCGCATACCTCCCAATTGGGACGTGAATCGAGTCCCTGAACCTGGATCCAATTTTCTCCCGCGAATTCAGAGAGTCCACAAATGGAGTTTCAATTCGCAGGACATTCTGAATTGGCGGGAACGGTTCATGGAGAGCGCAACGGAGCGTGACGTTTACACCGTTTTACCGAAAGAAATTCTGAAACGTTGGCATAGGCGGTCGCAACAGAGGGTGGGGTCATCGAAGCGGCGTGAACGCCGCGCTCCGCTAACCCGGATATTTCACACGCACAGCCTGCGATGGGTAGAACAGGCCACTGGCCTGTTCCGTTCGGCGACTCACCGAACGGAATGGCGGTTGCATCCTGACAAAATCGGATACGTGTGACCGTTCCGACGCACTCGTCATTCCGCCCGGCCAGTGGCCGGGCGGGACAGGCGAGTCGCCTGTGCTACCCATCGCAGTATGAAATATGCGGGCTAAACGGGTACCAGCGGCGGCACCGGCCTACCGGTGGAGAGTGATCGCTGGCTGGGCGACTTTGATTTCCTGTTCCGGTTCGATCGGGTGGGCTCGCCACCAGTTGGCCAGGGTCGAAGCCGTGATGTTCATGACCGGGCCGAAAACGATGGGAGCAAGACCCAGGGTGGCTACTTTGTTGAGGGACGCCGCGATGGCGGAGGCCATCCCGGCGTTCTGCATGCCGACCTCGATGGCCAGGGTGCGGCAGGTGGCTTCATTCATGCGCAGGCATCGACAAACGAGATAGCCCAAGGAATAACCGGCCGTGCTGTGCAACAAACAGGCCACGATCAGAATGATGCCGAGGCGCAGCAGATTGTCGCGTCCGACCGCGATGGTGAGCACGGTCATGGCGATGATGGCCACGATGGATAAATAGGGCAGGACGCGGGAAAGCCATTGGGCGCGTTGTTGCATCCAATGATGCCAGGCCACCCCGGCCATGACCGGGAAGACCGTCATCTTGGTCAAATCCCACATCATCATTCCGGCGTTGATATGAATCATCTCACCGGCCAGCCCTTGCACAAGGAAGGGAGTAATGATGGGGGCGAGAAGCGAAGCAATGGCCGTGAAGGTCACGGACAGCGCCACGTCGGCCCGGGCCAGAAAAACCATGACCGTCGAGGCCAGCCCGCTCGGCACCGAGCCGACCAGGATGAAGCCGGCCCCGATTTCCGGGGGAAACCCAAACAGGCGCGCCAGGCTGAAACCGACCAGCGGCATGATGGTGAAGTGACAGACCAGGCCGACCCCGACCGCCGCGGGCATCCGGACCACGCGGGCGAAATCAGCGACACTCAAAGTGGTGCCCATGCAGAACATGATCAGTTGAAGGAGTGGGAGGAAAAGGCGGGTCAGCTTGAAATCGCCCACGCTGATAAACCAGGAGGGAAAGGTCATCCCGACCACGACCGCGGTGGCCAGACAAATAAGAAACGACCATTTCCGGGTGGCCTCGTATCCGCCGGAGGCCAGCGCAAACGAGACCATGGCCGCGCTAAGCATGACCATGCACGGGTGATCGTCTCCGCGCGCGAGCAGGATCAGGGCGGTCAGCACGAAAAGAATCGCCAGCACGCTGAAGATCCGGCTGGCTGTAATGAGAGCGCGTTTCATACGAAGATTTTTGGCAAGCACGGATCGGATCGAGTCGTTGGCGTCGGATGAGTTACCTGCCGTCGTCGATTTGCACAATGCCGTACGGCGGCAGTGAGAGAGTTCGATCTTTCACGCTAGCATTGGCGAGGGGCAGGGGAGTGGGATCCCATAAAGGTTCCGGCAGGGCGGCGGCGTTCAACTGACGCATTTCCGGATGAGAACCAAGTCCGCGAATCGTCGCGGGCTGCGGATGGTCGGTTAGATTGGCGACCAGCCAGCGCTCACGATTTCCCTGGCGCAAAACCAGGCCCAGCACGGCCGATTCGTCGGAGGAATGAACACGCTGCACCTGTCCACCCGCCCACTCGCCGAGTTCGCGCAAGACGGCGTAAACCGGAAAAAGCGCGCCGGGCCGCGAGGGAAATTTGTCGGGCAACGCGCTGCCGCTGGCCGATTCCATGATGCCCTTCCAACCGACCGTTTCGAAATAGGTGGCGCTTTGGGCGCCACCCTCCGCCAGTGACTTGACGCTCCCGAGGGTCCAGGCGGCGGCAAAGAGAGTCGGCTGCCGCGGATCCACGCTCGAGGGCAATTCGCCGGGGAGCGGCGTTTGCGCGACCGTTTGCAAGCGCAGGGTGATCGGTGTGATCAGGAGCGGGCTGGCCCCGATAAATTGCCGGGCGCTGCGCACCGTGTCGGCCTCGATCGGCAACGTTTCCATGATGGAACGATTGTCGAAGGCATGGATTTGTGGCGTGATGCCATAGGCGGAAACCTCGAGCATGTTGGCGGTCGGACGAATGCGGTTGAACTGCGCGAAGTTGCTCTCCTCGTGAGCCCAGCCGACCAGCGCCTTTCGTCCCAGCGCCTTCAAGCGCGGGCGGGCGACCCGGTAAAGGGGTTGATTGGTGCCGATGACCAGCCAGACGGCCACGGGTGGATGGATCGCGCGCTCCTCGGTGGCCAACCGCTCCAGGTCGGATTCCGGTTCTGTGCCCAGACGCAGCCCGACGTGCAGTTTGGCGCCGATGGCTTTGGCCTGTTCGGAGGCGTCGCGCAATTGAGCGACGAACGAATCGTTGCTCAGGGCGAGGTCAACGCGCAGATGATCGAGATGCAGCGCTTTCAACCGGGTGATTTCCTGATCGGAAAGTTTGGCCGTTTGGGACGAGACCTGCAGGCCGAGGCGTGGAAGCGGAGCTTGATTGCGCGTCAGCGTGAGAACGGTCCGTTCCTGGCCATGTGTCGCCTTGTTCGGCGGCGGCAAGGGGCCCTCCAGGCGCACGGTAATTTGTTGGCGGATCCGGGTGCCCTGGGCGATTTTTACGGGATAAGGAATCTCCAGCGGAGTGCAATAGGTTTTGAACGAGGCATCGGTCCAATTGCGTTGATCTTCCATTTCGAACGTGTCGCCCTCCATCCGCACATGGGCCCAGAGACCCGGGGCAAGTTCATGGGAGATTTCCCGGATCTCCTTGGCCGGTTGATGCGGGGAGATGAATTGGGGGAAATGGCCTTTCGTTTTCTCGCCGCGGACATTCTCGATCACCCAGGGTCGGCCGGCGGCGGAGGGGCTGTGCAGGACGCAGAAACCGATGCGATTGCGGAGAAAACTGGAACGGGCGGTGCCATCAAAGGTGTACTCGATTTCGCCGCGAGCGTTTCCGTGAATGGTTCCCTGCCAGAGAAAATCGATCTCGCGAGCCCGACAGAGCGCCTCGAAGGTGAGGGTGAATTCGCCATCCTTTTCCACCAGGTTCACCTTCGAGACTGCAGGGAGGACAGTGCCCCAGAATTGGTCGCGCACGGGCGCGGTAATGCCGCGCAGGATTTCGTGCGGACCGACCTTGACGTAGCGGAGGAAGGCGTTGTCCGGTTCGAAGAGCATCGAGACCGGCCCGGCGTGCAGGGAAATGGGTTCGGCGGCCGACAGGGGAGCTGATGGCCAGGGGAGGCCGAGCCAGAGCAGCGAGAGCCAAGACAGCGAGAGACTACGAGACAGCGAGCGATCCGTTTTCATTTGCGAGGAAGGGCGCACTCAGAGAGGACGCACCACGGAGAGGCCCCGGGTGTAATCGAGAAATGTTTCGAAAGAAAGCACGCCGCCGCCCAGGCCGCTCTTGTTAATTCCGGCATAGGGCACGCCATGAGCGAAGACATTGTGCGCATTGATCCAACTGTTTCCCGCGACCATTCTTTCCGCCACGCGCCGGGCTCGATCGAGATCGGCGGACCAAACGCTGTTGGCGAGACCGTAATCGGTGTCATTGGCCATGGCGATGGCTTGCGCCTCATTTTCAAAGGGAGCGAGGTAGGCCACCGGGCCAAAGATTTCCTCGCGCGCCGCGACGTTGCTCAGCTCTCCGCCCAGGAGGGCTGGCTTGACATAAAATCCGTCCCGTCCCGGCACGGCGGCCGGGCCGCCTTCGAGCAAAAGTTTGGCGCCCCCGGCCTTTCCCTTTTCGAGATAGCTGAGCACGCGGGCGCGTTGTTTGGCGCTGACGACGGGACCCATCTGGCTGCCGGCGTCAAATTGGTAGCCGACCGCCACCGCTTTCATGCGGTCCACGCAATTGGCGACAAACCGATCGTAAATCGACCGATGCACCAGCCAGCGGGTGGCATCGCAGCAAACCTGGCCGGAGTGGAAGGTGATCGCGCTGACCAGACGGGCGGCCGTGGCATCGACATCCACATCGTCAAAAATAACCGCGGCCCCCTTGCCGCCGAGTTCGAGTTTGCAGGGGATCAAGTTGCGCGCGCTGGCCTCGGCCACCAGCCGGCCGACTTCCGGCGATCCGGTGAAGGACATTCGTTTCAAGCCGGGATGATTGGCCAGAGCGGCTCCGGCCTTCTCCCCAAGGCCGGGAATCACATTGATTACGCCATCGGGCAACCCGGCCTTCTGGGCCAGCGGGCCAAGGTAAAGGGCCGAGAGGGGGGTGTCTTCGGCCGGCTTGATCACCACCGTATTGCCGGCGGCCAACGCCGGGGAAATGTTCCAGCCGATCAGGAGGAACGGAAAGTTCCACGGGACAATGAAGCCGCAGGGGCCCCAGGGCAGCCGAACCGTGGTGGCTTCGTGTCCTTTCACCGCGAGGGGGGTGCGCCGTTGCACGTGCAACGAAATCTCGATGAAGTAACGGAGCGTATCGACGAAGTTCTGAATGTCGCCCTCGGCCTGGGCCAGGATTTTGCCGGCGTCACTGGCTTCGAGGCGGGCGAGGATCGGTTTATGTCTTTCGACTTCGTCAGCCAGGCGATGCAACAGAGCGCCCCGTTCGTTTGGCGGCAATTCGGCCCAGCCGGACGCGCGAAAGGCCTGGGTGGCCGCCTGCACGGCCAGGTCCACCTCTTTCGCTCCCATGGCCGACACCTCGGCCAGTGGCGCGCCTGTGCCCGGATCGCGGGTGGTAAACGTGGCGCCATCTGCGGCGGGCACCCATTTGCCTCCGATAAAACCTTTCAACGGGGATTGGGCGAGAAATTCGCGAACGGCCTTTTCAGCATTTTCGGGCATGGTGTTCATGGTTGGGTTGGGATGAGGTGAGTTGGGGTTATCTTCGTAACGACTGCGCATTGGCCAGGCCGAGAATGCGCGCCCATTTTTCGAGGAAGAGCGGCTGGTCAAATAATTCGGGATTCAACACGCCATGCGGGCGGCGTCCGAGGGAAAGGTCAAGCATGCTTTGACAGGCGGCGCGTCCGATGTCCCGGAATAACTCCCCGGTCCAACTGATCGAGTGCGGAGCGAGGATGACATTGTCCAATTCCCCGAAACGCATGGGAGCCTCGACCGGCTCCTTTTCAAAACAGTCGAGAGCCGCGCCGGCAATCCGCCCCTTTTTCAGCGCAGTGTAAAGGGCCTCTTCATCCACAATGCCGCCGCGCGCCGTGTTCAAAAGATAAGCGTCCTGTTTCATCAAGCCCAGTTCGCGTGCGCCAATCATGCCCTTGGTGATTTTGTTCAAAGGGCAATGGATCGAGACGAAATCCGCGGTGGCCAGCAATTCATCGAGGGCCACCGGGCGCACGTCGAGGGCTTTGAGGCGATCGGGAGAAACGAACGGGTCATAGACCATGGGCGGGCGCATGCCGAAACCCTGCAACAACGCGACGAGCTGGCGGCCAATGCCACCGAGGCCAATCACTCCAAGGGTCCGGTCACGCAATTCGCAACCCATGTAACGAGTGCGGTCATCCCAACGGCCCGTGCGGACCATGCGATCCTTGGCCAGAACATGGTGGGTCAGGGCCAACATCCAGGCGATGGTCGCTTCCGCCACCGACCGATCCACCGCGCCCGCGGCGATAATGGCCAGCACCTGCGAACGGGTGCAGGCTTCGACATCGACAGTGTCGTAGCCGACGCCAAAGCGGCCAACCGCCAGCAAGTCCGCGCAACCTGCGATCGATTCGGCCGTGACCTGCGGGGTCAGCACCATGACACCATGGGCGCCGTGCAATTGGTCCGCTCGAATGACCGGTTGATGCCGGGCGAATTTGGCCACTTCGACATGAGGATGCTGGGCAAAGACTCCGAGCCCGAAGTCCGCGAATTTCGGCTGGCCGCTCTCATCATAAAAATCGGCGGTCAAGGCCACCCGAAATGGAGGACGTTGAGGGGCATTCATAATATTGCTCTCATTTCCACGGGTTGCCCGCCTTGGTGGCGCAGGCGGCGTCCACCACAATTCGCTCAGGCATGGGACCGGCATAGACCCAAATCATGTCCATCGGGTTGGGGGTTTCGTTTTGGAAAAAGTGAATCCGTCCGCGCGGCACCATGGCGGTGGCGCCATCGCCCAGCAGATAAGACCGGCCTTCCACCAGGCAGCTGGCGGTGCCGTTGATGATGCAGATCGATTCGTCGAAATCATGGACATGCGCCGGCAAGCGTCCGCCCGGCTGGAACCGTCCGAATCCGCCGCTCATCTCGAGGCCAGGCACCAATTCCGCGTTGAAATAATCGATGAATTCGGCCCCGGGCCCGACGCCAAAGGTGCGGCGGGCGGTTTGAAACCGGGTCACCCGTTCCAAACCGGCGACGCCCGTCGACTCGGGAGGCATTTCGACGCGGGCAAAGGGCCGCGTGACCAGTTCGCGCTCGGGCGAACTCATGGCCATCGCGACGTGCAATCGCGCGAGGGAGCGAGAGTCGACATTGCGGGTCGCGTGGGGCAGCCAGCGCGGGATGACGATATTGTCCAACGGTCCCAAGCGATAAACGCGCTCCTCGACCGACACTTCGACTTCGCCCTGCAACACCGTGAGCGATTCGCTGCAAGCATGACTATGTCGATCCAGCAACGCTTTTGGCTGAACGGTCACCAGTCCGGTGGTTAAATGGCGCGCCGTGTTGAACTCTCCCACCAACATTTCGAGAGTGACCCCCGCTTGAAGTTCGAGCACCGCGCCCTGGCCGGGTTTGGTCATGACCTCGTTTCGTTCCGGCCGCATCGATTCCGGCGGACGCGGCAAGGGATCCCGCACCGCGGCGCCATCTTCCGGATGCAGGCTCGGGGCTGGCCGCCGATCGCGTCCCACCGCCTTCAGCGATTCGTGCAGCGAACGGAGGAACAGTCCCGTGTCGGTCCCCAAACCGAGCATGCGAAATCCCTGGTCGCGGCGGGCCAGAAGATTCTCGGTGCTGGTCGTGAGCAACCCGCAATGTTTTCCGGCCGCCCGGATGATATCTTTGAGCTGGAGAATTTGCGCGGCCACGCCCGGGCCCTCCCATTGCCCACGATAGCCGGCGCTGGCGGAAAAATCGGCGGGACCGAAGAAAAAGATTTCCGCTCCCTCGACCTGGCAGAGAGCGGGGACTGCGGAGATGGCTTTGACACTTTCGAGGATGGGCACCACCAGCACCTGTTCGTTGGCCTCGGCGGTGTGTTCCACCAGGCATTGTCCCCAGACGGTGGCCCGTTCGCCGCCGATGCCTCGACGGCCTTGGGGCGGATAATGGCAATCGCGCAACGCCTCCTCGAGTTGCTCGACGGTTTCCACCCAGGGCACCACGATGCCATCGGCTCCGATGTCCAGGGCGCGTTTGGCCAGGGCGGTGTTGCGTTCCGCGATGCGGACCAGCACCAGCGTTTCGCTGCGCACGGCGGCGCGGATATGGTCCGCGATCTCTTTCCAATCGAGATGTCCGTGTTCGGCGTCCACCACCACCCAATCCACTCCCAGCGCCACCGCCATTTCGGTCAGGGCAGGGGATTCGAGTGTGATCCAAAGCCCATAAATGGGCTGGCCGGCGGCGAGTTTTTGGCGGACGGCTTTGAGGGCTTTGCTGTTCATGCCGGGCTAAGCCAAAATTCCTTTGACCACATTGCCGGCCACATCGGTGAGCCGATAATCGCGGCCGTTGTGGCGGTAAGTGAGTTTTTCATGATCAAATCCGAGCAGGTGCAGAATGGTGGCGTGGAAATCATGCACATGAACTTCATCCTTGGCCACTCGAATGCCGGCATCGTCGGATTCGCCGTAAACCATCCCGCCCTTGACTCCTCCACCGGCCATCCAGGAAGAAAAGACCCAATGATGATGTTCGCGGCCGGCCTGGCCGGGCGCTTCCTTGAACGGCGTGCGGCCAAACTCAGTGGTCCAGACCACCAGGGTGTCGTCCAGCAGGCCGCGTTGTTTCAGATCCTGGAGCAGGCCCGCGATGGGGCGATCGACATTTTTGGCCAACGGACCGTGCGCGGTCATGTTGGCGTGCGAATCCCAGTTGCCATCGGTGCCGGAACCGCCATCGATTAGTTCGATGAAGCGGACGCCGCGTTCGGCCAGTCGACGGGCGGCCAGGCATTGCCAGGCGAAGCCTTTGGTGGACCCACGTTTTAATCCGTAAAGATCGAGAGTGGCGTCGGTCTCCTGCGACAGGTCGAAGATTTCGGGCACGGCCATCTGCATGCCGAAAGCGGTCTCGAACGATTTGATGCGGGCGGCCAGCAGCGGGTCGGCCGGGTGGGCCAGCAGATGCCGCTGATTCCTCTGGTGCATGGCCTGCAACTCGAGTTCCTGCAGGTGCGAGGTGGCGGCGCGTCGCCGGATGTTGCCGATCGGTTCATCGCCGGGCACCACCAGCGTGCCTTGATGCGCGCCAGGGAGAAAATCGCTGGCCCAAACCTGGTTGCCGGCATAGGGCGTTTGCGGCGCGATGACCACAAAGGACGGCAGGTTGCGATTCCCGCTGCCGAGCCCATAGCTGACCCACGAGCCGATGCTCGGCCGGGTGAAGTTGAACGACCCGGTGTGCATGCCGAGCGTCGATTCGTAGTGATTCGTGTGATCTGAACGCATCGAGCGGATGACGCAAAGGTCATCCACGCACTCGGCGGTGTGGGGAAAAAGAGCGCTTACCTCGGTGCCGCATTTTCCGTGCGGACTGAACTCCCAGAGCGGACGGGTCAGGTACATTTTGTAATCCCCCTTCCGTCCCTGCCATTCGTTCACCGAAATCGACTGGCCGGCTCCGCTGAACAAGCGCGGCTTCGGATCCCAGGAATCGACGTGCGAGACGCCGCCATTCATGAAAAGGAAAATGACCCGTTTGGCCCGCGCGGGAAAATGGGTGGGCTGCGGCGCGAGCGGGTCCGGAGCGCTCCCGGCGCCGGCACTGCCCTCTTCGGCGAGCAGTTGCGAAACCAGGGCCGGGAAGAGCGAGGTGCCGGCGATCATGGAACGGAGCATTTGGCGCCGGTTGAGGAGCATGGTGGAGGAGTGTCGCATGGCGGGTCAGTCGCAGTGAAGAAATTCGTTGCTGCCAAAAAGGGTGCGCACATAGGCCGCCAACGCGTCCAGCTCGCTGTTCTTGTCGTGAGCGGAAGCCAACTCGACGCGGCAGGCAGCGAGGAATTCGGTGGCTTCGACTCGTTCCGTTTCGGTGGGGGCGCGGCCAAGGGCGAGTTGCGAGGCCAGCTCGACCTGGGCGCTTTCGGTGGAGCGTTCCGCGCGCAGGCGTTCGGCGCATTTCAACGATTTGGCGTGGACAAAAGGATCATTGAGAAAATAAAGGGCCTGCGTCGGCACGGTGGTAATCCGGCGTTCGGCCGTGGAGGAATTGGGATCCGCGCCATCGAACAAGGCCAGGAACGGATGCCGTTTGATGCGCTGGACCATGAGATAAACACTGCGCTTGTCATGATCGTAGACGGCGGCGAAGGGGCCGTGTTGGGAATAGCCCCATTGATAAGGGGGCGGAAAAGGATGGCCCTGGCCCGGCGCCGGATCGAGCGCGCCACTGACCGCCAGGATCGAGTCGCGGATTTCCTCGGCGCTCAGGCGTTGGCGGGGATAGCCGGCCAAAAATTCAGCCGCTTCGCCACCCGCGCCTCCGCTGACTGTTCCCTGCTGCCAGGTCGAGCTGAGAAGAATAAGCCGATGCATCGCCTTGATCGACCAGCCCGCCGCCATAAAGCGGGAGGCGAGATGATCCAGCAGTTCCGGATGAGTGGGGGGCTGGCTGCGCGTGCCGAAGTCATTGGCCGTCCGCACGAGTGCCCGGCCGAAATGATATTGCCAGATCCGGTTCACCATGACCCGGGCGGTCAAAGGATTCTCCGGCCGGGTCAACCATTGGGCTAATTCGAGGCGGCCGCTGCCCGCGGTGGTCGAGGGCAGGGTGGCCGCGCCGAGCACTTTGATAAAACCGCGCGGGACTTCCTGGCCGGGTCGATCCGGTTCTCCGCGAAGCTGGATATGGGCGTTGTGAGGCGTGCCTTCGGAAACGCCATAGGCCAAAGCGACCGGACCAGCGCCGAGCTGCGCATCAAGGTCCTTGCGGAGTTTCTCCTCCTGCGCGCTGAGTTTCGCAATTTTTTCGCGCAACTCCTGGATCCGCCGTTCCCGCTGCGATCCCGGGCCGGAAGCAATGGACGCGACCGGCGGGGCATCCAAGGGCGGGGGAGGCGTTTCCGAAATAACAAAATTGTCCGCGTCCAAACCCGGTTTATCGCCGGCCCGCTGTCCGCCGCTGTCGATGAAGGTGTAGTCGATGGTACCGTCCCAGCCGGTGACAAAATCACCGGCAAAATCAACTTTGTTGGTCGGACTCGCGAGCGAGCCGGTGTAGGTTTTCTTTTGCAAATCGAGAATCAGTTGCACCTGGTGCCATTCTCCCGGTTGCAACGTTCCCACCGTTGTGCGCATGCCGCCGCTGCGTTGGAACAAGTCGTTCGCGTTCAATTCCAATTCAATGGCGGGAACCATGTGGGTCCTTCCCAGATGAAAACGCCAGGTGCCTGTTCCATTGGTTCCCGAGGCAACGCCACAACGAAAATCAAAAGCCACATGAAGCCGGCTGGTCCGGTCCTCTTTCCACGGAGCCGGCAATTGCTGTCCGAATCCATTATAGCGTCCGCCCGCCGTGGCAGGGAGATGGATGCCGAGCGCGCCCGCCGGGTAGATATTGCGAAAGGGACTTTGGGCCCGGGCCAGGATCTTGACCGCGCTGTTCGGGCCCGGATGCCAGCGACCGGCCGGGGGCACCCCTTCCTTTTGGGCTTCGAAGTCGCCATCCATGCCGGTGAGTTTTTGCAGTTCGGCGTTCAAGTCGGCTTTGGTGCGCGAGAGGGCGCCGGGCTTGGAACTTTCCGGATACTGGGTTGAGACGGGCGCCAGGGCGATCTCCCGAAGGGCAATGTTGTCGAACTCAAGGCCGGGGCGCGCTCCTTCCCGGCGCCCGCGCGAATCGATGGCCAGGTAATTGATCTCGCCGTTCCAATCCCGCGCGCAGGTCCTGTTACCGAAAGTGGTAATTTGTCCCGGCACTCCAATCGAACCGTGGAAAGTCCGGCTGTCGAGATCCAGATCCAACTGGAGGCAATGCCAGGCGCCCGGTTTCGGCAATGGAATCGAGGATGTTTCGTCTTCTCCGGAGAAGCGCAGAGTGTCGCCGGACAAAAAAATCTCGAGAGCAGGCGCGCCTTCCTGGGCGCCAATCAGCAAACGATGATCGCCCGGGGCCTGGGCCGAATTGGTGGCGGCGCGAAAATCGATATTGATATGAAGAATGCCATGGCGGCGGGAGGGATGAAAACGTTGCTTGATCGAATAGGGTCCCGCGTCCGGGGTGACGTTCACGCCGACCACGCCAAAGGGATAGACATTCTTGTAGGGACTTTGCGCTCCTTGCGCCACCGAGACCTTGCCTTCATAGAACCAGGGCGGAACCAGCACGCCGTAGCTCCCGCCCGAGGCAAAACGCTGCATTTCAAAATCGCCATCGAGATCATCCAACGATCGCAAAATCGATCCCGGCGTCAGTCCCAGAGCCGCGTAACGTCCCTGCAGATTCCTCCATTTCGCCTCGGACTCGCTCGCCGGAACCAACGGCACCATGGCCCGGTAGCGGCCCTTTTGTTCCGAACCGGGAAAGGCGTAACGGGTGCTTTCGAAGATGCCGTAGAGGCCGTAATAATCCTGCATCGAGAGCGGATCAAACTTGTGATCATGACAACGAGCACAACCGATGGTCAGGCCGAGCGCGCTTTGGCCCAGCGTGTCGATGGTGTCCTGGATGGTCAGGTGCTGGTAATTCTCCGAATCGAACCCGAAGCGGCGCGAGAGGGCCAGGTACCCGGTGGCCGTCACCCGTTCGGCGTAATGTTCCCGTGGCCCTTGCTGCGCCAGGATATCGCCCGCGATCTGTTCGCGCAAAAATTCGTCATACGGTTTGTCTGCATTGAAGGAATCGATGACGTAATTCCGGTAACGCCACGCTTCCGGCAACGGATAATCGGCGGTGTCCCCGGCCGTGTCGGCGTAGCGGACCACATCGAGCCAATGCCTTCCCCAATGCTCGCCATAGTGAGGGGAACTTAACAATCGATCGACCACCCGGGCAAAGGCCTGTGGGGAACGGTCGGCCAGGAAAGCGGCGACATCCTCGGGCGTCGGCGGCAGGCCGGTGAGATCAAAGGTGGCGCGCCGGATTAAGGTTCGCGCATCGGCGGCGGGGACCGGTGCCAAACCGTGTTGCTCCATTTTGGCCAGGATGAAGGGATCCACGGAGGTGGAGGACCAACGCGCATTTTGCACCGGGGGCGGTGGCGGATTGCGGATCGGTTCGAGGGCCCAAAGCCTGGGCGCCGCTTTCTTTTGGGCCACCGGCGTTTCCGGATAAGGCGCTCCCAACTTCACCCACTTGACCAAATCGGCGATGGCGGAGTCCGGCAATTTTTTGCCGCCCTCCTTGCGCGGAGGCATCTGCAATTCCGGGTCCGTGCCCCGGACGGCCTGGATGAGGCGACTGTGGTCGGGATC
>JADMIO012736516.1_pt1 | contig 18764 bp, 15 predicted proteins | sample 8958161 | NCBI WGS metagenome assembly JADMIO01 (sample SAMN16585339, study PRJNA669376) | soil metagenome | isolation source: Crop rotation soil | place: USA: Cullars Rotation, Alabama | collected 2011 | reverse complement strand
TGGGTGATGGTCGCGGTGCGGCGCGAGGGGATCGACAGCGCCATGCCGTGACAGCCGATACCGGCCATGGCGCGGCTGCCTTCCGGCAATTTGGTCGAGGTGTTGTGCGGGCAGCCTGAGCAGAAGAACGGCGTCCGCTGCAGCGTGATCGCCGCCTGCCCGGTCGCGGGCTGGTCGAAGGCCTCCAGCCGTGCGAGCCGCTGCTCCAGCATTGGGCTCTGGTGCCCGAGCCGCCGCAGCCGTGCCACCAGCGCGGCCGCCACAACGGTCGGGTTGAGCTCGCCTTCGCTGGGGAGAAGCCTTGCGCCGCTCTCGTCGCGCTTGCCGACAACCGACGGCCGCTTCGAGGCGTCAACATTATAAAGAATGCGCATCAGCTGGTCTTCGATGAAGCCGCGCTTCTCCTCGACCACAAGCACATCCTGAAGACCTTCGGCGAAGCGCCTGGCGCCGCTCTCTTCCAGGGGCCAGGTCAGCGCCACCTTGTAGATGCGCAGACCCAGCGCTTCCGCGTCGCGGTCGCTGATGCCGAGATCGGCGAGCGCCTGCTTCAGGTCGAGATAGGCCTTGCCCGTCGTGATGATGCCGAGCCGCGCGGGCTTGCCGTCGAGCACGATCCTGTCGAGCTGGTTGGCGCGGGCGAAGGCGGCCACCGCCTCCATCTTCGGGCCGAACAGCCGCTTCTCCGCCTCCAGCGGCGGATCGGGCCAGCGGATGTTGAGCCCGCCTGGCGGCATCTCGAAATCGTCGGGGATGATCACTTTGACCCTGTCCGGGTCGGAATAGATCGAGGCCGAGCTCTCGACCGTCTCACCGATCGCCTTGAAGCCGACCCAACAGCCGGAATAGCGTGACAGCGCAAAGCCATAGAGGCCGAGGTCAATGTATTCCTGCAACGTCGAGGGGTTGATGATCGGCATCAATGCCGCAGCGAAGACCTGCTCGCTCTGATGGGCGAGGGTGGACGACTGACAGCCGTGGTCGTCACCCGCGAGCGCGAGCACGCCGCCATGGCGGGAGGAGCCTGCCGAGTTCGCGTGCTTCAGCGCATCGACCGAACGGTCGACGCCCGGACCCTTGCCGTACCAGATGCCGAACACGCCATCGACCTTGGCGCCCGGAAACAGCCCGACCTGCTGGCTGCCCCAGACCGCGGTCGCGGCGAGGTCCTCGTTCAGCCCCGGAAAGAAGGCGATGTCCTGCGATTGCAGGAAGGTTTTCGCGCGCCACAGCGTGTGGTCGTACATGCCGAGCGGCGAGCCGCGGTAGCCGGAGATGAAGCCGCCGGTGTTGAGCCCTGCGGCGCGATCGCGTTCGCGCTGCAACATAGGCAGGCGGACCAGCGCCTGTACGCCCGACAGATAGATGCGCTTGGCGTCGAGGCGATATTTGTCGTCCAGCCCCACCTGCATCAGCGTCATGTCGTTGCTCCCGTAATCTTTTTGGCGGACAGGCGTCCGGGCTGGTCGATGCAGCGGTGCCAGTGAAAAGCATGGCCCGTCAATGTCAATATCGGACGAGGGGCACGCACGGCATGGCGCTTGCCCCGATTTTGCACAGCCGGCTCTGAGATTGCGCGCTAAGGCCGCACCGCCGGCGTTTCCAGCTTCATGCCGCGGGCGCGCGACATCAGATAAAGCTCGAGCTCGACTAGCTCCGGCGCGCCATAATCCCAAGCCTGGGCGCGCACGCCGGTGATGCAGCTGCGCAGCCGCCGTTCCAGCGATCCCAGCGTCTGCCATTCGAGGCGGTAGATGGGATAACCGGTCGGATGTGCCTGTGTGACCGGCGAGCCGGCGAGACGCTTGTTCCAATTCTCATCATGGCAATTGGTGCAGGCGAGGTTGAGCTGGCCCTGGCGCTGCATGAAGAGGTCTCGGCCCTTGTCCAGGAATGGCTTCAGGTCGGGATCGTCGCCCGCGACGATCGGCATGCCGCGCGACTGGTTGACGATAAAGGCAGCGAGTGCGAGCAGGTCGCGGCTTTCATAGGCGAGCGGCTGCGCCTCCTGGTGCCGCGCGCGTTCCAGATTGATGCGTTGCTCGATCGTGACGGGGCGGCCAAGTGTCTTGTCGAAGGCGGGATAGTGCGCGGCGACGCCCTTCATGCTCTCGCGCGCGTCGCCATGGCAGTCGGCGCAGGCCTTTTCTACGCTGCCTGTCTTCTTGTTCCAGAGCGCTTCGCCGTCGAGCACGAACAGCATGCCGGGATTGGACGTGTCGTCGTCCTGCATTGCGCGGGTGTCCGGTCCCATGAAGGAATAGCCGGACCGGCGCTGCTCCTGCGCGGTTTCGTTCGCATTGAGTGGGATTGCCGCGGCGAGGAGGGCGGCCGCCGCTATCGCACCGAACCTTTTCATTCGACGGTGATCGAGGCCGAAGCCGTCGACGAGAAGCCGTTGTCGCCGATCCACTCGAATTCGAGCTTGCCGCTCTCCTTCGCCACCGTGAAGAACGACATGAATGGGTTGGCGGCAATCGCCGGGAAGAAGTCGGCGCGGAAGATCTCGGCGCCGTTGTAGCGGCAAATGAAGCTTGTGATGATATCGCGCGGAACGGGATCGCCGGCAGCGGTGTGGCGGTAGCCGGTCTCCATGATGTGCGACATCAGCGTCTTGATCTCGATGATGTCGCCGCGTTTGGCTTTCGCTGGAACGTTGATCAGCGCGGAGGCCATCAGTTTGCCTCCTCGGTGCAGGCAGCGAGCGTGACGACGATGTCGACGCTGGCCGACCAGAAGGAATCGTCGGAGAGACGTGCGATCGCCACGACCTTCTGGGTATCGGCGAGCCGGATACGGGTCGAAATTTGCGCGCGCCCGGCCGAGGGCCCGATGTAGAAATTGCCGATATTCGGCTGCGGGTTCTTCTCGTTGAAGACGTGAATGCTTTTCACATGCTCATTTGCCGTCATCGGGCTGTCGACGCGAACCGTCATCGGCACGGTGTTGCCGTTCTCGACCAGAGGCGGAATATCGAGCTTGACCTTGCCGGTGCGTACCGGCGCTTCACCGACGACGTTGCGGATCGCGGAGACGAGCATGGCAGGCGTTGCTTCCGACGGCCTCAGCGTGATGACAGGGATCGTGCCGGCGACGGCAGCGCTGCCCGCAAGGCTCAGGAAAGTTCGCCGCGTCGGTGGGTTTCTCTGCATCGCGTGTATGTCGTCCTAATCCCGTAGCGTTGCAAGATAGGCCACGATGTCCTCGATCTGTGCCGCAGATAGAATAGGCTTGCCGGTCCAGTTGCGGCCGACGCGGTTGAGCCCGTCGACGCGGTAATAGGAAGGCATGATCGTCTCCGGATTGAGATGCGAGGCATCGACCAGGCGAAGCCGCAACTGGCTTGTGGTCCAGCGGGTTCCGCTGCCGGAAAGGTCAGGCGCGAGATCGCCCTGGAACCTGGTTTCCGGGAACGGACCGGAGTGGCAGAGGATGCAGGTGTTCGTCCGCTCCAGCACAAGCGTGCGCCCGTGGGCCGCATCGCCGGGCGTGCCCGTGAGCGAGTCCGGAATGCCGTCGCCAACGATCTTGTAGGGGACAAGGCCTTGCGCGTTCGCCGCGCCGGTGAGCGCGAGGGCGATGAGCGCGATATGGACCGACCTAGCCATAGGCGTCCGCCGTGATGGTCGTGAACCATTTCTGCGCTTCGTCCGCTTCGCGCGCGCGCAGCTCGCGTGGCGCATCGACTGGACTGGTCGCGCCGCCGCCCTCGGTCTCCGCGAAGATGTCGTCTTTGGGCTGATAGAGGCCGGCAAGCGAAAATCCGTAACCGGGAGCAACGATGTTGTAGCAGACGCCGGTGAGCTTGCGGGTTTGCGGCGGCTTGCCGGCAAGCAGGCTCACGATCGCATCGGCACAGGCCTTGCCTTGCGCGCTTGCAGCGGACGCCGACTTCGGGATGCCGCCACCGAGACAGGCATCACCGATGACATGAATATTCGGGACCAGCTTCGATTCAAAAGTCACCGGATTGATCGGGCACCAGCCGGTATGATCAGCGGCGCCGGCGATGTCTGCGATGCGGCCGGCGCGTTGCGGCGGAATCACGTTCGCGACGTCAGCGGTGTAATTGCCGAACTCGGTGACGATGCCGTTGGTGGCGGGATCGACCGCCGTGACGCGACCTCCCTGCGAGAGCGGGATACGCTCGATCATCTCGCCATAGAGCTCCCTCCAGGCGCGCTCGAACAGTTTTTGCTGCGAGAAGCTGTCCTTGGCATCCAGGATCAGCACCTTTGAGCGCGGCTTGTTTGCTTTCAGATAATGCGCGATCAGGCTTGCGCGTTCGTAAGGCGCCGGCGGGCAGCGTGCGGGATTGGCGGGCACCGCGAGCACGACGGTGCCGCCGTCGTTCATTGCCTCGAGCTGCCGGCGCAACAGCATGGTCTGCTCGCCTGCCTTCCACGCATGCGGCATCTTCACCGACGCCGCCTCGTCATAGCCGGGCAGGGCGTCAAAATTGAAATCGATGCCGGGTGACAGCACGAGGCGATCCCAGGACAACGAAGCGCCGTCGGCGAGGGTGACGCTGCGCGCGGCGGCGTCGATCTTCGTTGCGGCCTGCGCGATGACGCCGATGCCGAGGGCTGCGATGTTCTCATAGCCGAATTGCTGCGCCTCGATGTCGCGCAAGCCCGCGATCACCTCGTTGCTGAAAGGGCAGGCCGTGAAGGTCTTGTTGGGTTCGAGCAGCGTGACCTGCAGCTTCGCATCAAGCCGCCTCAAGGCACGCGCGCAGGCCGTGCCGCCGAAGCCGCCGCCGACCACGACAACGCGCGCCGCCGATTGCGCGCGGGCGACGTGGGGCATGGCCAGGAGGCCAACGGAGGCGCTGACGCCGAGAAGGGCATCTCGTCGTGTCACCGGGCGCGCATTCATGAGCGTCATCCGGAAAAATGGCGGCGGTCCTTTCGGGCCGCCGCCGACTCTATCTCAGGCGAACGTGATGTTCTGATCCCGCAGCGGGAACGAACGGATTCGCTTGCCGGTCGCCGCGAAATAGGCGTTGAGCACCGCCGGCGCCGCGACGCAGATGGTCGGCTCGCCGACGCCGCCCCAGAAGCCTCCGCTCGGCATCACGATCGATTCCACCTTCGGCATATCAGCGATACGCATCGAGTTGTAGGTGTCGAAGTTGGTCTGCTCGATCGCGCCATCCTTGACAGTGCAGCCGCCATAGAACAGTCCGGAGAGGCCGTACACGAAGGAGCCCGCGATCTGCCGTTCGATCTGCGCCGGATTGACGGCGTAGCCGGGATCGGTGGACGCGACGATGCGGTGCACCTTGATCTTGTTGCCGTCCGTCACCGAGATCTCGGCACCTGCCGCGACATAGCTGTTGAAGCCCATGAAATGCGCCAGGCCCCGTGAGACGCCCTGTGGCGGCGGCTTGCCCCAGCCGATCTTCTCGGCCACGGCGTTGAGCACCGCCAGATTCTTCGGATGCTCCTTCATCAGCTTGCGACGGAACTCCAGCGGATCCTGGTTCACGGCGTACGCCAGTTCATCCATGAAGCATTCGAGATAGATCGCATTGTGATTGACGTTCACGCCGCGCCAGAAGCCCGGAATGATGTGCGGATTGCGCATCGAGTGATCGATCAGCAGATTCGGGATCGAATACCCGAACGCCGCCTCGCCCTTGGGATTGAGCCCCTGGAAGGTGGAAGGGTCCATGCCGTTGACCAGCCCCGCGGGGCGGAGCGTGGCCTGGATCGACTGGCCGGAGATCCGCATATGCAACGCGGTCAGATTGTTGTCGGCGTCGAAGCCCGCCGTCATCTTGCACTGGGTGACCGGATGATAGCGGCCATGCGTCATGTCTTCTTCGCGCGACCACAACAGCTTGATTGGCGTGCCCGGCATCTGCTTGGCGATCGCCACGGCCTGACGGACATAGTCGGTCTGGCCGCGCCGGCCGAAACCGCCGCCGAGCATGAGCTTGTAGACCTCGCATTTGTCCGCCGGCAGGCCGGATTCCTCCAGCACCGCGGCGAATGCGGCTTCGCCGTTCTGGGTGCCGCACCACACCTCGCACTTGTCCGAAGTGTAGCGCGCCGTGGCGTTCAGCGGCTCCATCGTGGCGTGGTTCTGGTAGGGATAGTTGTAGACGGCCTCGACCTTCTTCGCGGCGCTTGCGAGCGCGGCCGTCGCATCGCCATTCTTGTTGCCGACATAGGCAGGCCCACCCTCGAGCCCTTCCGACAGCCATTTCGCGATGGACTCGCTGGAGACCTTGGCGTTGTCGCCTTCGTCCCAGACGATCGGCAGCGCATCAAGCGCGCTCTTGGCGTGCCACCAGGTGTCGGCGACGACGGCAACCGCACTGTCGCCGACCTTCACCACCTTCTTGACGCCCTTCATGCCTGATATCTTGGCTTCGTCGTAGCTCTTCAGCTTGCCGCCGGTGACCGGGCAATCCTTGATCGCGGCGTTGAGCATGCCGGGCAGCTTGACGTCGATGCCGTACATGGTCGTGCCCGTGACTTTGTCCGGCGTGTCGAGCCGCTTCAGGCCCTTGCCGGCGATCGTCCAGTCCTTCGGGTCCTTCAGCTTGACATCCGTCGGCGGAGCCAGCTTGGCCGCGGCTTCGGCGACCTTGCCATAGGTCGTGGTCTTGCCGGATGCCTTGTGCGTGATCACGCCGTTGGCAACGCCGCATTCGGAGGCCGGCACTTTCCATTCGTTGGCGGCGGCCTGGACCAGCATCATGCGTGCGGTGGCGCCGCCCTTGCGGACATAGTCCTCGGAGGAGCGGATGCCGCGGCTGCCGCCAGTCGAGAAATCGCCCCAGGCGCGCTTGCGCGCGACGCTCTGGCCGGGCGTTGGGAATTCAGTCACGACCTTGGACCAGTCGCATTCCAGTTCCTCGGCGACGAGCTGGGCGAGGCCGGTCAGCGAGCCCTGTCCCATTTCGGAACGCGCGACGCGGATCACCACGGTGTCGTCGGGCCGGATCACGACCCAGGCGTTGACTTCCGGCGAGCCGTCGGCGGCGCGGACCACCGCAGGTCCGCCGAAGGGAAGGTCGAGACCGAGCGCAAGGCCGGTGCCGACTGCGGCAGTGCCGATCACGAAAGCGCGGCGATTCATCTGAGGCGAGACGTGCTTGTTCATGACAGCTCTCCTCAGGCGTTCGTGATGGAGTGAATCGCCTCGCGCACCTGCTGGAAGGTGCCGCAGCGGCAGATATTGGTGATGGCCTCGTCGATGTCGGCGTCGGTCGGTTTGGGCTTCTCCTTGAGGAGCGCCGCCACGGCCATGATCATGCCGCTTTGGCAATAGCCGCATTGCGGCACGTCATTGGCAATCCAGGCCTGCTGCACCTTGTGCAGGGTGGCGCCGGACGCGAGCCCTTCAATGGTGGTGATCTGCTTGCCTTCGGCCTCGCGGACCGTGACCCCGCAGGATCGCATCGCCTCGCCGTTGATATGGACGGTGCACGCGCCACATTGTGCGATGCCGCAACCGTATTTGGTGCCGGTGAGGCCGACATTCTCGCGGATCGCCCACAGGAGCGGCGTGTCCGGTTCGACGTCGACGTTGACTGTTTTTCCGTTGATATTGAGGTTTGCCATCGCGATCCCCTGATTGATCCGATCCACCGATCGGACTAGCCGTACCTTGTCCGACAAAAGTCGAACGATTCAAATCAATAATCCGCGCTTGTGCCGCCGGTGATTTTTTGAACGACCGGGAAGATATCCGCAGACGCGGGGTTTCAACGCGAATCTTGCGCTGCAAGCCGCCGCTAGGCGCGTCGCGCAACCGTCAGCCGCAAAAAGCTCATGACACTGCCGAGCCCGGCGAAACCGCTCCCGCCGCAAGCGCCAGCACTGCGCCGTCGCGGCCGGCGAGCGAAAAGCACAATGCGGCAAAGGCGGCGCCGATGGTCTGACCGATCAGGCGGCCGGTCGCGACATGCTGTTGGCGCTGCCACCGCGGTGCGGCGGCGCGCTCGTCATGATGGCGCGCATGTTCGGAGTCTGGAAGAAGCCGAACCCGATGCCGCAGATCACCATCGCGTTGTGGCCGAAGCCGCGACCCAGCATTCGGCTTGGGTAGACGAACCGGATGAGGGCCGTGTTGACGGCCATGGTCGCGCTCGCGCCCAATCCCTGCAGCGTGCGCGCCACGAGAAGCTCGGCAGCGACCAGGCGCAAGCGCAGGCGAGCGTGAACAACAGCACGCCGCCGAAATAGATGCGTTCATGGCCGACGATGTCGCCGAGCGCACCCAGCGGCAGCAGCGAAGCGACGATGGCGAACTGATAGACATTGATCACCCAGACCACGTCCGCCGCGCTGACCTTGAGATCGGCCGCGATGGCAGGCAGCGCGACATCGGCGATCATGGTGTTGAGCGACCCATCGCCAGCGCGGTGAAGATAGAAAGCACCGCCCAACGGCGCTGTTGCCAAGGTAAACCATCAGGAGGCAAACCGTCGGTCACCTGCGCCGAGGACACCTTCGCTGCCGCTTTTTCGAGCATGCCAGAAATTTCTCCGGAACCTGGCCATGTACTACGGCCGTGTGACACCCCACAATCACGGCGCTGCACGATGCATATGCGATGCGCTGTTATGCCCGCCTCGAAGCGACTTTCGGCTACTTCCCGGCCATCGGCCAATCGAATAGGTTGCCGCCCAAGGCGGTCGCAACACTCACGAATTCCGCCGGCGGGGGAAGCGTTTTGGCAGATGCACAATTACTGGACCGGCGCGTCGAGGCTGTGCAAAGCGGCGTCGAGGGGAAGCGTCGGAGCGTCCTTGCGGGCGCCTGGATTGCGCTGCTGATTGCAATTCTCGCCTTTCTGGTCGTCTATCCCGTGCTCACGCTGTTGCTCGGCGCGCTGACCGACACCAATCCGGTGGTCGACGGCTTGAACCTGCGGCACCTCTCCGTCGGCAATTTTCTGACCGTGCTCCTCAATCCGAACGTGGCGGAGGCGCTCTTGAACACGCTGATCGCCTGCGGCGGGGGTACGGCGATCGCGGTCGTGATCGGCCTGTTGTTCTCCTGGATCGTGGTGCGCACCAATACGCCGTTCCGCGGCCTCATCGCCGCGGCGAGCATGCTGCCGCTGTTCGCGCCGCCCCTGGTGGCGGGCGTGGCGTGGTCGATCCTGGGCTCCCCGAAGACCGGGCTGATCAATACCGCCTTCAAATGGGCGGGGCTCGACTGGCGCATCGATCTCTATTCGCTCTGGGGCCTCGTGTTCGTGTTCGGCATCTATTACGCGCCCTATGTCTACATGTTCACGTCCTCGGCGTTGCGAAACATGGATCCGAGTCTCGAGGAGGCCGCGGAGATCTCGGGCGCAAGCGCCTTCTCAACTCTGTTCACGGTGACGTTCCCGCTGATCATGCCGGCGATCGTCTCCGGCATGTTGCTGTCCTTCATCGTGATGCTCGGGATCTATGGCGTGCCCGCGGTGCTGGGCGCGCCGGCCAATCTCAATGTGCTGACGACCTATATCTTCAAGCTCACGAACTGGACGCCGCCGCTCTACAACACGGCGGCCGCAGTCGCGATCATCCTGATGGTGGTCACGGGCCTGCTCGTCTATCTGCAACAGAAGGTGCTTTCCGGACGCAGCTTCACCACGGTGGCGGGGAAGGCGTTCCGGCCGCGCAGCCTCAATCTCGGACCGTGGCGCTGGGTGACCTTCTCGCTCGGGCTGCTCTATCTGCTGATCGTCGTGGTGCTGCCGATGCTGGCGCTGATCGTCGCGGCTTTCCGCAAATTCCTGTTCATCCGCGACATCTCCGCGCTGTTCGACATGCGCGCCTATTCGCTGGTGCATTTCGATGCCATCTTTGACAATCCGCTGACCATCAGGTCGATCTACAACGCGGTCGAGGTCGGCATCATCACGGCCGTGGTCGGCGGCGCACTGGCGTTCGCGATCGGCTACACCATTCATCGCACCAGCCTGCCGGGCCGGCGCGCCATCGACCTGATCTCGACCGTGCCGGTCGCCATCCCCGGTCTCGTGGTTGGCGTCGCCTATCTCTGGGCATGGATCGGCGTTCCCGGCGGGCTCTACGGCACGATCTGGATTCTCGCGCTGGCCTTCATCGCGCGCTTCATGCCCGACACCGTGAAGTCGCTGTCGACCTCGTTCATGCAGATCCATCGAGAGCTGGAGGAGGCGGCCTGGGTCTGCGGCAAGGGGACGCTCGCAACGATCGGCACCATCGTGCTGCCGCTGGCGCGTCCGGGCGTGATCGCCTCGATGACGCTGCTGTTCGTGCTGGCGATCCGCGAGCTCGGCTCGTCGCTGTTTCTCTATACCAGCAACACCATGGTGATGTCGGTGCTGCTGCTCGACTATTACGAAGGCGGCAATGTCGGCAAGACTGCCGCCTTCAGCCTCGTGCAGATGGTGCTGCTCGGCGTCCTGATCGGAGGCGCCAACTGGCTGTCGCGCCGCGCGTCGCAAGGCGGTGTCGCGCAAGGAATCAAGTAAGCGGGAAACGAGACAAGCAACAAGGCGGAGGATCGACCATGTCTGGAAAACTCACCGCGCTCGCCGTCATCGCCAGCTTTGGCCTCGCGCTCGGCAGCAGCCCGGTGCGGGGCGAGGAGAATTTCGGTTCTCCTGAGCTGATCGCGGCGGCCAAGGCTGAAGGCAAGCTCGTCTACTACACGGCGAATTTCGCCGAAGTCGAACAGCAGGTGATCAAGGAGTTCAACAAGCGCTTTCCCGACATCAAGGTCGAGATGGTGCGCGCGCCGGGCGGCCAGCTGATCACGCGCGTGAAGACGGAAGCTGCCGCCGGCAAGCTGATCGCTGATGTGGTCGACCATTCCGACCGTTCGCTGATGCTCCCGATGGCCGACCTGTTCCAGGACTACGCACCGCCGAATGCGGCCGATTACAATCCGGCCGCGCAAGTTGCCCCGAACCTTTGGCCTCGCACGACGCTCGTCTGGTCGATCGCCTACAACACTGAGCTTGTGAAGGATCCGCCGAAGAGCTGGCAGGATCTGACAAAGCCGCAATATGACAAGCAGATCGGCCAGGTGTTCGCGCAGTCCGGCGGCACCACCTGGACCCGCATCATGTTCGAGCGCCAGGTGCTGGGCGAGGACTATTGGGCCAAGCAGGCCGCGACCCACCCGATCCTCTATCCCTCGGGCGCGCCGACGTCGGACGCGCTGGTGCGGGGCGAGATCGCGATCGCGCCGCTGCTGTACAACGCGATCTATCCGAAGCAGAAGGATGGCGCACCGATCAAGATCTTCTTCCCGCCCGAGGGCGCGCCGGCCAATCCCTACGCCAGCGGCATCCCGAAGACCGCGGCGCATCCCAATACCGCGAAACTGTTCCTGAACTGGTGCATGTCGAAGGAGGGTCAGACCTTCATGATCAAGGAATTCGGCAACCTCACCGCGCTGAAGGAGCCTCCGGTCTATCCCGAGGGTTTCGATCCGAAGGTGGTCAAGGTCTGGTATCCGAAGTTCGACGAATATGTGAAGCTGCATGCGCAGTGGGTTGCCGATTGGGACAAGACGTTCGGCTATCGGCAGTAAGGGACGCGTGAGAAAAAAAGGAAAATAACAATGTCCATGAAATTGACCGCACTCGCAGCGCTTGCCGGATTTGCGCTCGCATTTGGCGGAGCGACGGCGAAGGCGGCGGACGAGTTCGGCTCGCCGGAATTGGTCGCCGCGGCAAAAGCCGAGGGCAAGCTCGTGCTCTACACCGCGAATTATGCGGAGGTCGAACAGGAGGTCTTCAAGGAGTTCAACAAGCGTTATCCCGAGATCAAGATCGAGATGGTGCGCGCGCCCGGCGGCCAGCTCATCACACGCGTCAAGACGGAAGCGGCGGCTGGAAAGCTGATCGCCGACATCGTCGATCATTCCGACCGCGCGCTGATGCTGCCGCTTGCCGATCTGTTCCAGGACTACACCCCGCCGAACGCGGCCGATTACGACCCGGCATCGCTGGTGTCGCCGAAGTTCTGGCCGCGCATCACCGCGATCTGGTCGATCGCCTACAACACCGAACTGGTGAAGGATCCGCCGAAGAGCTGGATGGACCTGACCAAGCCGCAATACGACAAGACGACGGCGCAGGTGTTCGCGCAATCGGGCGGCACGACATGGACGCGCATCATGTTCGAGCGCCAGGTGCTGGGCGAGGAGTATTGGGCCAAGCAGGCGGCAACTCATCCCGTGCTCTACCCCTCAGGCGCGCCGATGTCGGACGCGCTGGTGCGCGGCGAGATCGCGATGGGGCCGCTGCTTTACAATGCGGTTTATCCTAAACAGAAAGACGGCGCGCCGATCAAGATCATCTTCCCCCCGGAAGGCGTGCCGGCCAATCCCTATGCCACAGGCATTCCAAAGACCGCGGCGCATCCCAACGCGGCGAAGCTGTTCCTGAACTGGTGCCTGTCGAAGGAAGGCCAGACCTTCATGATCAAGCAGCACGGCAACCTCACCTCGCTGAAGGTGTCGCCGGTCTATCCGGAAGGCTTTGATCCGAAGGTCGCGAAGGTCTGGTATCCGAACTTCGAGCAGTATCAGAAGCTGCATGCCCAATGGGTCGCCGATTGGGACAAGACCTTCGGCTATCGGCAGTAAGCGGCGTACGAGAAGGCTGGTGAGATCATGACGGCGACGCTCGAGGTCTCAGACCTCCGGAAGCAATTTGCGATCGGCCGGCCGGCGATCGACGGCGTGAGCTTTGCCGTTCCGGCCGGCGAGATCGTCGTCCTGCTCGGCCCTTCCGGCTGCGGCAAGACCACGACCTTGCGCTGTGTGGCGGGGCTCGAGCATCCGACCGGCGGGCAGATTTCGATCGCCGGGAAATTGGTGTCCTCGCCCGAGCGCGGCGTGCTGGTGCCGCCGCGCTCGCGCGACATCGGCATGGTGTTCCAGTCCTACGCGGTGTGGCCGCATATGACGGTGCGGCAGAACGTGATCTATCCGTTGAAGCATCGGAAGCTGTCGCGCGCCGACGCGGGCCGCAAGGTCGAGGAGGCGTTGGCGCTGGTCGGCTTGTCCGAATATGCCGACCGGCCGGTGGTGGCGCTGTCGGGCGGGCAGATGCAGCGTGTGGCGCTGGCGCGCAGCATCGTCTACCGGCCGCAGCTTCTTCTGCTGGACGAGCCGCTCTCCAATCTCGACGCAAAACTGCGCCTGAGACTGCGCGACGATCTTCGCGTCATCCTGAAGCAGACCGGCATGACCGCGCTCTACGTGACGCATGACCAGGCCGAAGCTGTCGTGCTTGGCGACCGCATCGGCGTGATGCGCGACGGCAAGCTGTTGCAGCTCGGCACGCCTGATGACATCTACAATCGCCCGGCCGACCTGTTCGTTGCCAATTTCACCGGTGCCACCAACGAGCTTGCCGGCACGCTGGTCGCGCGGAATGGCAAGTTCGGCGTGGTCGATTTCGGCGAAGGCCGGCGCGCCGACGCCGCGCTGCTGCACGCGTTCGAGATCGGCGACAAGGTGCGGGTCGCGCTTCGTCCGGAGAACATCGCGCTCGGCAAGAACGACGGCGGCAATGCCTTCACCGCGCGCGTCACCGATCGCCGCTACCAGGGCACGCAGACGGTCTACGACATCGACCTGTTCGGCCATAAGCTCGAGGCGCTGGAGCTTGGTACCGCCGCGCGGCACACAGTCGGCGTCGATACGCCGATCTCCCTGCCGAAGGAAGCCTGCTGGGCCTATCGCGACGCCGGCCCGGCGTCCTACGACTAGCGCTCAACTTCCGTAATCTTGCCGGAAGGGTTCGATTCGGGCCGGCGATCCGCCGCGACGCCGGTCTTGGCATGCGCGATCGACTCGAGCTTGTCCGGATTGGAGACGCCGAAAATCGAACGGATGCAGTCACCGTCCGTGTCGATCGTGATCGCTACTGAGATCCGTCCGGCGTTTCTCACTACCAGGCCGGGCCCTCCGTTGAGCTCCAATTCCTCCACCGTTGAGCCAGCCCGCAAGGTCCGTACCACCGCGAGCAAAAACTGCGCCACGGCCTGGCGGCCGACGACCGGTTTCTTGATGGCAAAGGCCTTGCCGCCGCCATCGCCATGCAGAACGACGTTCTCGTCCAGAAGCAGGAGCAGCCCGCTCATGTCCTGCCCGCGTGCCGCTTCGAGGAATTTCTGCATGACGGCCCGGTGGAGCTCCCGGTCGACCGCAAAGCGCGGCCGCTCTTGAGCGACGCGAGCGCGGGCGCGGCTGAATATCTTGCGGCAAGTGACGACGTCGCGTCCGACCACCGGGGCGATCTCCTCAAATGGAAGATCGAACGCATGACGCAGGACGAATACGACCCGTTCGGCAGGCGAAAGGCGTTCGAGCACGACCAGAAGGGCGAACGAGACATCCTCGGCGCGAAGGCCTGGATCGTCCTCGGTCGTGAGAGGTTCCGGGAGCCATTCGCCGACATAGGATTCACGGCGCGCCCGCTGATCACGCAGCCGGTTGAAGCTGAGCCGCGCAGTAATGGTCGCGAGATAGGCCTTCAGCGAGCGCACAGTATCCTTCGCGCTCGCATCGTGCAGGCGCACGAAGGCGTCCTGCACGATCTCCTCCGCATCGGCGCGGTTGCCGGTGATGCGGTAGGCGAGCGCGAAAAGGGCCGGACGTAGCTCGGCAAAGGCGTGATCGAAGGTCACGCCGCCTGCACCTTTTGTGCCGTCCGCGAAGACCGGATCGCCTCGTCTGCCTGCTGCCATGAGACTCGCCGCCGACCGGGCCAGAACAGGAAGCCCGGCATTTTGCGCTCGAGCTTGAGCGCCCAGAGGATGAACCACACGAAGAAGTTCCGAACGACGCGCGCCGTCGCTCCGGTGAGGATGAACCAGCGCTGCCTGTCGTCCGGATAGCTCGGAAATCCGACGCCGCTGCGGCCGATGGCGATGCCCTGGCCGAAAGTGGAGAAGCTGAACGGCGCAAGCGACCGCTGCGTTTGCCGCGCCAGGATCAGATCGGCGGCATAGGCGCCGGTAATTATCGCGACCAGCGCCGATCGCCGATAGGGTGCGCCGGTCGGCGCGACCGGATGAGCGGCATCTCCGACAGCAACGATATGCGGGTGGGAAATCGATCGCAGATTGGCATCGACCCAAATACGGCCCGCTGGATCGGTTGCAAGGCCGGCGCGGTGCGCGACGGGCGCCGAGCGCAATCCGCCGGACCACACGCAGATGTCAAAGGGAATGCATCGTCCCTTTTCAGTCATGACCTCCGCAGGGCGCACCTCAGTCACGGTCTCTTGATCAATCATGGTGACACCAAGCCGGGCAAGCTCCGCGCGAATGGCGGCTTCGACCCGTTCGCCCTTGAAATCGCCGCAGCGGGAGCTGGTAATCATGGTCACGTCCACGCCCGGCCAGGCCGTCTTGATTTCGCCTGCCACCTCGACCGAGGTTTCGGCGCCGCCAACGGTGATGACACGGATCGACCGTCCGGCGTTCTCCCGCAACCGGATCCGCAGTGCCGATGGGGATCGCGGGCCCTCGACCGCCTCCAGGCGATACGCATACTTTGCGGCGCCGGGCACGCTTTCGACCTCCGTGTAAGAGCCGAGGGCGTAGATGGCTTCGCCGAAGCTGATCTCCAGCTCCCGGCCGCCGCTGGCGAGGCGGATGCATCGTTGCTCGGCATCGAGCGAGATGATGCTACCACACATGAATTCGATATGGCTTCCTGCCAAAAACGCCGAAAGCGAAGGAATTCGAGGCGTAACCTCGGTCACGATACTCTCCTGCAGGCGGACGCGTTCCAGAAAGCTGTCCGATGCGTTGATAAGAGCGACGCGCGGGCTCGTGTTTCCCCGGCCAAGGCGCAGGGCAGCCATCAGACCGGCATAGCCGGCGCCCAGGATGGCTACATCGTAGCGGCGCGGATCATCGGTCGTCTTCGCGGGATCCATGACAGTCTCCGTCAGTTTCAGGACTTCATGGACAAGACACGCCAGCCGCCGGAATCGTGACAGCCTGCGGACAAAAATTCTGGTCGGTTCCGCGCAACAGCAGAGAAGGGCGACAGGACGCGTCGTGCTCGCTATCTTGCCCCGGGTGCGACGGAGGAGTGAAGCGTGAAAATCTTGAGAATAGCGGTGTTGGCGCTGGCTCGACTGGATCGACGGCGAGCGCATGAAGGAGGACTATGTGCTGGTCGAGACCTATCTCGGCATCGAGAAGCCGTTCGCAGCGGAGACGGCGTTCACCACCAAGCTGCTCGACCCCGCCATCAAGATGGATGCGAGCAAGATCAGGCCTTGATCGGGGAAATTCTGGCGCCGGACTAAAGCCACAGGATGTTCTTGCGGTAATCGAGATTGGTCAACAGCGGCTCAGCCGGTCCCTCGTGGAACACCGCGCCACGCTCGAGCGCGAAGACGCGGTCGGCGAGCGCCAGCACAAGGTCGAGATTGTGCTCGACAATGACGATGCTCATCTGGCGGCGCAGCCGGTCGAACACCGAGAACAGTTCGAGCGTCACCGCCGGGGCGAGGCCTTCGAAAGGCTCATCCAGCAAGAGGAGCTTCACATTGCCAGACATGGCGCGCGCGACCGCCACCATTTGCTGTTCGCCGCCGGAGAGATAGTCAGCCGCGACATCCATCCGCTCCTTCAGGCGGGGGAAAAAGTCGAGGATTTGCGCTTCGTCCCAGACCACGCCGGTCGAGCCGTCGGCTTTCCGTGCGAGGCGGCCGAGCGCGAGGTTTTCCCGGACCGTCAGCCCTGCGAACAGGCCGCGGCCCTGCGGCACATAACCGATGCCGAGCCGCGCGATCTCGGGCGCGGAAAACCGCGCGATGTCCTGTCCCTGATAGTCGATGGTGCCCGAGGACGCGGGCACCAGCCCGGCCAGCGTCTTCAGGAGCGTGGATTTGCCGGCGCCGTTGCGGCCGAGCAGGGCCACGATCTCACCCTCGCGGACGTCGAGGGTGGCGTCATGCAGGATATGGCTCTTGCCGTAATAGGTGTTGATCTGACCGAAGCGGAGCAGGGCCGGTGCCCCGGTCCGCGCCTCGTCGGCGCGCTGATGGGTGACCGCGGGAATGCCCTTGCCGGTGTAGATCTCCTGGACCCGGCGGTCGGCGCGCACCGCCTCGGGCGTGTCGCTCATGAGGACTTTGCCCTGGTTCATGACCGTGACCGTCCGGGAGAAGCCGAGCACGCGGTCGATGTCGTGTTCCACGATCAGCACGGGGACGTTGGCCGCGATGTTCCGGATCAGGTTGGAGACGCGCTCGCGCTCGGCGGCGGCGAGCCCCGCCAGCGGTTCATCCAGCAGCAGCACCTGCGGCTTCGAGCCGAGCGCAATGCCGAGATCGACCAGGCGTTGCCCGCCACAGGACAGTTCGCCGCCTTCGATCGCCTCGATGCCTTCAAGTCCCAAAAACCTCAGGAGCTCCGTGGCTTCGGCGTGGACGCTGCCAAAGCTGTCGATGTCGCGCCAGATATTGAAGCGGCCTGGGGTGCGCGCTTGTAGCGACAGGCGAAGATTCTCGTAGATCGACAGGCCGCGAAACAGGTTCGTGATCTGGAACGAGCGCGCGAGCCCCTGATGGCAGATCTCGTCCGAGGCGACGGCCTGGATCTCGCGACCGCGCAACAGGATCTTGCCGGTGTCGGCCGGGAACAGGCCGGAGACCAGATTGAACAGCGTGGTCTTGCCGGCGCCGTTCGGGCCGATCAACGCGTGAATCTCGCCGGCGCCGACCCTCAGGCTCGCGTCGGTGACGGCGCGGATGCCGCCGAACCGCTTGGACACGCCCTTGACCTCGAGCACCGTCCCCTCGAGCTGCTGCGGCATCAAGAAAGAAGGCAGCGGCAAATCATTGTAAATCCGCCGGTTGCTCATCGCGGCGGCTTCCTCCTGGTGGGGACGACGGAAGCGTCGCATCATCTGTCCCCAGATGCCGACCAGACCCTCCGGCGAGAACATGACGAAGCCAACGAAGATCAGGCCGAACCAGAGCAGCCAGTTTGCCGTCCAGATCGAAAACAGCTCTCGAAACAGGATGAAGAACAGCGCGCCGAGGGCCGGTCCCAGCATGTTGCGCATGCCGCCGATCACGACCATGGCCAGCAGCTCGCCGGCAAAGGGAACGGAGACTGCTTCCGCCGACACCAGGTAGTTCTGGAAGCCGAGCAGGGCGCCCGCGAGCCCCGTCACCACGGCCGAGATCACGAACACGGCGAGCTTGTAACGTTCGACCGGATAGCCCTGGAAGGTCGCGCGAAGCTGGTTCTCCCGGATCGCCACCAGCACATGGCCGAAGGGGGAACGCACCAGGCGCAGCAGCACATAGAGCACCGCAAGCGCGATCGCCGCGACGACAGCGTAATAGGCGAGCACGTGATCGAGATTGAGCGGGCCAAGGCTGCCGCGCTTCAATCCGCCCAATCCATCTTCGCCGCCGGTGACCGCGCTCCAGCGAAAGGCGATGGTGTAAGTCAGGGCCGCAAGTGCCAGCGTCAGCAGGGAAAAGTACACGCCGCGGCGGCGCAGGATAATGATCCCGATCATCGTCGAGATGACGGTTACGATCAGCATCGACACCAAGAGCGGCAGCCAGATCTCGCCGGGGAACCAATGAAGCTGGATGAGCCCGGCGGCATAGGCGCCAATCCCGAACCAGGTGCTGTGGCCAAAGGAGACGAGGCCGGTATAGCCGATGCAGAGGTTCAGCCCCATGGCCGCGATCGCCAGCACGACGACCGCAATCCCCGTGTTGAGCGACAGTCCGAGCGCCTGCAAGGCGACCGGCAGGGAAAG
>JADMIO010833551.1_pt1 | contig 18764 bp, 18 predicted proteins | sample 8958161 | NCBI WGS metagenome assembly JADMIO01 (sample SAMN16585339, study PRJNA669376) | soil metagenome | isolation source: Crop rotation soil | place: USA: Cullars Rotation, Alabama | collected 2011 | reverse complement strand
CTTTCCCGCCTTGATGTTCTCGGCGCATTGGAACGAGGTGTTCGAGCCCTGCAGGTAGTCGACCTGACCGTCGGGCCGCGTGTACTTGTGCGCTTTGTATCCCTGCACCTGCAACGTGTTGAGGAGCTCGCCCTGCCAGCTGAACTTGCGGTTCCACGAGCCCTGGTAGGTTTCCTGATCGATCAACAGCTCGAGTTTGCCGAACAGGTAGTACTTGTCCTTGGGCACGCCGACGATCCGCCACATCTTGCGCTGCGCCAGCGCGCAAGAGATAGGCGCCCAGGCGTAGCCTTTCCAACTCGGGTCCTGATAGCCGAACTGCTTCAGATCGTCGGCCCACATCGCGCGCCAGCCGCCGGTGTCCAGCCACACGGCGTTCGATTTGCCCTCGATGTTGAGCGGATCGACGACGCGCAGCTGTTCCGTCTCGCCTTCCAGCGTCCAGGTGAAGTCCTCCGGCTTGCCGTCGAAGAACGGGCCGTCGTCCTGGCTCATGTCGGAGCCGAGGAAACCGTCGGAGCGGTTGGCCGGGCTGACGGCGCGGACGCGGCGCAGTGCCGGCACGAAGGCCCAGGCCGAGTCGCGCTTGTTGGGATCGCGATAGCGCCAAGCGAGCGCCGAGGTGCCGTGCAGGTCGGCGGGATAGAGCGTGCGCACCAGCTGCTTCGAGAGAAAGTTCTCGGGATTGGGTACCTGATAGCGCTCGGGCTGGCCGTCGTAGAACAGGAAGCTGACGTCCTGATCGGAGCGCCGTTCGAGTCCGGTCGGCGACATCCAATTGACCTGCGACTCGACGTGGAGGTTGCCGAAGTACCAGGTGATGTAGAAATAGTTCCACAGGATCTTGCTGGCGACGTTGGGATCCTTGGGATCGATTTTCGGGAACGGGTACCCGAGGATGCGGAGCGGTTGTTCGCCGGTCGACTTCTCGATGATGTGGCCCTTGTCGCCGATGTCGTAGCGCCCGTCGTTCTTTTCGGACGCCTCCTTGAACTCCGGCGCCCAGGTGTAGGTGCCCACCGGCCAGTCGACGATTTTGTTGGCGTAGGCGCCGGTCTCGTAGTGCTTCAAGATTTCGGGAGGGAGAAGCCCCTGGGCTTTCTGCCAGTTGCTCTGGTTGAGGATGTCGCCGGGCTTGAGCGGGTCCCCCGTCGCGGCTGCCGGGGCGTCCTCGCCAAGTGCCGGTTGTGCGAGTATGAAGGCGATCGCCAGGGCGGCCGCGAACCGAATGAGATACTGCATCCGTTCCTCCTCGGTAACCGTAGCGGCAGGCGTGCGTCCTGCGAAGCGTTACGGTGACACGATATTGAAAGGCCTTCGCTATAGACCAAGTACGATGCGACTCTCAACCGAGAAACGCTTCCGGCGGTGAACAGAAACTATCCTAAAATCTATGCCGCCGTGCGGCGCATTCCCCGCGGTCGCGTCGCAACCTACGGGCAGATCGCGAACCTGGCCGGGTTGCCGGGACACGCACGCCAGGTCGGTTACGCATTGAACGCGCTGTCGACCGAGTCCGATCTTCCGTGGCAGCGGGTCATCAACTCCGTCGGCCGCATCAGTCTGCGCGCGGCGCCGGGGGCCGATCACCTGCAGAGGCTGCTACTGGAATCGGAGGGCGTCGCGTTCGACGACGCGGGGCGCGTTTCGCTGGACGAGTTCCAGTGGCAGCCGCGACTCAAGAAGACAACGCCTAGGAAGAAATAGTTTTGAGTCATGAGTTTTGAGTTTTGAGTGGTGGTGGCTTCGCATCCTTTGGATAAGTCGGACGGTTCGCTGCTGCGGGCGTTTGAGATCATCCTGCTCATGCACGTCACGGCGCGGCTTTGGATCTGGGCGATGCGGCCGTACGCCGGTGCGGGGGCGAGCAAGTACGTCGTCGCTGTCGCGGCCACCGGTCTGGCGCTTGCCGCGCTCCGCCCGGTATTCGAGCGTCTTGCGCTGACGGCGATTGCTCTCATTTTGCTCGGCAAGATCGTCGCCACGTTTCCTGAGACTTCGAATCATTCGCTGCTCGAGCTCCTCGGCGTCGCGCTCTTCGCGTTTCTGGACCGTCAGTGCGTCGAAGAAGGGGAGCTGCTGCTGCGGGCCTGCCGCTGGATGGTGTTGATCGTTCTTTTCTGGTCGGGTTTGCAGAAGGTTCTCTACGGCACCTACTTCCATGCCGAGTTCCTCGGTGCGTTCATCGCGTTCAAGCCGAGCTTTGCGCAGGCGTTCGGTGCGGTCCTGCCGGCGGCGGAGCTGGCGCGTTTGCAGAGCCTGGCGGCACGGGCCGGCGCCGGGCCGTTCGCGGTGAATTCGATGCTGCTCGTCGTGCTGTCGAACGCCGTCTATCTCGTCGAGATCGGCTTGCCAGTCCTGTTGCTGTGGACGCGGACGCGGGCTGCGGCGTTGTTGGCAGCGATTCTGTTTACGGCGGCGCTGCAGGCGGCGGCGCGCGAGATTTTCTTCGCGGCACTCTTCGTGAACCTGCTGTTGTTGTTCGCGCGGCGCGCGGTGAACCGGCGTCTGTTGCCGATCTTTGCGCTGCTCTATCTCGGCTTGCTGATGACGCGCCTGTTGGCGCCGGCGGTGTATTTCAATTGAGCTTCGCGGCGAAGAAGCGTGTGATCGCGGTGGGGCTGGTTGTCTTCGCGCTCTGGCCGCTGCTGCACCGGGTGTTGGTTCTGCGCTACGACGTCAGCCCCTGGCGTTTCTTCGGATGGGCGATGTACTGCCAGCCCAAGTTCGTGCCGGAGGTCGAGATGTTCGTGCGGCGCGGGGCGGAGCGAGTTCCCCTGATCGAGCCGTCCGAGCTCCAGCGGTCGCGTCGCGACTACGTGCGCCGGCGCGAGATGTGGGGCGGGTTCCTGGCGCCGGACAATCTGGGGCGTGAAGCCTTGCGAGCCGCCGGCGATGCCGACGCAGTGGAGATCATGGTGCGCCGCCTGGCGATCGATCCCGCGACCTCGCTCCTCGCGGCACGAGAGCAGACGTACACCTACCCGTCGGCACCGCCCGGTTCTGGTTGACTCTTTCAGGTGTGCGAACGACCGTTTGGACTCAACGCGATGCCCGTGGCATACATGCGGCCGCGATGACCAGAGCCCGTTTCAATCCCTCCGCGGCGCCACCATGTTCGCCATGAGCGCCGGAACTAGACGAGTCTAGTCGCACCATGTTCATCGGGGGGGACGGGTGAGATGGGGCGCGAGCAACTCGCGTCGTGCGGCATTGTCGTATTGCTGCTCGTCTATCTGATTCTCAACGTTCCACTGCTATTTGCCAAAGGCGCGACCTTCGACGAGGTCGCAGTGTTCTCTCAGGATGAGGTTGCGCTGTGCCGTAGTGCGAATCGAGTCGTGGAGGATCCATCTCTGCTGGTGCGCGGATGTAATCCGTTCCCGTACGGACAACTGTACACCGTCGCCGTCAGCGTTCCGCTGCTTCTCCTGCAGCAGTTCATACCGATCAGCCAGGCGATGCAGATCACCTGGGCGGTGATCCTGCTGGTGACGGCGGGGGCGGTCGTGCTCGCCGCGACGTACAAGATTTGCGCGCGCCTTTACCCGACGCCCTACGCATTGTTGGTGACCGCGCTGCTGCTGCTCACGCCGGAGTTCTGGCGCTGGAGCAATGAGATACACCCCGACATGCCGCAGCTCGCGTTCATGGTGCTGGGCTTCTATTTCACTGTGCGCCTCTACGAAGCCGTGGCGGATCCGCGGTCGCGGCCGCTCTCGTATTTGATCCTGGCGTCGTTCTGCGCCGGCTTGGCGATGGCGACAAAGTACAACGGGGTCTTCTTGCTGCCGGTCATCGTACTTGCGTACAACCGACCTTTCTTACGTGGAATCACCCGGCAGACGTTGCCGGCGTTCCTGATTCACGAGCTGAAATACGGCACGCTGTGTTTGCTGACATTCACGTTTGCCTTCTTCCTCTTCAACCCGTGCTTCCTCTTCAATCCTGACGTCGCCAGCGAGCCGTTCATACGGGCCGGGACGTTTACGCACTCGCGGGCGGTTGCGTCGTACTCGCTCGCCGAGCGTTTCGGCAACTTGATGCACTCCAATTACAACATCGCGGCGCATCTCGTCGGCTTCGGCCTGTACGCGGCGGCGCTCGCGGGAGTGATCTACGGCTTGTGGAAGGTTGTGCGCCAGCCGACAGAGGAGCTCCGCAGTCCAAGGTTCCTCGCCGACGTGTTTCTGCTCCTCTTCCTCTTCTACTCATTCGAGCTCGGATACGGCACGGTGGACGGCAAGATCATGGCCGGCTATGAGCGCTACCTCTTGCCTGCCCTGCCGTTCCTCTACATCGCGGCGATGCGGTTGGTTGCGGCGGCCAGGCGACTTTCCCTGCCGGTCGCCGTCGGCTTCGTGGTGTTGCTGCTCGTCGCGCAGGTGGGCCTGGTCCGCGACGTCTACGGCCTGTACGTCTCGCGTTACTTCCAGAAGGACAAGGGCTACTTCAAGGTGCACGATTGGGTGCGTGAGCACATCCCGCCGAAGGCGTCGATCTACACCGAAGAGTACATCTACGTGCCGACCGACAACTATGCGGTGACGCGGCACTACGTCGTGTACTTGCTCCCGCAGATGTTGGCGAGTGACTACGTGATCACCAAGAGCCTCCACTACGAAATCTTCAGCCACCCCGAACGCTGGGAGTTCTATAAGAGCCCGAAGACGATTGAGGCGAGGAAAGTGTACGACAAACTCGATAAGGGGGCCCTGCCGCCGTTCACGAAGCTGGCTACACTGTCTTCCGGAGACCGCTTCGACTATGACGACATGGTGATGGTGTATCGCAACTGTCAGCGTGTCCCGGGTCCTCCCTGCCCCCTCGAACCGCCTGAGTAGTCGCGCCTGGTGAAGACGCATGGATAGAGCGGCGGCGAACAAACAACTCATCCAACACTTTTGGAGCGACCTCTATCGTCGCGACTTCGACGCCGTCGGCGCCTATTTCACCGAAGACGGCGAGTACACCGATGTGCCGACGCCCGACGATGACGTCGCCCGCGGCCCGCGCGAGATCGCTGCCCGCCTGCGCCTCGGACTCGAACCGCTCGCCGGCATCTACCACCATCCCCGCCACATGATCGCCGAAGGCGACGTCGTGATCACCGAGCACGCCGAGGAGTGGCACTGGCACACCGGCGAGAAAGTGATCATCAAGTTTTGCTCGGTGCACGAGCTGCGCGACGGCAAGATCGTGCGCTGGTGGGACTACCCCGATCTGGCAAAACTGCTCGCCGCCGCGCCGCAGTGGTGGATGGAGCACATCATGAAGGGATACAAGTGACAGTAGTGTTGAGGCCCTGATGGCAGTTGGTGAGAGCTCGCATGAACATCGATGAGTTGGTCCTGGTAAGCGTCGACGACCACGTGGTCGAGCCTCCCGACATGTTCGAAAGGCATCTCGCGCCGCGACACCGGGACAAGGCGCCGCGCATCGTGCAGAACAAGCGCGGCGAGGACATGTGGCAGTACGAGGGCCAGCTGCGCCCCAACGTCGGCCTCAACGCCGTCGCCGGTCGGCCGCCGGAGGAGTACGGCTACGAACCGACCGGCTACGATCAAATGCGCCGCGGCTGCTTCGATGTGCACGAACGGATCCGCGACATGAACGTCAACGGCGTGCTCGCCTCGATGTGCTTCGGCTCCTTTCCTTCGTTCTGCGGCAAGCTGTGGGCGACGGCGAAGGATAAGGACACGGCGCTCATCATGCTGCGCGCCTACAACGACTGGCACATCGACGAATGGTGCGCCGCCTACCCCGGCCGCTTCATTCCGCTGGCCCAGGTGCCGTTGTGGGACATCGGTCTGATGGCCGACGAAGTGCGCCGCGTCGCGGCCAAGGGCTGTCATGCGGTGACGCTCCCCGAGAACGTCACGTGCGTCGATCTGCCCAGCATCCACGACGAGGCGTGGGATCCGTTTTGGAAGGCGTGTTGCGACACCTCGACGGTGATCTGCATTCACATCGGCAGCGCCGGATCGCCGGCGCCGCCGTCGCTCGATGCACCGGTCGAGACGATCATGGCCGGCGTGCCAATCAACTGCTTCCACGCGTCGGTCGATCTCGTGTTCTCGCGAGCGCTACGCCGTTTTCCCGATTTGCGCATCGCGCTGTCGGAAGGCGGCATCGGCTGGATCCCGTACTTCCTCGACCGCATCGACTATCTGTACGAGCGCCATCACGCCTGGACGCACCAGGATTTCGGCAAAGAGCGGCCGAGCGACGTCTTCCGCCGCCACTTCCTCACCTGCTTCATCGACGACCCGACGGGCATCAAGCTGCGCGATGCGATCGGCGTCGAGCGCATCTCGTGGGAATGCGATTATCCACACTCCGACAGCACGTGGCCCAACGCTCCCGAGCGTCTGATGGAAAGCCTCGCCGCTGTGAGCGACGACGACATCGACGCGATCACGCATCGCAACGCCATGCGTTTCTTCCAGCTCGACGCGTTTTCGAAGATGGGCGGCCGCGACCGTTGCACCGTCGGCGCGCTGCGCGCGCAAGCCGCCGACGTCGACCTCACGCTGCTGCGCGGCAAGGGCGGCAAGGCGCCGACCGGGGGAACACCGCGCACAGTGACCGCGGGCGACGTGATGAAGCAGCTGGCAACGGCGCTCGACGGGCAGACGAAGACCAAGTCGTCATAGGCTCGTTCCGGGCGGATTCGTCACGGTATCCCGGTGATTTCCGGACATTCAGGCCGGTCCTCGGCCGCGATTCGCGGACTCGCGTCCTCGATCTCGGTGCCGTTGGTGAACAGGAAGTTCAGCGCCTGCCGGTGCGACTCCTCGACGACGAACGAGATCAAATGCCCGCAATCGGAAGGCTGGTCGTAGTCCGTCATCACGAAGCGCCAGAGGCCGCTGCAGCCGTTCTCGTCGTCGCAGCCCTTCGTCTTCTTGACGTCGGGAATGCGCATGGCGCGCGCCAGATCCTCCGAAGTGTTGTTCGGTACGATCGAGTCGGTAATGCCCATCTGCATCAGCAACGTCTTCGGCGGTACGCCGGGCAACGTCTCCGGACCCAACAGGTACGGCGCCGTGCTGATGGGATCGCCGGGATCGAGGGTCCACTGCGCCAGCTGCAGGAACACGTGTTGAATCCGCGGAAAGAGCGGGTCATCGATGCCGATGCCGAGCTGTAGCGCGATGAGTGGATTGATCAGCTCGCCGATGAAGTCGGAGCCGGCCAGAATGTTCGGCAGGCCGGCGCCGGGAACGTTGAGCACGCCGACGCGGATGTCCGATTCGTATCCCATGAACAGCGAGCCCATGATGCCGCCGAGCGAGACGCCGTAGTACTCGATGCGATCGCGGTTGATGTCTTCGAACAGTGGATGATCGGTGTGGCGGATCATGCGTTGGAACTGCATGAAGTCGGCGATCGTCTGGCGGAAGTTGTCGCGTGTCGCCAGTACGTTGGCGAGGTTGAAGAAACTGAGAAAGTTGCCGCGGCGGCCGTGTGAGACCGCCGAAATGCCGGCCCACACCATCGGCAGATCGGCGAAGCTGTTCGCCGTCGTGATCGCGTCGGCGCCGCTGCGACTGAGGCCGTGGCCGTAGACCATCAGCGGATAACCGCCCGGTGGCGGCGGCGCCTTCGGGAAGGCGACGTAGAAATCGAGATTGACGATCGGTGGAACCTCGGTACCGGCGATGCGATCGGCGTCGAAGACGCGTCCGGCGCCGCGGAACTCGTACGACGGAAAACTGCCGACGGCGACGGCGCGGATCACGTCGGATGTCGGCGAACCGACGAGCGCCTCGAACTGCGGCGTCCCTTCCTCGAAGATGCCGGCCTCCAGATTCGGCACCGGCGAATTTTCAATCACCGGATCGGCGTAGGGGAGGACGCCGTTGTCGAACAAATCGCGGATGGCGATGAGATCGTCGGTCGTCGGCTGCGTCGTGAAGACGTCGATCATGACGATGTCTTCGCAAGCGACGCCGTGCTCCTCCTTGAGAAAGGTCAATGCCGGCTGCAGTGAAGCAAGCCACGAGTCGGTCGGAACCTGGCTCGGATTGCAAAGCAAAGAGGTCAGCAGTGTCGGTGCGCGCAGCGGATTGCCTTCGGCGTCGCGCACGTCGTTGGTAACTGCGTAGACGTAGCGCCGCTTCGGCGCCAGCGGCACCATCGGGCCGATCTCGATGGCGTAGTCGCCCGACACCTCCGGCGTAACTCCCTCGACGCGAACCGGTACTTGCTGCGACGGATCGTCCTGTCGCAGCAGGAACACGCCGCGCGGATCGATACTGCGATCGATGTTGACGGCGCCGTCCACGACCACGCGTATCGGCGCGAAGATGCTGAAGCCGGTCAGGCTTTGCAGCTCGGTCGCCGCAGCTCTGAAATAGTTGCGCGCCGTCGCGAAGCGCGGCTCGTCAGGCAACACCTTCTCGATGATCTCGGGCGGTACGCGGACGTGACCGGTTCCGTCGAGAAGGCGATCGCTGGGAAACGGATTACTCGGATCGAGCGGGTCGCCGGAGAACAAGGTCGAGACACCACTGCCTGTCGGTGGTGGACCGCCGCCGTCGTCGTTGCTACAGGCGGAGAGCAGCATCGCCAGTGTGATGGTCAGGATGAGTATTCGTCGGTTCGACATGCCGCAGCGCTCCACAATCAGGATTGAAAGAGCGGCGACCATAAGGTGCGCCGAAACGCGCAGTCAAGGCGAGGGCGGCCCGTATCCGTGGCGGTGCGGGGCGGTCAGGCCCCCAAGCCCTCAAGCCCCCAAGCCCCAGGCGGCGGCGCGGGCCCTGGGGAGGTCCACGTGACCTGGTTCACAAATGCCGGACTCGGCCTCTTCATCCATTGGGATCATGCGAGCCGACAGGGGCTCGAGATCGGCTGGTCAATCGGCGGCGAGGCGCACCTCGGCGACACGCCGATGCACCATTTCATCGACAGCGTGCCGCATGCGCGCACCGCCAACCTGTTTCGCGGCCGCATGCGGCAGGTGACGCTCGATCAGTACAATGTCTCGGCGCGCTTGTTCGATCCTCTGGAATGGGATGCCGAGAAGCTTGCTGCGCTCGCGAAGAGCGCCGGCGTTCAATACGCCGTGCTCACCACCAAGCACCACAGCGGCTATTGCATGTTCCACACCGCTACTACGAAACACTCGATTGAGTACTCTCCTTATAAGAAGGACATCGTGCGGCAGTACGCCGATGCGATGCGCGCCGCCGGCATCCGCGTCGGCTTCTACTTCTCGCTCTCCGACTGGAGTCACCCCGACTACCCGCCGCTGACGCCGGACCTGTTGCCGTACCGTTTCGCGCAAACGCCGCCCTTCCCCGGTGAGGAAAGATGGAATCGTTTCCTCGGCGACATGTTCAAACAGTTGCGCGAGCTGCTGAGCAACTACGGCAAGATCGACTTGCTGTGGTTCGACGGCGGTTGGGAACGCCCGGCGGAGCTGTGGCGCTCGAAGGATGTCGAGCGGCTGATCCATTCGCTGCAGCGTGAGATCATCACCAACGATCGGCTTCCCGGCGTCAACGGGTACAAGACGCCCGAGCAGTTCATCCCGGCGACGGCGCCGGCCGAGCCCTGGGAAGCGTGCATGACGATCGGCGAAAGCTGGGGCTACGACCCGGACGACACCGAGCTGAAGGATGCGCGCGAGGTGATTCACCGCCTCGCCGAGATCGTCAGCCGCGGCGGCAACATGCTGCTCAACGTCAGTCCGATGGGCAGCGGTGCGCTGCCGCCGGCGCAGACCGAGCGCCTCGAAGCATTGGCGCAGTGGATGAGTCGCCACCGCGAAAGTGTGATCGGTGTCGAGCCCGGCCTCGAGCCCTGGCAGTTCGGTGGCATGTCGACGCGCCGCGGGCAGCGCATCTACCTGATCCTGCCCTTCCGGCCGTACGACTGTATTACGGTGCGCGGAGTGTCGTTGAAGAAGATTCGCGCCGTCAGCTGCTTGGGCAGCGGCGAACCGCTGAACTATACGGCGCGCTTCTCGGCCACCGACGCGGTGCTGGGGGATCCTTCGGGCGAGATGAGGATCGAGATTCCGGAACGGCTGATCGACGACTACGCGACCGTGGTCGCCCTCGACCTCGAGTGAACGAAGCCCGATCCGTCCGATCGGTCCAATCCGTCCGCAGCGGCTTACCGAAACTCCGGCAGGACGTGCTTTCCCAGCAGCTCGATCGACTGCATGACCTTCTCGTGTGGGATCTTGTAGGGATTCACCAGACAGAGAAGCAGATCGCATCCGGCGGCGGCGTAGCGCTTGGCGACTTCGACGCAGCGGTCGGGATCGCCGACCACGGCCGAGCCGCTGTCCTTGAGAAAGTCGAAGGTCAGGTGATCGAAGCCGCCGCCCTGGCGCACGGCTCGCAACGCCTCGGCATACGAGTAGGTGCCGAGATCCTTGCCCTCCATCCAGTCGGCCAGGCTGGCGATGTGGGTGACGGCGGTTTTCACGTACCACGGAAACGATTCGGCGGCGTCGGCGAAAGCCTCGGCGTTGGTGGCGGCGCAGTGCACCATCGTGAAGGTCGCCGCTTGTTCATTCTTGAACTTGCCGACCGGCTTGGTGCATTCCGAAAGGCCGCCGCGGTAGAGCTGGAGTCGTTCGCTGAGCTCTTCGGGGGGGACGCCGACGGTGAACGAGCACAGACCGAGGCCGTGGCGGCCGATCTCGCGATGGCCGTCGGGGCTGCTGGTGGCGCCCCATAGCGGCGGATGCGGTTTCTGCAGAGGCCGCGGCAGGACCCGGCGCGGTCCACCCATGCGCCAATGTTTTCCGTCTGCCTGATAGAGATCCTCCGTCCACGCGCCGACGATGTGATGCAGCGCCTCCGACCACATTTCGCGCGTGGCGTGCGGGTCGACGCAGAAGCCCTCGAGCTCGGCGCGCGTCGACGAACGGCCGGTGCCGAATTCGACGCGACCGTCGCTGATCAAATCGAGAACAGCGACCGACTCGGCCGTGCGGATCGGGTGGTTGTAGGGCTGCGGCAGCAGCCGGACGCCGTAGCCGATGCGGATATTCTTGGTGCGCGCGGCGATCGCGCCGTAGAGAATCTCGGGGTTCGAGCAATGTGAGAATTCCTCGAGAAAGTGATGCTCCACCGTCCACACGCTGTGGAAGCCGAGCTGATCACCGAGGATCGCCTGCTCGAGAACGTTGCGGTAGGCCAGATGCTCGCTCTCGTCGTTCCACGGGCGCGCGACGGGGATCTCATAGAAGAGTGCGAACTTCATCGGCGGCCTCCCGGTGATCGGTCAACGGTGATCGGTTATCAGCGGCAACGCCTAGGGAATGCAACCGGTCGCCAACTGCGGTCCGGTGCTCACCGGTTCAGACGCGTTCGAGGATCGTGGTCACGCCCATGCCGCCGCCGATGCACAGGGTGATGAGGCCGACTGTCTGGTTGCGGCGTTCGAGCTCGTCGAGAATGGTGCCGAGGAGCATGCCGCCGGTGGCGCCGAGCGGGTGGCCGAGGGCGATGGCGCCGCCGTTGACGTTGACCTTGTCGCGCGGAATTCCCAGATCGCGCATCACTTTGAGCGGCACCACCGCGAAGGCCTCGTTGATCTCGAACAGATCGATGTCATTGATCGACATGCCGGCCTTTTTGAGCGCGCGTTGGGTAGCCGGCACCGGAGCGGTGAGCATGATCACGGGTTCGGCGCCGCAAGTGGCGGTGGCCAGGATGCGGGCCCGCGGCTTGAGGCCGTGGTCGCGCACGTAACGCTCGGAGGCCATCAGGACGGCGGAGGCGCCGTCGACGATGCCGGACGAATTGCCGGCGGTGTGTACGTGTTCGAGCCGTTCGACGTCCGGGTAGCGCAGGTTGACGCGCTGTCCGAGGCTCAAGCCGTCCTCGCCTTCGGGAACGAAGTCGGCGGCCAGAGCAAACGAGGGCTTCAAGGAGCCGAGCCCTTCGACCGTGGTTTCCGCGCGGGGGTGCTCATCGCGATCGAGCAGCACCTTGCCCTCGAGGTCTTTGACCGGGACGAGGCTCTTGAAGTGGTTCTGGGCCACGGCTCGTTGGGTGTTCTGCTGGGACTCCCAGGCGAAGCGGTCGCACTGCTCGCGCGTGATTCCTTCGACGGTGGCGATCAAGTCGGCCGAGATCCCCTGTGGGACGATCGGGTGGATTTCCAGTAAGTGGTTGTTTTTGCCGTGTAATCCGCCACCGTCGGAGCCCATGGGAACGCGCGACATAGATTCTACACCGCCGCCGACGACGAGGTCCTGCATACCGCTGGCGACCCCCATGGCGGCGAAGTTGACGGCCTGGAGCCCGGAGCCGCAGAAGCGGTTGAGGGAGACGCCGGTCACCTCATCAGGCCAACCGGCGGCGAGCGCGGCCATGCGGCCGATGCAGGCGCCCTGCTCACCGACCTGTTGAACGCACCCGGCGACGACGTCCTCGACGTCGCCGACTTCGAAATCCGTGCGGCGCAAGCCATTTAGCGCTTGGGCGAGCAGCTCCTGGGGGTGCATGGTCGCGATCGCACCGTTTTGTTTTCCCCGGCCTCGTGGTGTGCGGACGGCATCGACGATGTAGGCGGATCCCATGGTCAGCGCGGCTCCCTTCCTGATGTACGAGATGAAGCGCCCATCTTCGGGCTTACGACCTAGCTTGTATCGGACTGGGCGAGGTACGAGCAAGTACGGCCGCGGTCCCTACTTACCTCGGCTCGGCTCAACCAGTTCCCGTCACAGAGCGGCTCGTCTCAGCCAATCGTCATCGAGGTGACGCGCGAACATCGCAGGGCGCATGGCATCTGCGGTAATTGGCCCTTTGATTGCAGTCTGAAGTCGGGTCTTGGATGGGCTTTAGGTCTGGGAGTGGCGGTCGAGGGGCGGGGCAGGATGAGTCGTTTGCAAATTACGAAGAAGATTCTATCATGTCCCGGCTCCTAGCGACGGAAGATAGACGTTTTTGTTTCTAGTGCGTGAGATTCTTGACGCCGTCGCGCGACCTGATCGGAGAATTGATCGAATGGGACAGGGGAGTTTGAGTTTTGGCATAGTCTTCGCTCCCGCTCTGAGCCTGAAACGACGAAACGAGGCACAGAGATGTCCTGGCGAACTGACTCCGATAAGCGCACTGCACTCCAGGGGAGAAACACCCTGGGAGATATCGGCGTACACTTGGCCTCGGACCTCGAAAGCGGCCGCGTCGCGTCCCGCTCGTCTCGGCTCGCGCCGGGCGTGCACGTGAGTCAACAAAAATTTCGGGGAAAGGAGGGCACACCATGAAGGGATTGCTGAAAAAGCTGGTCCGCAACCGCAAGGCGCAGGACCTGGCTGAGTACGGTATCGCTCTGGCCGTCATTGGCGCAGGCGCAGCCGCAGCGGCGCTCGTTATCGCGACCAACGTGAACTCGCTGTGGAACGCGGCGAACACGATCATCGCCGGCGCCGTCGGTTCGTGATCTGAGCGTAGACTAAAAAAAGATGCCTGCCGAAGACGCGGGCGACAGAAAAGAGGAGGACCCCATGACGTTCTTGAAGAAGCTGATCAGTGAGAAGAAGGGCCAAGACCTCGCCGAGTACGGCATCGCTTTGGCGGTGATCGGCGCCGGCGCGGCCGCTGCCGCCCTCGTTATCGCCACCAACGTGAACTCGCTGTGGAACGCGGCGAACACGATCATCGCCGGCGCCGTCGGTTCCTGAGCCGCAGCGTTCGTGAATCTGAAACTAAAATTTCGTCCCGCTGATCGCGGGTGACAGAATAGAGGAGGATCCCATGACGTTTTTGAAGAAGCTGCTCAGTGAGAAGAAGGCCCAAGATTTGGCCGAGTACGGCATCGCCCTGGCGGTGATTGGCGCGGGCGCGGCTGCTGCCGCTCTCGTCATTGCCACCAACGTGAACTCGCTGTGGAACGCGGCGAACACGATCATCGCGGGCGCCGTCGGTTCGTGAGGCGAAGGCTCGGGGATCCCGGTCGAGCGCGGTGTTTCGGCGGCTTGAGCCGCAGCGGAGCGCCGGACCGTGCACCACTCGCGCGAGCGGGATCCCGGCCTAGCTTCCCGTCGCCTCGGCGACGGGATCGCTTCGACCAGATCGAGAGAGAGGTAGGTGTGCAATGGTGTTCCTGAAGCGACTAGCGCGCAGCAGGCGTGGACAGGATTTGGCCGAGTACGGCATCGCCCTGGCGGTCATCGGTACCTTGGTGATCTCTGTCAGCGTGGTCATCGCTACGAACGTCAACTCTCTGTGGAACACGGCGAATACCATTATCGCTGGAGCTGTTGGTTCGTAGGTGCTGCCGCATCGAACACTCTGGTGTTAGGTACGCTGAGTAAAAGAAATAACGTCCAATAGAGGGCGGTGGGGAGCAAACCCGCCGCCCTCGTTGGCCATTTAGGTGTTTTGCGTCCCATGTCCCTGCCCGATTCCATATTGACCGTAACGCTGGCGTTTATCGCCGCGTGCTGGCTCACCGATGTCCGGACACGAGAGATCCCGAACACCTTGTCGGGGGCTGCGTTCGTCGCCGGCGTCCTGATGAACATCATGCTCGACGGCCGTTGGGGGCTGTTGAACAGTGTCGCAGGCACCGCCGTGGGCGTTGGCTTCCTGATCGGGCCATTTGCTCTCGGGGGCATCGGTGGCGGTGACGTGAAGATGATGGGGGCGGTTGGAGCGCTGCTGGGTCCGCTGCTCGTTCTTCACGCCGTTGCGGTGGGGCTCATGCTCGGCGGTGTCGTGATGATGATTCATCTCGCCGGCCTGGGCCGTCTGCGCGAGAAGCTGACGGCCACGGCGCGCATGATCACGGGCGCATGGTCGACTAAGTCTCTGGTCCCCTTGCAACTTTCCGACGAGGACGCCGCGGCGGTAACGCTGCCGTACAGCGTTCCGCTCGGCCTCGGCACAGTCGCCGTTTTACTTCCCCGGGTTGGGATTTTGGGGCCACTCTTCTGAAGGAGGCGCGTATGATTTCCGCTTCGAAGGATAAGAAGAGGATGAAACGGCGAGGGGTTGCAGGCAATCAGCGGGGGCAAGCCCTGGCCGAGACCGGAATCGTCATTGTTCTGCTGCTGCTCTTGATCATGGGCGTCGTCGAATTCGGGCGTGCGTTCATGGTTACCAACATGATCGTCCACGCGGCACGCGATGGAGCTCGCACCGCGGCGGTCGTGCCGGCGTCTGATCGCGACTCGGCCGGGATCATCGAGGATACCAGCTCGATCAAGACCTCGGTCCGCAGCGCCATAGCGGCCGTCGTCGGAACCTCAGTCGCAAGCGCAATGACGATCAATGTTACGCAAACTGCTGGACCGCCGCCGGTGGTTACTTTACAGGTTAGCGGAAACGTTCCGTTCATCCTGCATTGGGCCGGTTTCACCAATTACACCATCAACCGGTCGGTGACGTTTCGCGACGAGGGACGTTAGTGAGGGGCGACAGTTTACGCATGTGGGCGGGGAGATGATGTGGATAGGTAGGGGGCAATAACGATGCGTCGACCGGCAAACCTGCTGTTTCTAGCGCTACTGATCGCGGCCCTTGGGGCCGCCTTGGTGTATCGGTATCTTCGCGGCCAACAAGAGGCCCTCGACGAAGCTAAGACGAAGGCTCTCGGGTCGATCGTTGAGGTGGTAGTCGCCGACGAGCTGATCCCTATCGGTGCGCGACTCAAAGAAGGTCAGATCAAGGTGGTGCGTTGGCCCAAGGACGCCGAGCCTGAGGGCGCGCTCTATAAACCCGAGGCCGCGGTCAACCGCGTTGCTCGCGTGGCGATCCAGAAAAACCAGCCGATCGTCAACTCGCAACTGGTAACCGAAGCTGTCGGCCTGCTGCCATTGCTCATTCCCGAGGGTCGCCGCGCCATGTCGGTCAAGGTCGACAAGGTAAGCGGCGTCAGCGGCTTCATCACCCCGAACAGCTTCGTCGACGTCCTCGCTTCCGGTCAGGTCGACCGCGCCGGCGAACGCGAAGAACGCAGCAAGCTGATCCTACAGAACATCAAGGTCCTCGCGATCGGGACGGAGATCGAACAGAAGGACGACGGCGCCGTCGAGGTTCCGACGGTCACGCTCTTGTTGCTGCCCGACGAGGCAGAGAAACTCACGCTGGCGACCCGCAAGGACCCGATTCGTCTGGCCTTGCGGAATTACCGCGACAACACCGACGTAGCGACTCCTGGCCTGTCCATGAACGAGCTCTTCGGCCGCAAAGGGCCGCGCGTTCAGAACAACGGTGGCCACGTTGCTCCGGTGCGTCCGTCGATGGAGATCTTGTTGGGCGAGACTCGTACACGACAATCGTATTGAGACTAGGTGTGGTTGCAGCACATAGGACAAGGAAGGGAAGGAGCGAGGATGAGGAAGTGCCGCTTGGTTGGGGAATTGATTGTCGTCGCGTTGACCGCCACTGCTCTGTCATCTTGTGGATGGTTCACACCTCGTAAGGCTGGGTTGAGCGAGGGGTTCCGCGACAAGCTCGAAAAATTCAATGCGGAGGCAGGGAGAGCCCTGGATGAAGCCGTCCGGCGCCAACAGGTGCCCGAGGGTCTCTCGCGTCAGGCCGTTCAGACCCTCGGCCCAGGCGAGCCGGTCTGGATCCAGAGCGGTAAGTCCAAGGTCCTGCGCCTGCAACAACGCGCTACCCGCGTCTCGATCGGCGATCCGGAGATCGCCGGCATCGTCGTTGTTGGACCGCAGACGATCATCGTCAACGGTAAGGTACTGCCCGAACGCGACGATGACAGCGACGGCGAAAGCGGCGTCCAGGTCAGCAGCGGCATCTACCTGGGCCGCACGCTGACGAAAGACCCACGCTTCCTCGAGACCACGCTGGTCCTCTGGGGCGAAGACGGCGTCGACGTTCATCCTCTGATCGTCGCCGACTTCGACGATCGACAGGTGCTCCTCGAGGTCACTGTCGCTGAAGTGAACCGCACGGCACTGGAAGAGCACGGCATCGACTGGCGCGTCGCTCAGGACAAACTGATCGCCGCCGGCTACATGGCCGGTGGTTTCGGATCCCCTCCGGGCTTCGGCGTGCCGCCGCTCAACACCACCGACCCGATCCTGCCGCTGGTCAGCGCCAACGGCGGTCCGACCTACGCGGCGATCTTTCCTGACGAGGACGTCGCGATCTTCCTACGGGCGCTCGAAAGCGAGGGCCTGGCGCGCATTCTGGCGCAGCCCAAGATCACCGCGATGAGCGGCCAGACGGCGGTGTTCCAGTCGGGCGGCGAAATTCCGATCCGTATCGCCAGCAGCTTCGTGGCGTCGGTCGAGTTCAAACCGTTCGGTACCCTGGTCAACTTCACTCCGCGGGTCACCGAGGAAGGCGACATCTTCCTCACGGTCACGCCGGAAGTCAGCGAGGCCGACTTCAGTCAGACCGTCGAAGGCATTCCGACGTTCCGCACCCGTCGCGCTTCGACGACCGCGAAGTTGCGCAGCGGCGAGACCCTGATGATCGGCGGTCTGCTGCAGACCAACGTCAGCGAGGAGCTCGAAGGTCTGCCCTATCTCAAAGACATTCCCTATCTCGGCTACGCCTTCAGCACGACGCGCTACGATCGCGACACCGTCGAGCTGATGGTCGTCGTCAAGCCGACGTCGGTGATCCCGATCGCACCGGGCGAAGATCTGCAACTGCCGGTCGATGCCGGACCGCTGACGCGCGAGGACGCTCTGACGGCACCGGAAGCCGCCGAGGTTTCGCGACCGCGCCTGTGGCCGCCCTATGGCTTCCGTAATCCCGACGCCCGCGAGCCCGATACCGAAGAGGTCGAGCCGGCGGTCGAAGAAGCGGCCGAGATGGAAGAAGCCCAGGAGCAGGCCGAGCCGGAAGAGATCCGCACCTGGGAAGAACCGATGGAAGAAGAGGAGCCCAGCGCGCCATGAGGGGGGTTGAGACCCGAAACGAGTTCAGCGGAATCAACCGATCGATGGGGAGAATGACCGCAGAAGACGGTAGGTAGACGCCAGGTGAGGACCAACGATTGATGGCTGGAGCCCAACATTCCGGCGTGATGCGGAGGAGAAGCGAGCGTCTGCACGTTTCAAGCGGCAAGCGCGGCGAACGTCGCGCGTCGATCAACAACCGCGCGTCCCGGAAAGCGCAGGAATGATTGGGGACTGACATGACGAACACCATGAAAAGAGCGGTCGAGGCGATCTGGATTGGGTGGCCCGCCACGACCAGACACGTGCGTAACGAGCGCGGTATCGCGGTGCCGCTAGCGGCGGTCTTCATGACCGTGCTCGTGGCGATGGCAGCCGTCGGCGTCGACACCGGCCGCGTCGCGGCGGTTGCCACCGAAGCGCAAAACGCCGCCGACATTGCCGCGCTCGCCGCAGCCCGGGCCATCGCCGACGAGGAGGATGCGACCGGCAAGGCGATGCAGGTCCTTTCCACAAACAAGATCAACGCCCTCGCCGCTGGGGCCTTCCTCAATAGCCTGACCCTCGGCAATCTCGACTCCAACAATCTCTTCATGGCCAACGGCACACCCACCAACGCGGTGAGGGCGCGGATGGTCAGTCAGATCAACACGGTACTGCTCGGCGCCATCGGTTATCCCAATGCAACCGTGACTCGCGAGGCGGTGGCGGCCTTTGGCGGCTTGGGAGCAGCGGTTCCGACGCTGCCGATCGTGGTCGGTGAGTGCAATTTCATCACCACCTGTATGCACGACTCATGCATGCCTGCCATGGACTCGGCGCCGAACACGAGCAACAACAGCGCCTGGACCGGATATTTCACCGGAGCCAACAACACGAACATCGGCAATCTCATGGAGGAGCCGGCGGGGTT
>JADMIO011441856.1_pt1 | contig 18767 bp, 18 predicted proteins | sample 8958161 | NCBI WGS metagenome assembly JADMIO01 (sample SAMN16585339, study PRJNA669376) | soil metagenome | isolation source: Crop rotation soil | place: USA: Cullars Rotation, Alabama | collected 2011 | reverse complement strand
TCTTTGTACGTCATTTCCGTGCAAGACAATTTTATGAATTCGATCTCTCGTTGACTAAGACCTAACACCTCCATCAGGTCGCCACTTCTAGGTTCATCTAATTGGTTAATGGAATGAATCAATTTCCCTGTCACCAGATCTGACTGGTAAAAGCCTTTGGTCATTAATGAGAGTATGGCTTCTCGGAGTTCAAATGGATGGCAGTCCTTTAGAATATATCCCTTCGCGCCATTTCGAATCATACGCAGAATAGCACTCTCATCATCGTACATTGTCAGCACCAATATTTTGATGGTTGGATGATTTCTTTTTAGCCAAAGGGCCGTTTCATATCCGTCCATCTCAGGCATATTGATATCAAGTAACACCACATCGGGGACTGGACCCACTTTCAATTTTTCAAGAAAATCAATGCCATTATCCGCTTCAAAAAGCACCTCGTAGCCCAATTTCTGCAAAAGGACCACCATGCCGTTTCGTATAAGAGCGTGATCATCGGCTAAAGCAATTTTGACGCTCATTGGTTGCTGATTGGAATTGTGATATGAATTTGTGTGCCCTGATTCAACGTGCTCTTCACCGAAAACTCTCCACCGAGTAGGACCACCCGGTTTTTCATGTTTTGAATGCCGGATCCGGAGGTCATTTCTGAACTGATGTTTGAAAGTTCAATGCCTTTGCCGTTGTCTTGAATGGTGAGTAAAAGGACTGCATTTTCAAAACGCGCTGCAACGTGAACTTGCGTAGCCCTAGCGTGCTTGATAATGTTGTTGATTGCCTCTTGAATGATCCGGAACAAAATGAGTTCTTTTTGCGGGTCAATCGCGCTGGTAACACCATGCAGCGTGAAGGATGTTTTAAATGCACCAGTCTTTTCTAATAAACCTAATTCGAATTCGATGGCCTTTAGAAGTCCTGCAGCTAAAATTGAATCCGTGTGAAGCGTTTTGGACAGACTCCTTAAATCTTGGATTGCCTTGCCTACCAGTTCCTGGGAATGATAAATCTGTTCAAAACTTGCTTCTTTTTCCATGTCCATCATATTCAGTGTCAATCGGGCCAGGCTCAAGGTCTGGCCGATGTTGTCATGTATTTCCTGAGAGATGTTTTTCAAGGTATTCTCCTGAATCTCTATTTGCGTGTGTAGCAACTCCTCTTTAAACCTTGCTTTTTCTGTTTCATGCTGTCGTTTTCGCTTGTAAAAAAGAATGGCTGTCACAATAATGATAGCGACCAATACAAAAGCAAAGGCGCACATCAAGATGACGGAGTAATATGTTTCCTCTGTGTTTTCAAACATCCCAAGCCAATAATAATAAATGAATACAAGACTATATTTAGCGGTTTGTTGATGATACCAAATAAGTGAAGTGCGCGTTCTTCATTCATTTGGAGGATTTTGGTATAAATGCCGTTAAAAAGAAACGTGCAGCCAAAAAAAATGAGAATACCGATGCTGATCCAAAAATTAGGCAGCTCATAAATGGATCTTTCCTCCTTTGGCTCTATGGTGAACAAAACATATGTGCTAAAAACAAACAGTAAGATGCCTTCGAGGTTTATGTTTATCCCCGGAAATCCTTTAAACCGGTATAGAAAAAAGGAGATAGTCAACCCAGTCAAGGCGAAGAGCAGAGTTGACCATCGTACAGCAGTTTTGATTCTTTTATTATTGACGGCATGCACTAAATAAAAGCTAAAGAGTCCGTACTCAATAATGCTGAAGACATGATAAAGCCACGTAAAGTTAAGCGCTTCAGACATCAACATTATTTCTACGGCCAACTCTAAAAGTAGCGTCAAGAAAAGAAGAATGGCCAACGGCAGCACATACCGATACCCTTTGTAAACAGCAACACCTGCCATTGCCAGTGCGATAAGAATGAGGCCATGATAAAAAATATAATAGGCACTCAATTGCTTACAGGTTTAGCGGCGATTGATTTTGCAATCCCAAATAAGACAAGCCGTGGGTCATCGAGAAAACCATTTTCGTCTGTTGTTGTCGGGGGATGGGCATACTCAACCGTTAATGATTCCGTTTCATTATCATCTGTCAAGGGCTGCGCATCTTTTCGGTAGTGCAGGTCATTTCCTTCTGCATCAACTCCGACCATTATAAGGGACAAGAAATCTTTGGCGGTTCCGCTTGGCTGAGGTAGTTGCTTCATGCATAAATAATAGCGAATCCCTTCACATGTCGGTTGACTAAGGATTTTCAAAATCATGTTCTTGTCAAATGTCATCCCAAAGGAAAGAAGCATTAACTCCCGTAAGAAATCTTCTTGTGTGAAGCTAAGCGTTTGGTTAGCAGAGTCTTTTTGAGTCTCAATGCCTGCAAAATTTAAGTTTGCTTCGTTCAACTTCCTTAACAGTGACGCCATTAACTGTACGGCAAGGTTAGCATCGATAGCTTGTCCATAGGGGTCTGTTCCATTGTCCATGCTGACGCTACGTTTGATTTCCTTAATGATAATATCTTCTTCATTCGCGCCTGGCTGGCTAGTAACAGCATCGAATTTTTTGCCTTTCGCTGTCCACGTGTGTTTGCGGTCGTCTTGTGCCATAACAATTTTTTTGTTGTTGATAAGAATAATGTCGCTTCAAATTTCCGTTCGAAACATAAGCCGGTAAAGGGTGTTTCGCCCTGTTTCCCCCCGGAAAATCACCCCTTTAAAAAGGATAAATCTCCCCTTGCTCCAGGTACTTGAATGTAAAATATTTGCATGACAAATTATCCTAATTAATTCGCTACGCAAAATGATTTACGAAAAATAAAACCTTCATTATGCAAGAGTATTCATCGCTCAAAGAATTCAAAAAGGAGCTGGTAAGCAATCCAAATTTGCAGGAGCAGTTTCGGGCCGACCCGGTCGAAGCAGCGAAAAATATAGAGGAAAGGAACCCTCTGGACTACGATGTTTGGATCTACAGGATAGTGGTCTTTGCCTTAAGCTTTACGATTCTGTCCATTATCATCGGGGTGATCCTTTTAAAAAGCAATGGACAATTGCCGGATGACAAAAGTGTACCGACGATTCTAACCGCTATCGGTAGTGCAGCGATCGGCGCACTGGCAGGATTGCTTGCGCCGTCACCCCGCTCTGTAAAAACTGCCTAGGCGATAGATATGCGGTAGCTACCATCTAATCATTCGCTGATTCCATATTGTTTTTCATCTTAAACTCTTTTTAAAATGATCGATCTCCAAATCACTCCACCGCTTGATTATCGAGATTTAAGTTTCGATACACTGCTTGCTAACCTTCAGGGCAATATTTTAAAAGGGCATGGAAGGGATAATACCGTTCATCTCTTTCTTCGGTTTAAGGTAGGAAGCGAAGCAGCCGTCAAGGAGTGGATTGCTAAATTTTCTGCACACATCACCTCTTGCAAAGAGCAACTTCGTCAACGGGAACTATTCAAACGAAACGGAGTTTCCGGCGGCCTGTTTGCAGGCATTTATTTCGCCAGTTCGTTTTACCGCTATCTGGGACTAGAGGAGGGAGAGTTTGGTGATCAGCCGTTTCGCGATGGCATGAAAAGCAGGCAGGATATTCTTCATGACTTGCCTGTTGAAGAATGGGAGGAAGATTACAAAGAACAAATACACGCGATGGTGTTGCTTGGGCATGATGATCCTGTTGAACTGGGACAGGCGAGCGCGGAGATCTGCAATGGTCTACACCTGGGGGATGAAAAAGTTCCGCTGGCAGATGTCGTCACAATTGAATACGGAAGTGTCATTCGAAACGCCAATGGTGATGGCCTTGAACATTTTGGTTATGTAGATGGCATTAGTCAACCGCTATTCTTAATGGACGATGTGGAGGAATACAAAAAGCGCAACATTCTTCCATTGCGGTTTGATCCGACTGCGGAACTAGATTTGGTGTTGGTAAAAGATCCATTCAGTCAGGAGGAAGATGCGTTTGGAAGCTATTTTGTTTTCCGCAAACTCGAACAAAATATAAGGAAGTTTAAGGAGGAAGAAAAAGCATTGGCTGAACGCCTGAAACTGGAAGGCGAAGATGAAGAAAGGGCGGGGGCAATGATTATTGGCAGGTTTGAGGACGGTACACCGGTTACGTTGAGCAATACTGAGGGAATGATCAGTAGTGGCATTTTAAATAATTTTAACTACAAAGAAAACGTTGGGGGACAAACAGATGATGAAGGCGCCCGCTGTCCTTTTCATGCCCATATCCGAAAGTCAAATCCCCGAAGAAGTGATGCGGACAAAACGCATATAATGGCCAGAAGAGGCATTACCTATGGCCACCGGAATGTCAGTACTACAGTAGAGCAAGAGTTTGTTCAAATGCCCAAAGATGGAGTGGGCCTCTTGTTTATGAGTTTTCAAAAAAGCATTGCCAATCAATTCGAACACATCCAGACAAACTGGGTCAATCAGCGTGGGTTCCCAGAAGGGAAAAAGACCGGCCTTGATTTAATTATTGGCCAAGGAACTACCGACAGAAATGGATGGTATATGACGGAGTATAACAAAGTTGCAAGCTTAGAGCAAACCTCGTTTGGAAATTTTATTAAGCTCAGAGGGGGAGAGTATTTTTTTGCACCTTCTATTCCATTTCTTAAAAATATTAGTAGCCAATTTACCAATGACTAAAACATTTATTATGAAAAATATTTATTGAGTGTTGTTCTCCTTGTCGCAAGTATGGCGAAGTCTCATATGAGTCTGCCCATCTTACCGCCATTGCCCCCGGTCATCCATGCTAACGATCCTCGGAAAGGCCGGTTCGGCGGCAAGTCAGAAAACAATTTTTGCCGGTTGTTGGCAGAGGTGAATCCATCTGATGTACCGAATTTCTACCATGTAAAGCTATGGGTTGAAAGCACCGATCCCCTGACTCATCCCTTGCAGACCGAGGTCATCTTTTATATCCACGACTCCTTTAGTCCTTCCGTGAACACTTACAAGCCGGCGGAGTTTACAGATGGCAAGGCAGTGGAAGACGAACTGCTTTCCTTTGGTGCCTTCACGGTGGGGGTTATCACCGACAATGGAAAGACATTGCTGGAACTGGACCTGGCAGACGATTCCCGATTTCCAAAAGAATTCAGGGAACGATGATATCCACTGCAAAATTGATTAATGGGAGAACCGCCGAACACCCTTAAAATAGTAGGCGCCGGGAAGCTGAAAACGGAAGTTAGAGTAAGCAGCCTAAATTTTTACCAATGGCAAAAGCAAGCAAAAAAGCAACAACAGGTTCGACAAGAAAAAAAGGGCCCGCGTTGACAAAAGCCTCGCTCGTCGCTCTGCCGACAGCTCTTTCACGACCATCGACTATCGGGATCACATTTTTCGGTGGCCTTGGCCAGGCCACGGTTGCCCTGTTCCGACAGGGAAACATGATCAATATGCAAACAACCAGCCTCAGTGCGAACATTCACTTTTCTGATGTCCAATCCGGTGACGTGATCGCTGTAAACGGGGTAGCGACGGGCAAGGCGACCATCAGCATTGATTTGGCGACCAGCCCTGAGACACCGACAAATTTCGGATCGGGGCCGTTCAATATTATTTATGGCGTTCTTTAATTCAATTGTATGAAATCGATTTTAAAATTCGCGAGTGTTCTTATTTTGCTTGGGGCAGTGGCCTCCAAAGGTGTCGCTCAAAAAATAGCCACCTTACCCCTCACGGCAGATTCCCTAGCAACAGGTAATTCCAAGGACGTGTTGAAAAGCTTTTTTCAGCTTGCTTTTGACAAGTTAACGGGTCAAAACAAAGAATTGCAGTTTAGCTCAAACCCTTTTGCCGTCATGGCGAAAATGGATACTACGCTTTTAATTGATACCAATTACATCAAGTATACGCATTTGCGGAACCTGAATTTCTCCTTTGGTGCAAAGCTGGATTCTTCCTACCACTTCAATGGATTTTCATCAGGAATCAAATATGCGCTGATCAACCAACGGGATGAAACGGTGTCCAGGGAATTTGTTACTGCCGCCTATGAAGCCAACGGGGAGTTTAATAAACTAACGTTCGCGCTAGCGGGTTTCGTCTCGACCCTTAAACCAGACGATCCACGCTTTGCCTTGTACTCCAAACAAAGTGCTGATTTTTTAAGCGGGAAAATCAATTTTAGCCAAGTGGATAAAACCTTTCAAGAAATTATCAAGGCCCGCGCCAAAGATGCCGGCCTACAATACTTTTTGACCCTCGTAAAAAATGATGCAAACGTAAACATTGGTAGCATCAAGCAGAAAAGTTATCAGTCCCTCCGGGAAGAGTTTCAAAAAGGACTCTTATGGACGGTAGGGCTCAGCGATACCACCTACAAAAATCAGTTCCTGTTCTCCAATATCCTGGTTAATACGGAGGTGGTGAAAGGATTTGGACAAGCCACACCCGGGTTGAACACGGAATTGAATATCCTGGCTGCCATCAACTTTTTGGATGACACGCTCGCACAAGGACGTGATTTGAAAAGAAGCATTTTTACGTTTGCACCCGGACTCAATTTTGTCTTTCGGACAAAGAACACCCTGAAGTCTTTTTTTGAACTGAAGTTCAGTGGGAGTTATCGTCATAGCTTTCATCAATTATATACGGGCGAAGAGCGCGATCAACTTGCCTTCACCGGTGCTTTACGGGTCCGCATCTTCAACGACGTCTGGATTCCACTGGTGTTCAACTATGATCCGGAGTCAGGCCATGTCTTTGGCTTTTTAAATGTGCGGGCCAACTTTACCGGCCTGGCTAGCATCGTCAGCGGGCATAGCTCCAAGTAAGGGGTTCACTTCCCGGGGTAGTATGCTCGTGTGCTTAGTGGTGTAAAAACCGGGGAATTGACATTCCAGGCAGCTTTGGCTTTCAATAAAAACAACTAAACAAAAAATTATCATGCTTCGGTTCGCGTCTGTCACACTTGAGAATCATCGTCTTGGTCAACAATTATCAGTCATAGATATTTACACCTTCTCATGTGCGGAAGAGTGTTCTCCCTCCTCCAAATATTACTCTAAAATTTTAAAAAGCATTCCGCGGGTGGTTTCTACTACCTGCGTTTTTTGCTCTTTAAGGAATGTCCCAGCACTTTTATACTTAAATTCGGGTCGCAATGAAAGGCAGCATTTTTTCCATTGCCTCAACTCGGGGGACAGCCCATAGGAATGAGATCTTTTTTACCGACGACACAAAAACGATGCGGCAGGCTCCTGGTAACAGGAAAGTTCCAGAGACAGGTGAATCCGTATAAATACCGTTTTTTTTAAGTAGGCAGTGGCGTAATTTTACCTTTATTGACCCATACCCCCTCACAATCAGCGCCCCTGAAAAGCAACGTCTCCTACGAAAGACGAATGAACCTTTAAACGCGTTTTGATGGAAGATCTTCGCTATAGTTTATTCGACTTGTTTGCCTACGCCATTCCCGGAACATTGCTTCTTTCAGGGCTTTTGTCCTGGGTGTTTCGCCTGCGACCGGACCTTCTTTCACGGTCCTGTTTCAAATCCTAAAGGAGGCTAATATTTACCTCGCTGCTTTGTTTGTCGTGGCTGCCTATGCGGCCGGTTACATGAGTGCACAGGTGGCTGCCTGGTACCTAAAGCCAATCAAGCGCCTGCCTGGTTTTCGGCCAGTTTCTGCGCAGCAGTCCACGCTTTCCAACTCAGCCAAATATGTGCTGGTCAGGGAACTCACGCCAGCCAACATGAGCTCCATTGAAACCTGGAATGTACTGAAATCGCTGGCAGCAAGCCTGTCGCTGCTGGTTTTGATAGGTTCACTGACATTTTTTATTCGCTACGCGGCCTATCATCCTTGGTGGTGGCCGATCGCAGGTCTAGTGGGCGGTATCCTGGTGAGCCTTATCCTAGCAAAGGAAGCGTGCCAGTATGAGCGTGTATGTCGTCAAAGAAAGTGGACCAGTTGTTCGGATTTGATAGAGAGGGTTTTGTTTGTTTAAGTTAAGACGTTTTGTTTTTCAGTAATCAAAAGGGCCCGGATTAATTATTGTTTTCGCAAGAGGTGAAGCCGCCTTCGCAGCCGAAGGGTTTGTTCTTTAGTTTTTTCTCTTCGTTTCAGGATCTGTTCTCGTTTTCCGAAGTACACGTCAGCCGGTGTAACGTTGTCAAGTGATTCGTGATACCGCTCGTGGTTGTAGTAGTGCACAAAGTTTTTCAATGCATCGTTGAGCTGTTCGGGACAATAGTAGTGATCCAACTTCACTACGTTTTTCATACTTCGGTGATAGCGTTCAATCTTGCCTTGTGTCTGTGGATGACAGAGCTTTCCATGCACGTGTATTACATCCACTGTTCTCAAGTACTGTTTGAGTTCTGAAGCCACATAACAAGCGCCGTTATCGGACAACAGTTTTGGCCTTTGGTAAGGTTGTAGATTTGCTTTCAACATCGCTTGTTCGATCGTGCGCTGCACGTCTTCTGCCTTCATGGTTTTGCAAAGCTCCCAGTGCACAATGAAGCGACTGTAGTCATCGAGGATGGTCGAGAGATAGTACCATCCCCAGCCCAGGATTTTGAAGTAGGTAAAGTCAGTCTGCCATAGCTCGTGCACGAAGCAAGGTTTGTCCCTGAACTCATTGGATGCACTCAACAAAATGTGCGCCGGCGTCGTCACTAGTCCGTGTGCTTTTAAGATGCGGTACACACTTGATTCAGAGATAAATATTCGTTGCTCATCGGTTATTCTGACCGCCAGTTCCCGAGGCGAGAGTGCGGGATGTTCCAGCGCTATTTCTACCACCAACTGCCGCTGCTCTTCGGGAATGGTGTTCCACTGCTGCCTGGCATTATGCGTTGGCTGCAGGCCCGCTTCTCCCCGTTGAACGTAAGCCCTGTACCAGTTGTAAAAGGTGCTTTTGTGGATGCCCAGTTCACGTAGTGTTTTGTTTACGCCCAGTTCAGAGCGGTCCACCAGACGAATGATCTCTTCTTTTTCTTGTGATGTAAAGCGCATGTACTTTCTCCAGTTTTCGTTTAGCCCAAGAACTGCGTGCTTTTTTTTAAGATGTCGTGGCGAAGCATTAAATCTGCGACCAGTTCTTTTAACCGTTGATTTTCTTTTCTTAAGTCAGCTACTTCATCCGAGGTGGCTTCCCGAGTTGTATCACCGGCCAGGCGCTTTTTGCCGGCTTCCAAAAACTCTTTGTTCCATTTATAGAACACGGATTCTACAATGCCGTGCTTGCGGCAAATGGCGGCCACCGAATCCTCACCGCGAAGCGCTTCCATCACAATCAGGATCTTTTGCTCAGAAGAAAAGATGCGACGCGTCTTTCTTCGAATGTCTTTAATGAAATTTTCTGTTGATTGCTTCTGTTCAAAAGAAGGCTTTTGAGGTTTTGTTTCCATGACGTTTGTTTTAAATGATGAATGGAAACCCTCTCTTAAATTAAAACATTATCGGTACACTTTACGCTGACGATCTACACATTTTGAAGAAACAGAAAGCCTTAAGTAAAATATTAAAGTTTGATAATGTTCCTGATCACTCCTTATTGCGCTTACATATGGAGAATGGAAATACGCAAGAAAGAATATTTACAGTATCAGATGGAAAAATCAATTGGTGGTAAGACGAAACCCTTGATCGCTATTTTATATGCTACAACCAGTCTACTTTTTTGTGCAGGCTGTCGCAATAAACAAAATAGTGAAAATACACCTGAACATCATAAAAGCAAAAGTTTTATTGATGTGAAATATCGTGGTAAACGTCCATTGGCTCAATTGATCAATATGCCAAATTTTACAGAAAAACAATCTGTCTTCATTTTAAAGGAAAATTGCAAAATTCAAATCTATGCAGTAGGTGAATTATTGTTTAATATGAGGGATGAGGATAAAAAATACTATTTGAAAAGTGATGATATCGATCTATACTTCAAAGTTAAGTCTGCATCATCGCAACCTTCAAGTGACAGTTTTAGTGTAAAGCATTTCAATATTTCGATGGCTAATGACAAAAAGGATTTGGAGAATGAAGGATTAACTGCTACATGGTATAAAGAAGAAGGTTATTATATTTCTCAAATTAAAATTCCCTGGAAAGTTTTGAATATTCCTAAACCTGGAAACAGTGTCAGAATACCTTTCAATATTTCGATAGGAGATAATGATAAGAATTTTATACAAGAAAAAAAGATAGCCTGGAATAGTTCTGTCGAACATAAACTTACCAATGCAAATTATTATGGAAAAATAGTCCTATCGAAAATAAAAGGAATTGCAAATCCTCCACAGTTAATATCTATCCGATCAGTTTCCAAACAAGATACTATAGTAGAAAAAGAATGGGAAGACATTCCAAAGAACAAAATAGATAAAGTAATTTTCGGCAATATAAAAGACAGCTTTGATCTGTCAGCTACAATTCAAAGCACGTGGGATGATCAATTCCTTTATTTTTTGGTCAGAGTCACTGACCAAAAATTGAGACGTATATTTTACAATCGTAAAAGTGAGCATAAGATTTTTGTGGATTATGGATGGATAGAAAATGCGAAGGGTGATACTTTATGGGAAATGCTTGCAGAAAGAAGCCAATATGCCGGAGGTGCTTTTAAAAACCAGAAAGTAGATACAGTGCTTCAACTGACAAAAGGAACTTATGTGGTAAAATATATAACTGATGAGTCGCATTCCTTTGATCAATGGAATGACCTACCACCAGAAACGCCTTTCTATGGCATTTGAATTTATAAAGTCTTTAAATAAATCGATAATAATTACTGTTTGCTGATAAACGTGTAAATTCCTAAAGTTTATCTGATAAACTGTTCTTTTTCTTGCTGGTGCCCTGTGTATAAAAGCAAAGAGTTTGTCTGATCCTGTTCATGAGGATTGTTTTATTAGCCATAGTCGACGTTGTTTTATCATTCAACATCAACTATTATAACCAGTAAAACGACCGCTTGCTATACTTCCTTACAGGTGGCGGGCTTGGAACGAAAAAAGGTGGTCTGTTTGGAGCGAAATACCATGGTCAGCTTCCAGCGGAATCACGTGATCAGTTTGAACGGATTATCCATCGTATTGATTGCGTGAAGGTCACTACGCTGCAAATTAGAATCAGCTCCTGATTGCGGGTTGGTTTGTTCTTCTTTCGAGTTCGAGTGAGATTAGGTGCTAATTTTTCATGTTCTTGCTGGTTGGTGTGACATAGATAACACGTTTAATTACAGACGAGAAAGAGGTCACTGAACTGATTCGTGGGAATCGAAAATAGCATTAGAGTTTACGCTCCTTAATTTCAATATGATTCAAAAGAATAGAGCGCGTCATGAGCGGTCTATTATCAACCTAGTGTCATAGATACAAATTCCAGATTTGAATAGATGTTATCAGAGTTATTCACATCGATATAAACTCTACAGAAAACAATTATCCAGTAGCAGATACGATAATTTCGCAGTATGAGTGTTACAGCCGCCCTTAGAGGGTATCGTACCCAGTTCCTTTATTCACTTCATAAAATTCTGGCTACGCTTGGTGATGGTTTCAGCTACAGGCCAGAAGGCTATGAAGACCTCGATATTTATAATGAACAGGGTAAATTGGTAGAAGTAATCCAGGTGAAGAACCTTAAGAGTGGCGTTCTTATTTCCGATATTCTTTCCAGCAATAAGACCAGTTTTATTAAAAGAGGCCTTCAACTTATTAGCAAAACTGAATCAGTTAAACTTACACTTGTCTCCTTTACGTCCATTAGCACGGAGATCACCGACATTATAAGAAGTGCTAACCCCACTAAGGAAAGTAAGATCATTAAAGACTATCACTTAATTCCTAACCAATGGCAATCGCTGAAGAAACAATTTTCAACTGAAATCGTAAATGAAGACATTTTATATGCTGAGTGTTTAAGCAATTTTAAATCGCTTTTTGAACTGGTCGATCCTGAAGTCACCCTTGAACTGCTTCTTTACTGGATTGCCTTATGTGCGGAAAAAGGAGAAGTCATTACCAGAGCTTCTTTAATAAAAAGGGCAGAGGCGTCTAATGAATATATCAAAGAGAAAGCTTCCGTGATCGCTACATCAGGCACGTACCTAAAGCCCCTGCATTTGCCGAAAGCCACACTTGTAGGCGATAGGCTGTTGGCAGATGAGTATTATAGTGGTATTAGTGCAAGGCATGAACACATCATAGCAGGCCTGGATGTACCAAGAGGGGAAGCCTTGCAGCAATTAACAGCTGCATTCTATGCGAGTAACATTGTTGTCTTGCATGGAGCCTCCGGGCAAGGGAAGTCCTCCCTTGCCTACCGATATATTCAAGATCAAAGATCTTCCCAACTGGTGTATGAACTGATATTGCAGGATGATTATACGATTACTTCGCAAGTGATTCGAAGTGTGCAATCGATCTCGCGGGGGCTCAATATGGCAGTTCTTTTTTTGATTAATGTGATGCCTGCTACCGTTCACTGGGTACGTATTGTCCGGGAGTTCGCTGCCGCAGCCAACATTAATTTTCTAATCACGGTTCGTGAAGATGATTGGCACCGCTCGATTGTTGCCGGTATTGAATTTTCACATGCCGATGTTGAACTAGGGCTTTTAAAGGAAGAAGCGAAACTCATTTTTGAACAGATGGCTCACCAAAGAAAAAGCCATCCTTATACCGATTTCGAGGAAGCCTGGATTCATTTTGGTGGCAAAGGACCTTTACTCGAATTCGTCTATCTGATTACGCACGGCGATTCGTTGAAGAACCGGTTGAAACAGCAGGTCATCCAGCTAGCACGTGAAGATGCACCCGGAGAACTGGTACGGTTACTTCGTCTCATTGCGCTGATTGATAGCAAAAATTCCAGGACAAGCATTGAAAGGCTCAAAGGTTTTCCCCATCTTTTATTCCAGCTACAAAAACTGGAAAAAGAATATCTCGTGAAGGTTTCAACGGACGGCCAGTACATTACAGGGCTGCATCCCGTTCGCTCATTGCTGCTCACAGAATTGTTGTTTGATGAAGTGGTTGAAAAGAGAAGCGACTACCTGATCGCTGCTTCAGACATAACATACGATGAAGATTGGTTTTATTTCCTGATACAGGCTTTTTACGATGGAGATCTTCAAGGTGAAACGATTTTTAAAGAATTGCTGTCTTTATACATCAATTGGGTTCGGTACGCAGCTGCCGTAAAGGCCTTGCTTTGGAAAGGTCTTTTTGATTTTGTGAAGGTCAACTATTCATTTTTTGATCAGAGCTACAAGGAATTTTCAGCGGCCTGGTATGTCTTTTTGGACATATGGTTTACACCAAGAATCGATTTGTCAGCACTGACAGACATGATCTCGCTTGAGCGTTTGCAAAATGCCGACGATATTAAGGGCAGGCTTACCCCAAAAGAGAGTGTTTTTAATGATGCTGCCAGGTTTATGAATGACTGTCCCTTACCTACTTCTTTTCCTGAGGAAAATAAGGCGGTTGCTTCTTTCGGGGACCTGCTATTCTGGAGGGCAAATATTCCGGGTGTTCACGAAAAAGTTCTCCTCCTGCCCGTAGACTTTGAAGGAAGGAAGTTTACACTAGAAGCGATTGCTCACCTGATCTTTGGTTTGTCCTACCATTTTAAGCCGGAGAAACTCCATGCATTGCAGCACCAGTTTGTCCCTCTCTTGCGAGAGCGTTATTTAATTCCTCATTTTGAAATAAATGAGGAACAGGTTACTGCACATTTTATCTTTTCCTTCGAGGAGAGGATCGATCATGATAAGGTTAAGCCACATGATGTTTCCATTGAAATAGCTGATTTCGTGCGGATGGCCTTCCCGAATAAAGAGTACTATGCGACCAAAGGTTATGGCCACCGTCTAAAGACAGTGGAATTGCCATATGACGATGCTGAAAAAAGAATTCAGAAAGACTACATGCATCCGGAAGGATTGGTCTTTTTGAATTCAACAATGGCCCATTTGTTTGATTATACCAAGCGTCCTTCCGACTGGACTGGGTTTCAAAAGGGACTGATCGAATGGGAGCAGAATATTGCGGATTATCTTTCCAGGTTGCAGGAAGCCTTACAGTCTTATTTTAAACAAGGTTCTTACGTCCAGTTAGGTCACGTCGTCGATAATTATTCGGTAAGACCGCTTTGGCATACCCCTGTTTTACCGCAAAGTGTGTCGGACCGGTTGGGCATTTATTCTGGTGCTAACTCATCAAAGAGTCAATCCCAGAAGACTCCTGCTGAGGGAAAGGCCCAGAAGTTTTACTCCCGCTATGATGTAATGGTAAAAAGCTGCCGGGATTTTCATCGGTCCATTGAGAATTTTGTCAGGCAGTCGCATGCGAGCATTTACCATATTTTAAAAAAGATTAATGGAAAAACCGAGAGAGACGATCACATTAAACGCTTATCAACGTTTAATTTATTCGAAGCGATAAAGGCGTTTCGTCATTACCGTGAGCAGCAGGCACAATTGTTAGGGACACCTAATAGCAACGGGAGCCTTATAAACCTTGTGAATCTGCACAGCATGGCCTTTGCATGGAGCGGATTTTTAAGCACACGATCCATAAAAGGAAGTATTGCAAACCAGGCTTCCCTGTATTTCGAAGAGGTTGAGAAAAAGTTTTTAAAAAAGCTTCAGAGTGAATTAAGAAAAATAAAAGAAGCAAAGGTTGTACTGAAAATGAATCTTTCACCACGCGGCCAGCCTTTCATCTTTTTAGATGCAAAGGATTTCATGGGGTACCTTTCTACACTTCCCCAAGTGTATACGGCTATTCGTGAGGCCATTGGTAACCCGGAAGATTTAGGCCTTAAGAAATTGTTGCTCGATTTGACGTATTCCTCATTTTATATAATACCAATCGTTGAAGGATTGACGATGAATCAAACATGGCACGAATATCCGCTGCTAGCACTTACAAAGTACGAATATACCGCTCTACCGCTCCTTTACCAGGGAGCAAAGCCAATGCCTTCCGACATACAGGAAGCGCTCCATTTTACTAGCTGGGAAAGTTTGGGCAATGGTATGAGGGAAGCAAGAGCGCTGATTGAAAACCTGATGGCTGTTAAAATTACTGTAGAGCACCTACTGGACGTGTGTCAAACAGAAAAGTTATCACTTGATGAAACCGGAAGAAAACTCCTATCGGAATACGGTCAAGAGACGGGGAAGAAAATAGAAACTGCACTTCAAAATAGTTGGGACAACTTATCTTTTTTAGGGGATCAATTCAGAGGGGATAAGGGTGAGGACAAAGGCACCGAAGAACTTTACCTGGAATTATGGCATCGAATTTCCGGTGTACAACTGAATCTGTTTCCTGTGGATACAAATGGAGAGTCTAACCTTTCATTTCAGGTGAATGGAAAGGTAGTTGAAAACTGGTGGCCCCGGCTGAATGTTTGTGTTGAAGAAGCCGGCCTGTTATATTTTGTTGTAGGGCAGTTATTGGTGAAAGACATTCAAAAAACCGGGACCAAAACCCCTTTGTTTGGGTAACTTCTGACAAATATTTGGTCAGAAGTAATCAACTAAGTTCGTAATCAGTAAATAAAGGATAATTTTAATGTTAGCCATGAAAGAAGTACCGAAACAAGTCTATGAGCAGTCGTTTCAAGCCATTTTTGATTGGTTTCAGCGAAATGCACATGCAGTTCCCGATGATGAATACACCTATAAGTTAATCCACTTGTCGGGTACACACCTAAAGATGGTAGACATCATCCGAGACCGGACCGATGGTGTCTATTTTCGGGTTGTGCTAAAGGCAACTTATGATAGCGTAAAGGGAATAGAAACGCCGAAAAAGAATTTCCGGGACATCAATTATCTATTCAATACAAAGAGCGATCCTGCTGCGACACATATTACTGGTACACAAGTTTGCTTTATACAACTCAATGATGACAACCAACCTGTTGATGGCATCCTTTTCACCTACGCTGCCCATGATGAAAGCTTTCATCGCTTTCCCCTCAGTTAATGACATTCATAGTATACCAAGTTTTTGCATATTCATCAATGAAACTAACGCCCACAGGGTAAAATTTCTTAAAAAGCCGTCGTGGAAAGGGCGGCTTAGCATCAGGGTTTCAGAAAATCCGTAACACCCCTTTTTACGGTCGCTTTTTTCGTTTTCGGGTCTTCCAGTTGCTCACAGATCGCCACACGGTATCCTGCCTTTACCGTTTTGCTCAAGTAGAATTCTGTTCAAATTGAATTGACTATTAAGGAGTGCTGTCATCTAAAAGTTACCGTCACAGGTGTCTTATAAAATATAAACCCTATACTTAAAAGCTAAGAACGGCAGCCTATCCAACTATAGCAGTAGTAGAACGCCCTTATATGTATGCTTTCAATAATCCAGTTTTGTTTAGTGACCCTTATGGACTAAATCCTACTCCCCCTAAATTCAATAGTGCACAAGAATTATTTAACTACATATCTAGTAACGGACTAAGTGGTTTTTCTGAAGGATTTACCCGCTATGAAATTGGCGAGGACGGCAATGTTTCCGACCCTATGTATGCATCTGTTCTTTCGCAGAATAAAGAAGGAAAATATGGCGTCAGATATAACTACAGCGGTTGGGGTAACAATACGTATGGACAGGAAGGAGAGCAGAGGGAACTTGTTATAGGAAGAAAGTGGGTTTCCTTGGAAAAGTTCAGCGTTGATTGGAATCTATATAATGATAATATATACCAATTAACGAATCCTGTTAATAATGCTTTAACTCCTTTTGCTGTACCACTCGCTGGAATCGAATATCAAGTTGGTAAAGGTCTTGGAAAATTTAATCGGTTAGACCAAATTAAGCCCTATAATGAACAATGGAGACTCAATAATAATCCTTATTTAAAAACTCGACCAGTTAATGTTGAAATTCCCTTTACTGGGAGAACCATTCAAGCTCCAAGGAATGTAATAAAAAACATCAGTAAAGGCCTTCAGGCACTTGGTGTAGTGTCAGCTGGAGTAAGTATAGCAAATGATGTTAGAAGATATCAGGACGGAGACATTACTGCAACTCATCTAGTTGTTAATACCGTTATGAATGGAGTTGGGTTCTTAGGCCCCGTTGGTGCTAGAGTGAGTATTATCTATGGCTTAACAGAAGACTGGTGGTGGTAGTCCTAAATATTTATATTATGCTAAGTTTTTATCACAAGTTTTGTTGCGGACTCTTTTATTTATTAAAAAATACATTCCATTCGGATATACCTTTTTTTGCTACCTACATGGCAACTAATGTATTGTTTTTTTTCTATTTTATAATTTTCGATAAAATTTTATCAATCCTTTTTAGTACCTCATACTCAGATAATCCGAGTTCCTATTTGATAGTTGGTTTTTTTTATTTGATTAATTATTATTTCATCTTTAAAGACAAGAGGTTCCTAAATAGTAGCAACAGCAAAATGAAACCAATTTGGGTTTCTATTATATGTATTTCCAGCATGGCTCTTTATTTGACTCTAATTATATCAGCCAAAGAATTATTCGGTAAATAGCATATGGAACGAATTTTTTAAAATGGCAAGAACGGGTATTAAATAATAAAGCAAGAAATTAATTAAGATTGACCCGAGTACAATAACGAAGAGTTATTTAACGCCCAACAATTGCCGCAACACTGCGGCAATTGTTGGGCGTTAAAACTAGTAGGTTGGCTAATTTAATTGAGCCATTAAGAGCATAAAGAATATGCTCTTAATATTTATTAGTCACTAGTTTAAGTTCTTCATCTGCCTGCACCATAACATATCCCATAAGAATTTAGATTGATACTTCTCCCTACTGTCATTGTTGTTTTTCTTACTAATTGACGACTGTGTAAAACTTTCAAGTGCTGGCGTTCGTTTGTATCTAACTTTTGTGAGGCGCCTGATGTTTAAATCAAATATTTAAAGGAACTGTATTGTAAACAACGCCAAAGCATTTGACCCGATTAACTGCCTGCGCAACAATTTAATCCCCCTCTGGCGCTGTGCCTTAACGGTAAAGATGGAAAGCCCCATTTCTTCCGCTGCTTCAGAAAGAGATTTTCCTTCTACAAAAAGTTTCAGAAACACCTTGCGGCATTGGGCAGGCAAGGAGTGGAGGGCCATTTCCAATTCCCGGAAAGTTTCTGTGCGGATAATGTTCTCCAGGGCTGTCTCATCCCATGCAGAGGTAGGCTGGTAAGCTGTATTGTTCTTTAATTGGCTTTGTTCTTTTTTTATCCAGTTGATGCATGCATTTCGTATGCTGGTATAGCAATGGGATCTAAAAGCATTGATGTTTTTCCATTCTTCTCTTTTCTCCCACAGTTTAAGAGCGACGTCTCCAACAATATCTTTTGCTATTAATGGATCATTCACATAGCGGTTCGCGAAGAAACAAATGCAGAAATAAGATTGGGGATAGAAAGAAAGCATCTTACCGAGAAGTCTTTATTGTTCTCGTAGAAATACGGTAATTGGCTATCATGATTGGGTACTTCTTCGTGATTTAGGGAGAGTGGAAAAAAAGTTGCAAAAGAGGCGATCTCATCAAATGTAGGCTAGGCTAGCATTCCAAAGGATACTTGATAGTTGTTTAGTATAACATTCCCCGAACGGGGAATGGTTAAAAAGTGGTAGACTTTTTTACTTCATGGTCACAACTTCAGCGTATCAAAACCAACACACTATTACTGCTTTTCTTTTCTCTTCTGCTTAGCTGTTTTGGTTATGCGCAGGAAGAAAAATCATCGCTTGATGCTTCGGTGGCCTCAAACACCTTTGCCTCTCTTTCCAAGAAGACAACTGAAACGGAAGAAC
>JADMIO010854490.1_pt1 | contig 18767 bp, 21 predicted proteins | sample 8958161 | NCBI WGS metagenome assembly JADMIO01 (sample SAMN16585339, study PRJNA669376) | soil metagenome | isolation source: Crop rotation soil | place: USA: Cullars Rotation, Alabama | collected 2011 | reverse complement strand
CTGCTCCCTCCCCCGCAGGCGGGGGAGGGAGTGCGCCCTGCCGTGCTGCAGAAATCCTGCTCGTTGCCAGCCGTCAACTCAATCCTCCCGCGAGCGTCGGGAAGTCGAGCGGCCGGAAGCCGTAGTGCGAGAGCCAGCGCACGTCGGCCTCGAAGAACGGCCGCAGGTCGGGCATGCCGTATTTCAGCATGGCGATGCGGTCGATCCCCATGCCCCAGGCGAAGCCCTGCACGGAGTCGGGATCGAGCCCGCAGTTCTTCAGCACGTTCGGATGCACCATGCCGCAGCCGAGAATCTCCAGCCAATCGTCGCCCTCGCCGAAGCGCACCTCGCCCTTGTCACGCTTGCATTGGATGTCGACCTCGAGCGATGGCTCGGTGAACGGGAAGAACGACGGCCGGAACCGCATCTTCACGTTGCTGACCTCGAAGAACGCCTTGCAGAATTCCTCGAGGATCCATTTCAAGTGGCCGAGGTGCGCGCCCTTCTCGATCACCAGCCCCTCGACCTGATGGAACATCGGCGTGTGGGTCTGGTCGCTGTCGCTGCGATAGGTGCGGCCCGGGATGATGACGCGGATCGGCGGCTTCTGGCTCAGCATCGTCCGGATCTGCACCGGCGAGGTGTGCGTGCGCAGCAGCATGCGCGAGCCGTCCGGCTTCGGCGGGAAATAGAACGTGTCGTGCATCTCGCGCGCCGGATGGCCTTCCGGGAAGTTCAGCTTGGTGAAGTTGTAATCGTCGGTTTCGATGTCGGGGCCTTCGGCCACCGCAAAGCCCATGTCGGCGAAGATCGCGGTGAGCTCGTCGGTTACCTGGCTGATCGGATGCACGCGCCCCATTTCGGCGGGCGCCTCGCGCACCGGCAGCGTGACGTCGACCGTCTCGGTCGCGAGCCGCGCATCGAGGGCGGCGCCCTTGAACCCTTCGCGGCGCGCATTGAGCGCGCCGTTGACGCGGTCCTTCAGCCCGTTGATGGCGGGCCCCTGGATCTTGCGCTCGTCCGGACTCATGCCGCCGAGCGTCTTGAGCAAAGCCGTCACCGAGCCGCTCTTGCCGAGCGCAGACACCCGCACGGCCTCGAGCGCCGCCTCGTCGTTGGCGGCCGCGATGGCGCTCGAAATCTCGGTCTCCAAGGCGGTCAGGTCGGTCATTCAACCCTCGGGATTTGAACCGTTTCTGGCTTTCCAACGTCTATCTGGCAAGCCCTATGCGGCGGTGAGCCGTCCGACGTGCCTCCGGAGAAGATATTTTGATGCTCAATCGTCTGATTTTTGCCCTCGCCGCCAGCCTGGTGCTGGCCACGCCGCTGCAGGCGATGGACTGCCCGGTCGAGACCCGCGTCCAGGGCACGCTCGAGGCCAAGGAGGAGGCCATCCGCAAGGCGCCAACCTGCAAGGCGGCCTATGAGATCATGGAGGCCTGCGCCTACACGGCCAGCGGTGACACCGGGCTCGGCGAGGCGCTGCGCGAGCGTTGCGAGCCCGGGTTCATCGGCCGGCTCGGCAAGGCGCAGCGCCGGGCCTATGACCGCGAGCAGAAGCGCTGCACGTACAAGTACGCCAACAAGAGCGGCACTATGTATGTCTCGTTCTCGGCGTTCTGCCGGGCCGAGAGCACGGTGAAGTACGCGGCCAAATACGGCGCACCGGCGAGGCCGAAGAAATGACAGCTCAGGCCGCTGCGGTCGCAGGCGCCTTGGCCGGCATGGCCGCCTTGGCCTTCTCGACGATCGCCTGGAAGGCCGCCGGCTCCGCGATCGCGAGCTCCGACAGCACCTTGCGGTCGACCATCAGGCCGGTGCGGGCGAGCGCGTCGATGAACTTCGAGTAGTTCAGTCCGAACGGCCGCACCGCGGCGTTGATGCGCTGAATCCAGAGCGCGCGGAACCGGCGCTTCTTGGTCTTGCGGTCGCGGTAGGCGTATTGCTGCGCCTTCTCGGCCGACTGCTTGGCGATGCGGATGGTGTTGCGGCGGCGGCCGTAGTGACCCTTGGTGGCCTTGTAGACCTTCTTGTGCTTGGCGTGCGAGGTGACCCCGCGTTTGACGCGTGCCATGACTGTGCTCCTGATCGAAAATGCTGCAACGACGCTTGGATGGCCGCGCGCGGCGGCCGTGCTGGTCAGCCGTTGGGCAGGAAATATTTGACGATGTTGTCGCCGTCGGTCTTGAACATGACGCGGGTGCCGCGGTGCTGGCGGATCTGCTTGTTGGTCCGCTTGATCATGCCGTGACGCTTGCCGGCCATGGCGGATTTGACCCGGCCGCCAGCCGTGATCTTGAAGCGCTTTTTGGCGCCCGACTTGGTCTTGATCTTGGGCATTTTGATCTCCTTCGGTTCGGCTGCGGACCATAGGCCTTGCGGCCGGCCCCGCCGGAAATGCTCGATTTGAGCGTGCTGAATGGATCAGCTTCGCCGCCACGGCAGCCCTTTTCAGCCGGGCGGCGAGAGGGCGGGGTTATGGCAGAGGCAGGCCGGAAATACAACCACGCGCCCAGGCGCATGCCCCGGACGGGGTGCAGCACGAAGCGGTGCACCCCCGATCCGGGACCGAGCTCAATCCTTAAGAAAACCGGGGTCCCGGGTCAGCGGCGCGTCATTTCATGCCGCGCGGCGCCCGGGACAAGCGCGTCCTACCGCGGCGCCAGCACCATCACCATCTGGCGGCCCTCGAAGCGGGGCTCCGACTCGACCTTGGCGATCTTGCCGGTGTCGTCCTTGACCCGGTTGAGGAGCTGGGTGCCGAGCTCCTGGTGGGCCATTTCGCGGCCGCGGAACCGGAGCGTGACCTTGACCTTGTCGCCCTCTTCGAAGAAGCGCTCCATCGAGCGCATCTTCACCTGATAGTCGTGGTCGTCGATCATCGGCCGGAACTTGATCTCCTTAACCTCAACGACCTTCTGCCGCTTGCGGGCTTCGGCCTGCTTCTTCTGCTCCTGATATTTGTACTTGCCGAAATCGAGCAGCTTGCAGACCGGCGGCGTGGCGTTGGGAGAGATTTCGACCAGATCGAGACCGACCTCCTGGGCCTTGGCCAGCGCGTCGGCAATCGGGACGTTCCCGAGATTGGCGCCATCCTTGTCGATCAGGTGAACTTCGCGGGTGCGGATGTCTTCGTTGATGCGCGGGCCGTCCTTCTGGACGGGTGCCGGCGCTCGCATGGGACGACGAATGGGGGCGGACTCCTAGCTTGTTTCGGAGCCCTGAGAATCGTGTCGAACGGGCCATAAGTCAACGCCAATGCCGGGCAAAATCTTTGCCGTTCAGGCGACTTTTTGCCGTGCCGCGACGTCGGCGTAGAGCCGCAGCGTCGGAACCGCCGCCGCCTCCGCGCTGAAATGGCCGAGCACCCAGGCCCGGCCGCGCGCACCGATCGCGCGCCGCTCGGCGTCCGACAGGGAGAACAGCCGGACCAATACGGCGGTCAGCGCGGCGGCATCGCCGGTCGCGAAGCGAATGCCGGTGATGCGCTCGTTGGCGACCGCCGGCGGGGCGAGCACCACGTCGGCCCCGGCGCCGAGATCGGACACGATCACCGGCCGCGCCATCGCCTGGGCTTCGAGCAACGCCCGCTGCAGCCCCTCCGGCTGCACCGCGGCCGACAGCGCCGCCATCGAAGCCGCATAGGCGGCCGGCAAGTCCTCGGTCGGCCCGGCGGTCCGGATCACCTCGCTGGTGCCCGTCGCCAGCACCTGGTCCCACAGCTCGGCGGCGTAGCGGGTGCCCTGATCCTCGGCGGCAAACACGAACACGAAATCCTTCAGCCCCATCGCCTTGAGCCGCAGCGCCGCCTCCACGGCGACGTGGTGGCCCTTGCGGCGGAGCATGCGGCCGACCACCAGGATCACCCGGTCGTTGTCGGCCACGCCCCATTGCCGGCGCACCGCCGCGATGCGCTCACGCGACACCTTGGCGGGATCGAATCGCGCCGTGTCGATGCTGAGCGGGATCACCGCGATGCGGCTGAACGGCGTGCCGTAGCGGTCGTTGATCAGTTCGGCGAGCTGGTCGCTGACCGCAATCACCCGGTCGCCGCGCGCCATCACGCCGTTGTAGAGGCGCTTGAACGCATTCTGCTCGCGGAAGCCCTTGTACCACGTCGTCAGCAGCGGCACGCCGGTGACGCGCGCGGCGATGAGCGCGCTCCACGCCGGCGCCCGGCCGTGGGCGTGCAGCAGGTCGCAGCGGTGCTTGCGCACCAGATCGATCAGCGCCAGCGCGTTGCGGAGCATGCGGACCGGGTTGCGTGTCGCCATCGCAAGCGTGACGCATGACGCGCCGGCGATCCGGGCCTGCTCGGCGAGCCGGCCGCCGCCGGAAACCACGATGGGATGGTGGCCGGCCCCGGCGAGGATGTGGACCAGCTCGAGGGCGCCGGCGTCGGCGGCGCCGGCTTGCAGGGTCGGCACCACGATCAGCACGGTGAGCGGTCGGCCGTGCGGAAGGTCGTATGGGGCCAAGGGCGGCCGCTCGGGCACGATGCCCGGCGAGGGGTGGCCGGCAAGCCCGGAATCCGTCGACATCACCCACGCACCCGACGCTGAAGCCACGGGGCCATCCAGCGATGGCGGTTGGCTTCGTGCTTATTCGTCTTTGCCACCCGGCGCAACACGCCGGGGCTCAGTCCTGGGGCGCTTCGTTGTCAGATAACTTCGGCGCCTCGGTCTCCAGCAGCGAAGCGTAGACGGCGAGCGTCGCCGCCGCGGCGCGCTGCGGCGAGAAGACGGTCTCGGCGAATTTGCGCGCCCGCATCGCATGCGCGCGATACGCCGGCGGATCGAGCGCGAGCGCAGCCAGGATCGCCGGGGCGAGATCGGCCGGCTGCGCGGGCGGCACCACCCAGCCGCTGCACTGCTCGGCCGGCGAGCGCGGCGGCGCATCCAGATTCTCCGGCAGCGGTCCGACCGAGGTCGCGATCACCGGACGCGCCATCGCCTGGGCCTCGGCCACCACGCGGCCATACACCGGCGCCTTGAGATAGGGCACCACAACCAGATCGGCGGTTGCGTAGGCCGACGGCATATCGTCCACGTGGCCGACGACGCGGAACAGCGCATCGACGCCGCCGGCCCGTGCGCTGCTCCACAGCTTGCGGGTGGCGCGGCGGTGGTCGTCACCGGCCAGCACGAAGGTAACGCCGCTCATGCCGTTGCCGGCCATGATGCGGGCCGCTTCGACCAGGGTGAGCTGGCCGTTGCGCGCCACGATCCGCCCCGGCGCCAGCACGACGCGGTTGCGCGCGGGAATTGCCCAGGCCCGGCGCAGTGCCAGCACGCGTTCACCCGGCACGGTGATCGAGTCGAAGCGCGCGAGATCGACGCTGCGCCGGACGATGCTGATGCGATCGGGCGGAATGCGGTGACGCGCGATCATCGGCTGCGCGTTGAACAACGAGTGTGCGATCACGCGGTCGCCGCGACTGAGCGCGCCGAGATAGAGCGCGGACAGCGACAGGCGGCCGGGCGGCCGGTCAGGTAAATCCGTGACCAGGCGGACGCCGTTTCGTCGGGTGGCGGCGCGCGCGCTCCAGGCCGCACCGGCGCTCCGCGCGTGCACGATCTGCACCTGCTCGCTGGCGACAAATCTGGCGAGCGCCGCGGCGTTGGCGCGCAGCCGGCCGAGGCCGATCCGCTCCGTGGACAGCGGCAGCCACTCGCCTCCGAAGCCTTTCAGTTCGTCGAGATGCTCGCCGTGCTCGCTGGCGACGATGGCACGAGCGCCGGCCTGCACTAGCGCGCGGGCGATGGAGAGCGTGCTGCGCGCCCGGGCGCCGCCGTCGAGCGCCGGCACGATCAACAGCACGGTCGAGCCGGCGAGTGTTCGCCCCGGCAGCGGGGTTGCGGCGGATTCGGCCGCAGTCAGCAGTTCGATCGCAGCGACGGACACGGACGCCAACCCCACATCGTGCCGGCCGCGGATTTTGCGCGCCGGCCTCTTGCGCGCCGCCGCTGCTTGCGGCCAAACACTGGCGGCCGCAGGTGCGGTCTGGTTTCGAGCGATGACTATAGCGGATTGCCGCCTCGAGTCTCTGGACGTTGGAGAGGGTGCTTCGGCGCGCCGGATCGCAGTGCGGGTGCGGCCGGGGGCCGGGCCCGGCCTGCTTTGGCTCGGCGGCTTCAAGTCCGACATGGGCGGCACCAAGGCGGCCGCGCTCGACCGCTGGGCGGCCGAACGAGGCCGCGGCTGCATCCGGTTCGACTATTCGGGACACGGCGAGTCCGGTGGCTTGTTCAACGAGGGCACCATCGGCCGCTGGCTCGAGGAGAGCGCGGCTGTGTTCGAGCGCTTCGCCAGGGGACCGCAGGTTCTGATCGGCTCCTCGATGGGGGGCTGGATCGCGCTGCTGCTCGCCCGCGACCTCAAGCGCCGCAGCGGCCTTGCAGGCTCGCTCGCCGGGCTGGTGTTGATCGCGCCGGCGGTCGACTTCACCGAGGAACTGATGTGGAAGAAATTCCCGCCCGAGGTGCAGCGGCAGATCGAGACCACCGGCTCCTGGCAGCGGCCGTCGCAATATTCCGAGGAGCCCTACGCGATCACCCGCGGCCTGATCGAGGATGGCCGCCGCCATCTGCTCCTCGGCGGCCTGATCGAGACCGGCTGCCCGGTGCGCATCCTGCAGGGCGTGCAGGATCCCGACGTGCCATGGCAGCACGCGGTCGAACTGTCGTCGCGGCTCGCCCACGACGATGTGGTGCTGACCCTGGTGAAGGACGGCGACCACCGGCTGTCGCGCCCGGAGGATATCGAGCGGCTGACCGCGGCGATGGCGGAGTTCTAGATCCGCTCGATGCCGGCGTCGGCGATCACCTTGGTCCAGCGCGCGATGTCGGTCGAGATGATCGACTTGAAATCGCCGGGCGTGCCGCCCCTCGGCTCGCTGCCGACGGCGCGAATCTTTTCGATCGCGGCGGGCTCCGCGATCAGCGTGTTGAGCTCCTTGTTGAGCCGCGCGGTGACGTCGGGCGGCCGGCCCGACCATGCCCATCCATGACGTCACCGAGAATCCGGCAAAGCCCGCTTCGGCGACGCTGCCGACGTCAGGCAACGGCGGATAGCGCTTCTCGCTGGTGACGCCGATTGCGCGGAGCGTGCCCGACTTGATCTGGCCGATCAGCGCGATCGGTGGATCGACCAGGAAATCGAGCCGCTTGCCGAGCAGTTCGGTCAGCGCCTGGTTGCCGCCGCGGAACGTCACGACCTGGATCTTGATGCCGGCGAGCCGCGACAGATATTCGAGCAGCATGTGCTGCGGCGTGCCGGCGCCAGGTACACCGCCGAGCAACGGCTCCGAGCGCGATTTCGCGAGCTTGATCAGGTCGGGGATGCTGCGGATGGTGTGGTCCGGATAGGTCACCATCACGAACGGAAAATCGAGCGCCTGGCCGATGATGGTGAAATCGTCGATCGGCTGGTACGGCAACGTCTTGTACATCGCCGCCGTGACCGCGTAGCCGCTCGGAATCCAGCACAGCGTATAGCCGTCCGGCGTGGCGCGCGCGATCTGCGCCGACGCCAGCGTGCCGCCGGCGCCCGGCCGCGGCTCGACCACGATCTGCTGGCCGAGCCTCTTCGACAGCCCGTCGGCGATCAGCCGCGCGCTGACATCGACGCCGCCGCCTGCGGTTAAACCGTGGATCATCGTGATGCTGCGCTCCGGCCACGCCGCCAGCGCTTGATCGGGACGAAGCGCCGCGGCGCCTGCGAGGCCAGCCAGCATGGTGCGGCGTGTCAGCGTCATGGTGTCCTCCGCAGATTTTCTTGGTGCGCGAAGCCTAGCACGGCCGCGCCCGGAATCACGCCCCGGCGGCCACGGCCCATTCCTCGACGACCGACGGGTCGCTGTCGCGATCGCGGCTTGCCCACAGCACAGCGAGCCGCGCCGGATCGAGCCGGCCGAGCGCCCACACCGCAGCGCCGCGCACGAGCGGCGACGCATCGTCCAGCAACCGCTCGGCCTCGGCGGCAAGCCCCGCATCGCCGGAGTTGCCGATCGCGATCAGCACGTTGCGTATGAAGCGGTCGCGACCGGTGCGCTTCGCCGCAGTCTTGGCGAACATCGCGCGAAACGAAGCGTCGTCAAGCCGCGCCAGCGCCTTGAGCTCAGGCGCGCGCAACTCGCCGCGCGAGGCGAGTTTCGCCTCGCGGCCGGCCTGCGCGAACTTGTTCCAGGGACACACCGCGAGGCAGTCGTCGCAGCCATAGATGCGGTTGCCCATCAGCGGACGCAGCTCGCGCGGGATCGGCCCCTTGTGCTCGATGGTGAGGTAGGAGATGCAGCGCCGCGCATCGAGCCGGTACGGCGCCGGGAATGCCGCGGTCGGGCAGACATCGAGGCAGGCGCGGCAGGTGCCGCATGAATCCGTTTCCGGCGCATCGGGAGCAAGATCGAGTGTGGTGAAGATCGCGCCGAGAAACAGCCACGAGCCGTATTGGCGCGACACGAGGTTGGTGTGCTTGCCTTGCCAGCCGAGGCCGGCGGCGGCGGCGAGCGGCTTCTCCATCACGGCGGCGGTGTCGACGAACACCTTGACGTCGACCGGGCCGTTTCGCTGCGCCTGCGCGACCAGCCAGCGCGCCAGCGTCTTGAGCCGCGGCTTGATCAGGTCGTGGTAGTCGCCGCCCTGGGCGTACACCGAGATCGCGCCGCGCTCGCGGTGCTGCAGGATTTCCAGCGGATCGTGCGGTCCGTAGTTCAGGCCGAGCATGACGATCGAGCGCACCTCGGACCACAGCGAACGCGGGTTGCCACGGCGGTCGCCTTCCAGCCAGGTCATGTCGCCGTGCGCGCCCTCGGCGAGGAACGTCTCGAGCCGCGCCTTGGCCTCCGGGATGGCGTCCGGGCGCACCACACCCTGCACCACGAAACCGAGCTTCCCGGCCTCGGCGGCCAGCCCTCGCTTCAGATCGGCCGGGTTCAGAAATCCAGGTCGGCGTAGTTCTGGGCCGGCGGCAGGCCGGGCCAGGTCTCGGCCAGGATCGGGCGGAACGACGGGCGCGACTTCACCCGCGCGTACCAGCTCTTCGCGGCCTCGTCTTCGCTCCATGGCACATCGCCCAGGTAGTCGACCGCCGACAAATGGCCCGCGGCGGCAAGATCGGCGTAGCTCAGGCGGTCGCCCGCCAGCCAATCGCGGGTGCGCACCAGCCACCCGATATAGGCCAAATGATAGCGAACATTGACCCGCGCGGCACGGATGGCGTCGGTATCGGGCGGCCCGCCGCCCTGCTCGATCCGCATGTGGCGCTTGTAGAAGCGCTCGGTCACCAGCGGCCCGCTGACCTCGGCGAAGAACTTCTCGTTGAACCAGGCGGCGAGCCGGCGCACTTCGATCCGCCGCGCCGGATCGGTCGGCATCAGGCGGTTCTCGAACAACTCGGCGCCGCGGCTGTCGTCGAGGTATTCGGCGATGACGCTGGCGCCGGGGATCGGCGGAAAGCCCTCCTCGACCAGCACCGGCGTTTGGCCGGCCGGATTGAGCGCAAGGAATTCCTCGCGGCGATCCCACACCCGCTCCTCCACCAGACGCGGATTGAGCCGGTGCTCGGCGATCGCGAGCCGGATATATCGTGAATGCGGGCAGAACGGGTGGTGGAAAAGGGTCAGCATGCAGCCCGGATGACACCTCTGCGGCGCGGGGAATCAGCCGCAGCCAACCCTAACAGGGCGTCCGGCAAGTCCCAACCCGTCTCGCCGCAGTGCGAGAGCAAGCTGTTGAACGCAATATCGGCGCCATTGCCCCGGCAATTCGATTGCGCGACAAGCACGGGTCGAGGTTTGCTCGCGCCCTTGCCGTCCGATTTTCGCCGGAGCATTGCATGACGTTCGACCTGATCAAGGCGATTTTCCTCGGCATCGTCGAGGGCCTGACCGAGTTCGTACCGGTGTCCTCCACCGGGCATCTGCTGCTGGTGCAGCGCTTCTTCGGCTTCGCGGACGACGACTTCGGCAAGACCTTCGCGGTGCTGATCCAGTTCGGCGCGATCCTCGCGCTGCTGTCGATCTATTTCGTCGAATTGTGGAAGCTGTTGATCGGCTTCTTTACCAATCAGGCCTCGCGCCGGTTCGTCATCGGCGTGCTGGTGGCGTTCCTGCCGGCTGCCGTGGTCGGCGCCATCGCCCACGACTTCATCAAGAACGTGCTGTTCAACGAATGGCTGATCTGCTTCACGCTGATTGCCGGCGGCGCAGTGCTGCTGTGGATCGACATGCTCAATCTCAAGCCGCGCTTTCATGACGCGCAGAAGTTCACGCTGCCGATGTATTTCATCATCGGCCTCGTGCAATGCGTGGCGATGATCCCGGGCGTGTCGCGCTCGGGCGCGACCATCGTCGGCGCCATGCTGCTCGGCGCCGACCGCCGCGCCGCCGCCGAGTTCTCGTTCTGGCTGGCGATGCCGACCATGGCGGGCGCGTTCGCCTATGACCTCTACAAGTCGCACGGCCAGATGAGCTCGGCCAACGTCATCATCGTCGCGGTCGGCTTTGCGGTGTCGTTCGTGTGCGCCTGGATCGTGGTGAAGACGTTCCTCGGCTACGTGCAGCGGCACGGCTTTTCGCTGTTCGCCTGGTGGCGCGTCATCGTCGGCTCGCTTGGGCTGATCGGGCTTGCGATGGGAAAATAGCGGCGCGCGACGCCGGGATTTACGCAAACCGTCCGGTCTTGAACTGGCCGGTCTTGCGGAACCGCCAGAGATACGACGGCACCACGATCTCCATCGCGGTCGGCTCGATGCCGAGACCGCGCAGCGTGCGCTCTTGGCTCTCGGCCTCGGGAGACACCACGGTGTCGACCTTCAACATCTCGACCTGGTCGGGCGTGAGCAGCGGCTTCGGCAGCAGTTGCAGCAGCATCGCCTGCAGCCGCGCGATCGCGAACGGCAGCGGAATCAGCAGCCGCTTCCGCTCGGTGACGCTGAGCACGTACTCCATGAGCTCCTTGAAGCTGCGCACCTCCGGCCCGCCGAGCTCGTAGGTCGCGCCGTTGCGCGCCGTGCCGTCGACCGCGCGCGCGATCGCCTCGGCGACATCGCCGACGAACACCGGCTGGAACCGGGTCTCGCCGCCGCCGATCAGCGGCAGCGCGGGCAGAAGCCGCGCCATCGCGGCGAACTTGTTGAAGAAGTCGTCCTCCGGACCGAACATGATCGACGGCCGGAACACGATGGCATCGGGCCGCGCCGCCAGCACGCCACGCTCGCCCTCGGCCTTGGCGCGGCCGTAGGCGGACGGCGAATGCTGGTCGGCGCCGATCGCCGAGACATGGATCAGCCGCGTGCCGTGGTTGGCGGTGGCGAGCGCCACCTGCTCGGCACCGTACGCCTGCACGGTGTCGAAACGCTGCCGGCCGCGCTCGAACAGGATGCCGACCAGGTTGATGGCGATGTCGGCGCCGCGCACCGCGGCCTCGACCGAAGCGGTGTTGCGTACATTGGCCTGCACGGCATGGATCTGGCCGACCCGGCCGAGCGGCTGCAGATGGCCGGCGAGGTCCGGCCGCCGCACCGCGACCCGGATGCGGTAGTGCCGCTTCGCCAGCGCCCGCACCAGATGGCGGCCGAGGAAGCCTGAGCCGCCGAAGATCGTGATCAGCGTGTCGTTCTGGGCCTGAAGGGTCATGGAGCGCTCGCGGGGCGGGATCGCGACGGAGGACCGGTCCCGCCGGATTACAGGAGGGGCCTGGGGCCGTCCAGGGGGCGTCAGACGGTCCATCCGGCTCCGATTGACAATGCGATTTGCGGCACCTTATCTGTCCGCGCGTATCCGAACGCACCAAGCCCAGGTGGCGGAATTGGTAGACGCACTAGTTTCAGGTACTAGCGCCGCGAGGCGTGGAGGTTCGAGTCCTCTCCTGGGCACCATTGCGATGTGACGCTGGCGGCTTGGCCCGCCCGCGGTCACTGGCCGCGGTTCATCGACGGGGCGGCCGAGCGCTCGATCATCATCCGCCGGTTGTTCTCCTGCCGGATGCCGCGCTCGGTCTCGATCAGCGTCAGGCACTCGTCGAAGTCCTTGGTGCCGGGAGAATAGCCGCGCGCCACGCAGCGCTGGTTGGCGCGCTCGGCCTGCTGCTCGGCGGTGGTGATGCAGCCACCGACCAGCACGCCCAGCGCCAGCAGCGGAATCAATCGGCAAAGAAAGCGGGTCATGTCGCGATCGGTCTCGTGGCCGCGGGTCGGATAGGCAGCAATTGCGCTGATTTTCGGGCGTGCGCAAGCGGGAGAACAGGCCGCAGCGGTGGACCGGCTTTTGCCGCAATGCTAAATCCTTGAGCCGGGTCGAAGATCGGAGACGCGCATGCGCGAAGACGTCATCGGTCGAGCCAATGTCGAGGACACGCCGGAGCTCGATCGCTACTACGCCGAGCTTGGCCGGCAGGAGAGCTACGCGCTCTGGACGATCGCCAACTCGATCGAGCCCTGGCATCCGCAGCCGACCTCGCTGCCGACGCTGTGGAGCTACCGGGCGATGCGTCCCTTGGTACTCAAGGCGCTCGATATGGTCAGTCCCGAGAAGGCCGGCCGCCGCGTCATCGCGCTGGAGAATCCGGGCCGCAAGGGACTGTCGGCCTGCGTCGGCTGGCTCTACAGCGGCCTGCAGGTGATGCGGCCCGGCGAGTTCGCCACCGCACACAATCACGCGTCCGCTGCGCTGCGCTTCGTGATCGAGGGGGCCGGCGCCTATACGGTGGTCGACGGCCACAAGATGGATCTCGGCGCCGGCGATTTCGTCATCACGCCGAATGGCACCTGGCACGATCACGGCGTCGAGAAGGATGGCGCGGTCACGGTCTGGCAGGACGGCCTCGACATGCTTCTGGTCAACCAGCTCGATGCCAACTTCTACGCCGTGCACCCGGAGTTCACGCAGAAGTCCAACTATCCGCTCAACGACACCACGGCGGTGTATGGGGGGCCGGGCCTGTTGCCGGCCGGCAGCGAGGCGTGGAGCAAGCCGTATTCGCCGCTGCTCAAGTACGAGTGGGGGCGCACCTACGAAACGCTGGTCAATGCCGCCAAGGCGACCGACGGCTCGCCCTACGACGGCATCATGATGCAGTACGTCAACCCGGCGACCGGCGGGCCGGTGATGAAGACGCTCGGCGCCTGCATCCAGTTGTTGCGCGCGGGCGAGCGCAGCAAGGCGCATCGGCACACCGGCTCGATCGTCTACACCTGCGCCAAAGGCAGCGGCTATTCGATCATCGCCGGCCGCCGCTACGACTGGAGCAAGAGCGACATCTTCGTGGTGCCGTCCTGGGCTTGGCACGAGCACGCCAATGCGTCCGAGCGCGAAGATGCGGTGCTGTTCTCGTTCAGCGATCTGCCATCGATCCAGGCGCTCGGCCTCTATCGCGAGGAAGCGCTGGCCGACAACGGCGGACACCAGACGCTCGCGCACTAAGAGAATGATCGCGCCATGACCATCCGTCTGCACCGCGGTGACCTGCCGGACCTGTCGCGCTACGCGGGATCCGCGGTCGCGGTCGACACCGAGGCGATGGGCCTCGATGCGCACCGCGACCGGCTGTGCGTGGTGCAGCTTTCACCCGGCGATGGCTCCGCCGACGTGGTGCAGATACCGGCGAGCCAGATCAACGCGCCGAACCTCAAGCGGCTGCTCACCGACAGCAAGATCCTGAAGATCTTCCATTTCGCGCGCTTCGATCTCGGCATGATCTCGAATGCGCTCGGCGTCATGCCGCAGCCGGTCTATTGCACGCGCACGGCGTCGCGGCTGGCGCGCACCTACACCGACAAGCACGGTCTGAAGGACCTTGCCCGCGAGCTCCTGGGCATCGACATGTCCAAGCAGCAGCAGTCGTCCGATTGGGGTTCCGAACAGCTCAGCGAGGCGCAGCTCGCCTATGCGGCGTCCGACGTGCTGCACCTGCATGCGTTGCGCGACAAGCTGGAGGCCATGCTGGTCCGCGAGGGCCGCTCCGAGCTTGCGGCGGCCTGCTTCCGGTTCCTCCCCGACCGGGCCCGCCTGGACCTGGCGGGCTGGGGCGCCGAGGACATCTTCGCCCATTCGTGACCGGTTTGGCCGCGAGCAGGCCACATTCGCGGCCGACTGCTAGAGGGCTGAACCGTGGTATGAACGTTGCCCGGGGCGATTCTGTAGCAGCGAGGGGGCTTTCGCCTGTCCAGCACGACCGCGATCAACCCGACGGAGAGCCACGGCTTCAGCGTCCAAGCCGGACGCGACGCCGAGCAGATGTACCATCGCGCCATGCGCCACAGCCGGCGGATCCGGCTGCTGCGCCGGGCGATCCCGGTGCTGGTCGTCCTGATGCTCGGCGCCACCGTGCTGGTGCGCTGGCTCGACCCGATGCGGGTGCTGGCGCGGCTGCCGGCCAGCGCCCAGGGCATCGTCATCTCCGGCACCAAGATCACCATGGCGGCGCCGAAGCTCAGCGGCTACACCTCCGACTCGCGCTGGTACGAAATGACCGCGCAGTCTGCGGCGCAGGACGTCACCAAGCCGAACGTGTTCGAGCTCAACTCGGTGCGCGCCAAGTTCGAGACCGCCGACAAGAACACAGCCGACATCACGGCGGCCGGCGGCCTCTACGATCGTGTTTCCGGCATGCTGACGCTGAGCCGCGACGTCAAGCTCACCAGCACCAGCGGATACGATGTGCGTCTCGATGAGGCGGTGATCAACACCGCGACCAGCGACGTCGTCTCCGAAAAGCCGGTCGAGGTGATGACGCGGAACGGTACGGTGAAGGCCAACCGCATGGAGGTCGTCGGCGGCGGCGAGGTCATCATTTTCAGCGGCGACGTCAATGTGTTTCTGCCGGCAAGCAATCCGGACGCGGGCCAGAAGCCTGCGGGTAAGCCATGAGGCTGCGGATGCGCGCGCTGGCTTCGACACTGCGCCACGGCGTGCTGGCCGCCACGATGCTGCTCGCGCTTGTCCAGGCGTCGCCGGCCCAGCAGACCGCCAGCGTCAACCCTGGCGCCAAGGGCGTGCCGAACGCGCTGCAAGGCTTCTCCGAAAACCGCGGCCAGCCGATCGCCATCGAGGCTGCCCGGCTCGAGGTGCGCGACAAGCAGAAGGTCGCGACCTTCACGGGCAATGTGAAGGTCGTGCAGGGCGACACCACGATGCGCTGCAAGACGCTGGTGGTGTTCTACGAGGATCAAGCGGCGGCCGGCGATGCCAAAGCCGCGACGCCGGGACCGGGCGGCTCGCAGCAGATCAGCAAGCTCGAGGCGCGCGGCGGCGTGGTGGTGACGCAGAAGGATCAGACCGCGACCGGCGACACCGGCCTGTTCGACATGCGCAGCAATTCCGTGACCCTGGTCGGCAGTGTGGTGGTCAGCCAGGGCCAGAACGTGGTTCGCGGCGAACGGCTGGTTGTCGACCTGACCACCGGCGTCTCGCGGGTGGACGCCGGCAAATCGAACGGGCCGGTGCGAATGCTGATCCAGCAGCAGGAGCGGCCGGGGAGCCCAGGATCGCCACCGAGTCCGTTCGGGGCGCCGCGCCCGAATTGACGGGAGTACGCCTGGCGGCGGTTGAAAGCCCATAGGCGAGTGACTATCACGGCAAGCGGAACCCGGAGGCGGACGTCCGACGTGTTTGACGACCTGCTCGCGCTGTTTCGCCGACGCCCCGCACCGGCGCGCGGGCGTGGACGCGTGACCGCAGCCAATCGCTGGGGCTTCGGGGCGGCTGCAACCGGCGGCGCCATCATCCCGGAACGCGCCGACCGCATTCCGCGTCACGAGCCGCGCATGCCGCAGCCGCAACCCCGGCCGCGGGCACGCAGCAACGGCAGCACGCCGCCGCGGCCCGCCGTCGTGCGGGCGCCGCAGCCGGTGCAGCCTCAGCAGAGCTATCAGCAGCCCGCCGACAGTCACTACCTGGCGGCCTATGCGGTCGAGAAGACGTTCGGCAACCGCATGGTGGTGAAGGGCGCGAGCCTGTACGTGCGGCGCGGCGAAGCGGTCGGATTGCTGGGCCCCAACGGCGCCGGCAAGACCACGATCTTCTACATGATCACCGGGCTGATCAAAGCCGACAACGGCCGCATCGAGCTCGATGGCCACGACGTGACCGGGCTGCCGATGTACCAGCGCGCTCGGCTCGGCATCGGCTATCTGCCGCAGGAGCAGTCCATCTTCCGCGGCCTGAACGTCGAGGAAAACATCCGCTCGGTGCTCGAGATCGTCGAGCCTGACCGGCGCAAGCGCCAGCACGATCTCGATGGCCTGCTCGACGAGTTCAACATCACTCGCCTGCGCAAGACGCCCGCGATCGCGCTGTCGGGCGGCGAGCGCCGCCGCGTCGAGATCGCCCGCGCGTTGGCGTCGCGCCCGAACTACATGCTGCTCGACGAGCCGTTCGCCGGCATCGATCCGATCGCGGTGGGTGACCTGCAGCAGTTGGTGCGGCACCTGACCAACCGCGGCATCGGCGTGCTGATCACCGATCACAACGTGCGCGAGACGCTTGGCCTGACCGACCGCGCCTACATCATCTACTCGGGCGAGGTGCTGACCGAGGGGCGGACCGACGACATCGTCAACAACCCCGATGTCCGCCGGCTCTACCTTGGCGAGGAATTCCGCCTGTAGCATCAGGCGTTTAGTCCATTCCCCCGTGATTAACAGTCATACCGCATTGCGGTATACAAGACCGGCAAACTTGGATAAGCAAGTTCCGGACCAATTTTCTTGTCATCAAAATGGCGCTGACCCAACGACTGCAAATCCGGCAGAGCCAGGCGCTCGTGATGACGCCGCAGCTGATGCAAGCCATCAAGCTGCTGCAGCTCTCGAACCTGGACCTCGCCGCCTATGTCGAAGGGGAGCTCGAGCGCAATCCTTTGCTGGAGCGCGCCGATCAGGACGGCGCCCCGCTCGACGGCGCGCCTGACACGGCCGAGGCCGAAGCTCCGGACCGCCGCGAGGCCGCCGAGCGCGATGCCGCGGCCGGAGACGTGATCGGCGAGGACCTCGAGACCAGCCGCGGCGCCATGGAAGACCGGCTCGGCACCGACCTCGACAACGTGTTTCCCGACGATGCTCCGCGCGCCGAGCCGCGGCCCGGCAGCGATCAGCCGGCCGCCTATTCGGAATGGGCGGGCACGGGGAGCGGCGGCCGCGACGACGGCGACTACAATCTGGAATCCTTCGTGTCGGCGGAAACGACGCTGGCCGATCATCTGGCCGGGCAGCTTGCGCTGACCATCGCCGACCCGGTCCGGCGCATGATCGGGCAGTACCTGATCGATATGATCGACGACGCGGGCTACCTCACCGGCGATCTCGCCTCGGTCGCCGAAAAGCTCGGCGCCACCGTGCCCGAGGTCGAAGCGGTGCTGGCGGTGCTGCAGACGTTCGAGCCGCCGGGCGTGTGCGCACGCAACCTGACCGAATGCCTCGCCCTCCAGCTCAGGGAGCGCGATCGCTTCGATCCGGCGATGCAGGCGCTGGTCGGCCGGCTCGACCTGCTCGCCAGGCACGACCTGCCGGCGCTGCGGCGGCTATGCGGGGTCGGCGACGAAGACCTCGCCGACATGATCATGGAGATCAAGCAGCTCAATCCGAAGCCGGGCCTCGCGTTCGGCTCGGCGCCGGTGCAGCCGATCGTCCCCGACGTTTATGTGCGGTCCGGCGCGGACGGCGGCTTCATCGTCGATCTCAACTCGGACACGCTGCCCAAGGTGCTGGTCAACCAGCGCTACCACGCCGAGCTCAGCCGGTCGGCGATCAAGGATACCGCCAAGACCTATCTGGCCGAGAACCTGCAGTCGGCCACCTGGCTGATCCGCGCACTCGATCAGCGCGCCAAGACCATCCTCAAGGTCGCGACCGAGATCGTCAAACAGCAGGACGCGTTCTTCACGCACGGCGTACGCCATCTGCGCCCGCTCAACCTCAAGACTGTCGCCGACGCCATTTCCATGCACGAGTCGACGGTGTCGCGTGTCACCGCCAACAAGTACGTCGCGACCAGCCGCGGCATCTTCGAGCTGAAGTATTTCTTCACGTCGGCGATCGCCGCGGCCGATGGCGGCGAGGCGCATTCCGCGGAAGCCGTGCGGGACCGCATCAAGCAGATGATCGACGACGAAAGGACCGACAACGTGCTGTCGGACGATTCGATCGTCGACGGGCTCCGCGAGGCCGGCATCGACATCGCCCGGCGCACCGTGGCCAAGTATCGCGAGGCGATGCGCATTCCATCCTCGGTGCAGCGGCGGCGCGCCAAGTCGGCGGCGGCGCCCTGACCGTCAGCCGGGCGCGCCATCGGCCCGCATTGACACATTCAGGGTGGCTTCCTAGCTCAAGAGGACAAGCCGGCGCAGCCCGGCGGGGATCGATCGGGACGCACCCGGAGGCCAGCCATGGCGTTTCGCGTATCCGGCAAGAACCTCGAAGTCGGCGAAGCGTTGCGCGAGCGCATCAACGCCCGCATCCTGGAAGCGCTTAACAAGTATTTCGATGGCGGCTACTCGGGCCATGCCACGGTCGGCAAGGAGGCGTTCGGCTTTCATACCGAATGCTTGGTGCATCTCGATTCCGGCATCGTGCTGCGCGCCGATGCGATGGCGGCCGATGCCTATCAGAGCGCCGACCAGGCGGCGGAAAAGCTCGAGAAGCGGCTGCGGCGCTACCACCATCGCCTCAAGGATCACGCCCGCAAGCGCCACGATGGCCGCGGCGACGGCGATGATGCGGCGCAGAGCTACGTGATCTTTCCAGCACAGTGGGATCCGAAGCTTGGAATTCACGTGACTTGAAGTCGCGGC
>JADMIO010607221.1_pt1 | contig 18771 bp, 21 predicted proteins | sample 8958161 | NCBI WGS metagenome assembly JADMIO01 (sample SAMN16585339, study PRJNA669376) | soil metagenome | isolation source: Crop rotation soil | place: USA: Cullars Rotation, Alabama | collected 2011 | reverse complement strand
ATTTGTTTCCTACATATTTAACCAAGCAAAACATTTTACATATTTACATATTTAACCGAAACAAACCCTATTCTATCCTAGTGCTAACTCCACATACATCAACAACTTTCAAATATTATACACATTCAATGACAACAGTCAACATAATCATGCATACCCAAGCTACAACTTCTTCACAGTGGCTGAATCAACATTCACACAAGTACAACTTCCCATAAGAACTTCAGGCAGCTCATTTTCTTCATTTCCCTGCAGACAGAACCCCATGTCCACCACTATGTTCTTGGAGTAACCAATCGCCAGACCCACCACATTCCTGTGCAAGAGCAATTTTTAAATTAGATGCCAAAACGCAAATCATTCAGATAACAGCAGACAGACGACACAACTGCAATACAACACACAAGAGAAGCCACAAACATTGAAAATCAATCAGAACTGGGTAAAACAGTCGTAATTACCTTGCAATTTGATTTGAACCAACCTCCACATCCAACTCAAAATAATTTTCTCCTTTGTGATAATATTGCTTTAATTTATTCCCCAGCAAAGTCGGTGTATCTTTCACAGCCATTCGAATGATCATGTTTCCGTCAATCACTTTAGGAATAAGTTTAAAGCGATTATTGCGAAATTCATCGTCATTTCCATAGAAAAATGGACGTGCTATACGACCAAATGGGGTGTCTGCCTCGATTTTAGCCTGGAAATATCAAAATATCTGTCACAAAACTGATACTACAGATTAACCACTGCGAATCCAACAAACAAAACGTAAAATAACCACCAAAAAAGCAGCTGCATCAAAAACAGACAACAAATATACACCTTATCAGCTACGAAATAGATTACAAACGATAGATAAGGAGGGCCAGGCACCATAATATTAACAACAAATACAAATGAATCATCTCCACGCTGCAGTGCCAAATTCACACGATTTCGTGGATGTCCAGCAATATTCTGTGTGGGTTCAGACACCTCGAAGAAATCGATACAAATGAGTTGAAACAATGCAGAGGCTGACGCGATTTTGACTTTGTTTGTGTTGTATGTTTGTCCACGAACGCGAAATGTTGAAGCATCACTTTCACACCACATGGTTGTCGGTAGAACTGGAGGTGGGATGGTGGCGATTGAACCTGCAGATAAATAGAAACGTGACTCAATATTCCAATTGTTTACAAATTTAATCATGTATTTTGTACTTGTAAAACATAAATAAAAATATTCCAATGAAAAAAGCCCAGAATAATTCACCTGGTGAGGCGGAGTCAGCAAGCGCAGTCGCACTCTGAGTAACAGATGTACAAACTGGATCGAAATGCATCTGGAGAAAGGTTCAAAATGTGTGTAATAATAGCGTCACACTGTGAAAAAAACAATGAATAGACCTGAGCAAATCTATCCGAATCGAGAGCATCCCTCACATCCAACACCTGCAGCATGAATTCCTCGATGAACTGATCCTGATAACCTCCACTCTGCCAGATCCAGCCTTTGGGATCGATTTGTGCAATGAAGGTCAACATGCACTCGGTGCTCTCTTCGTTTCCTTCATTGTCCTGCGAGACAGTCAAGAGAAAACAATCAAAAACTGCAATTATGTGGTAAATTATACACATGCAGCAAACAACCAGAACGTGAAAATATAATACCGAACATGCGAATAACTTGCTGACCTTGCAGAGAATCTTTGGAGGTGAAATCAAATAAGCTGCATGAAGGTCTGCTCTCACATAACCCTCAATTACGGGACAGTCTTGGTGATACGTGCCGTCCAAGCAGATTACATAGCTCCCGTCTGTGTTCTCACGCCAATATCGCATCACACAGAAATCTCTTGGGGCTGAGAAAGTATCCAGAAAACAACAAAAAATGAACCAAAATCCAACAAGATATGAAAAAGGAAAACATCACCTGTCCACGAAGGAAACAAATAAACCGGCTCCAATTTGATGTGAATAATATCACTGAAATTATCAATATTCTCCACGATACCAATGCTTTTGATGACTCCTGCTCGCAGTGATTTTGTAAAGTTAATAATTGCTGAGAAAGTGTCTGCAGCTGAGCCATTGACTTCGACATTCACTTTCATGCATGGTGGTGGTGTACAAGCGTTCAAGTCTTCACAATGTTTGTTGCTGGTAATTGGTGTGTCACTTATAAGAGAAAGAATGCGCACGCCTTGATAAACATCACATAATTGCCATTTGGAACTTGTAATCCATTCCTCAACCTCATCCAGTCGAACTTCTGGACGTGGATTGTGCTTACGAGATCGATATTGAGATCCTTCCTTTTCATCCAGATTCCGATCGTTCTGTTCTTGTATCACTGATTCAATTGCATTAACCCAATTCTCAGCACCATGATACGAATCGCTGGCTAACATTAGCACTCTTTGCTCAGCGTAATTTTCTGGTGATTGATTCGAGCTGTGGTTTGCTGCAGCTCCCATCCCAACTACCACCATACCTGCAAGCAGTCCAATCCCAGATGTCAAAGCTCCGACAACGACTCCAGCTGTTGCAAGCGCTGCAATTTTTCCAGCGGAAATCCCACCGTTTTCTTCTTTTTTATATCCGAGTTGGCTCTTGGATTTGGACGTCGCGCCTTTATTTCCATCTCCATCCTGACTTTCATTAATATTCGATCCATTGTCTTCATCTTCAAACTTCCAAGAAACTTTCAAAGTGAACTGTTTGCGTGCTTTAGAAACATCGGAACTTATTTTTGAAACTTGACAGGATGGCTTCAACTCAAATGTTCCCTTCGGTTCCTGACACAATATTGAAAACCAAATCGTTATTTGTGCATTGATAAACTCACCGTATCTGTGGATCTCACGTAATAAAACAAAGTCTGTCTACTCAAAACAAAATATCCTTCTCTCCAGGCATTTAATTTGCCTTTCTTTCTCAAGTAGCCTGCTTGGATAATATCTGAGTCTATTTCCATAGGTAGATAGGCCAATAAACAATAGTATGACAGTCCAGAAGCGTCAAAGTTTGTTGGGTTGGGAAATACTCAACGCGAATCGGGTAGAAAATTTGGACGAAATGGCGTTTAATCCATCATTTGCCCAAACAATTATTTATACATTCACTTTAATCTACACAACATAAACGCGCACTATGCAATACAATATTAAGCGCTCGAATAAATACAGCCATTAAAATCCAACTCACAAGCCTCACACTCCAGAAGTTCAAGTTGCGGTCGCGGTTCACGCAACTTTTTCATGCCATTTTCACGATTCTTGGCAGCTGGAAATTAGGAAAAAGGTAACATGAATTGTCGTAATAGCACTTATTATGACACTTACCGCTCTTATCATTACCCATTCTCACACCAGATTTTTTATACAATAGCGTACGAAGTGATCGACATTCTGTTATGAACATTTCAAAAGCTGTGCATGTCAAATGTGTTGCACTACCAATAAATAAAACACGCAAAGCAACACAGTTCTGTGCAACATTCAACATACTCGCGTTTGACACTACGGAAGGCAACAATATATGCTTAAGTTTGTGACAATTAACAACAAGCTCTTTTAGTTCACTCTCACGATAAAAACAACCACAAAGTCCAATAGACTCCAAATTCTCACACTTTCTCAAAGCAGCAAATAAGCTTTGTGTTTCATTTGTATTGACTATCACACCAGAGAGATCTAATACTCTTAAACTTCGTTTCATTTTGCTGACAAATGATGTGAGTAACTGTGGATGTATTTTTGCGCAGTTGCGAATAAGAAAACAAGTAATTCTCGCATAATTTCGTGTTATCAATGTTATGGTTTGATAGGTTATTTGAATACAACCAGATAAATCAATTTTGGTAAGACTCAAACAATCAAGAAATATGCCACGTAGTTGTTCGTCTGCAATTTTGTTGTTATTTTGTAAGGCAAGCTCTGTTAGTGATGCATATTGCAATGAAATGTTCATACAATCAGCGAATGTAAATTGACTGAGTATAATTGTTTTGTAGCCAACATAATTAGAAATAAATTTTGCATTTATTTCACAGTCCTTTGATGTATTGCCATAAAACATAATTTTTTCTAATTTTGTACAATTTTTTGCTATTGTTTCATAGATTTCTAATGTTAGAAAGATGTGATCTGATTGTGGTGCCTTGGGATAACTTATGAGTAGTTCTGTTAAATGCACACAAGAGCGCGTGAAGTTGGTGATAATATGAGGATAAACATCTTTATCACAGTCAATTATATGTAAAATTTCCAGACTTGGTGATTTTTGTGCAGTTTTTTGAATTGATTGCACAATTGTTGTGTTACATTCATAGATACCACGTAGTATTAGTTGTCGTAAGTTGAAATTACACGCGTTATTAGACTGGAAACCAAAATAACTTAGCTCTAGTGTTGTAAAGTTTGAAAAATTATTCCAAGGCAGATAGTCAGCCAACATCACACCAGAAACTACACCACGATCACAACCAATAATTGAATCGAATCGCTTTAAATTGCTGCGTTTACTAATTATTTCTAGAATACCATCATCATCACCATCAACTTGGCTGGTACAATCGACCGACCCAAGGAATGTTTCCAACTGCTTGCAGTGCTTTAAAATATGCACAACATAATCAACAGTAAAATTGGACAAATATTTTCTATTCCACAATGGGTGGTCATCATTGCTGGGACCAATTTGAATCAGTTTTAAATTACTGCAACGACGTCCAATGTGATTTAACGTCATGTCTGTTACTCGTTGACAACCAGCAAATTTTAGAGAGATCAGTTTTGAACCGCGTAGTTCGATAGTATTCAGCAAACCAGCATCAGTGATTAAATGACAATCATTGATGTTTAAGTCAACCAGGTTAGGACAGCAGTAAGAGATGTGACCGATAGCTTCATCTGCCAATAAGCAACAGTTTTCTAATGACAACTTTGTGACTGAATTGCACAAACTTAGAATGTCCATAATCAGTTCAGACCATAAGCTTGTTGAGTTTGTTAGATCAAGGTTTGTAACGTGACTATTTCGAAGAACATCACAGATAAATTCTGGTGGCTGAAATGGAGCTATTTTCCCACTGGTTGATGTGAAATACTTTTTCCATCCCTTTTTAACTGTTTTCATTTTCGAAGTGATATGTAATGACATCTTCAACCGCGTAATTTCTCGAAGACGTATATTTCTGTGTGAAAACCATTCAAGATGCTCAAATCCGACTTCATTCTGAGGAATTCTGCTTATAAGTGACTGAATGTTGTCCAAATATATTTCCCTTTGTTTTTGGTTTGTCGCAGCACCATCCAAGAAACAAATTTCAATTTCGGTAAGCCACTCGGATAATATACACAGGAATACATATTTGGGAAGCTGAAGCAGCATCTATGACACAAAAAGTGCGCAATTTTTTGCTTTTTTCCAACAGAGAGACCTTAAATACGAAAGCCTTATTATTATTGGTGTTGAATGTGTGAGATGAGATATGGTGCGGTACACATTACTACTGGTACGCAGACAGCGGACACAACGTCGTAAAAAATATTCCTAATTTCTTCATAAACTAGTTTTGTAATTCACTACGCACTCTGTGTGATCCACACATACAAGTGACGACACAACAACAGACAATGATACATACAATAATACACAGAGCATATGTCGTGGTATCCTCATGTATCCCAGTGTGCACATACATCCACATGTGGCATTCTTTCTTTTAATCGATCCAAACTGCCACTTGTTTGACTACCGGCCTGTTCGTGAACGTGCCTTACGTGAAATTGTTTCAAATGAGGCAGTAGTTGTTTTGATATCTTGTCAACGAACTGTTCGGCGCTCTGTGTGCAACTTACTAAACAGAAACGCTCCAATTTTGGGCAGTTTTCGAAGAATGTCATCATTTTAGATAATTGAAAATTAAACGAACAGTCAATGTATACGCTTCTAAGCCGTTTATTATTCATTATTAATGCAACCAGAATTGAGTAATTAACTTTAATACTTTCTTTAGATCTACTAGGAATAGAACCTGTATCCAGAAATTCCAGTTCCTGTACTGCAGAAAATTTTGCTAAATTAATATTTATCTCATCAATTCGTCTCGCATTTATATACAAACTGGCAACATTTAAAGCCGTTAATAAGTCGATTGTATCGCTGAAATAGCTGTCCAAATCAAGTTTCAACTTAATATTTTCTGAATCTTGTCGATCTAAAATAATTTTGTCACATAAATTTACAACTTCTATTTCAGGACTTTGCAATATAACTTCCAAAACTGAATTACAACACGATAAACCAATATTAGTCAAATTCGAAAAGTAGTCCAACAGTTTAAGTGTAGGAATCTCATCAATCCACAATTTAGGTGCATTAAAGGTTGTTAATGATTGACCAAAGTTGCACAAGGCAAAAAATGTTTGAAATGTCGAACTCGTAATTTCACAGCAGTCTTTAACCAATATCAGACTTTCTAGTGAAGTGAAAATATGTGCAACAAATAGAAAAGTTGTTGCATTAGCTCTCAATGAAAGTTGTTTCAGTCGTGATGGACAGACACATAAAACTTGAACCTCCAAAGTAGGATCAATGTCGATGCTCGATAGATCCAATGATAATAATATGGGAGACTGTCTTACCACAAGCAAGATTGTTCTAAAGTTTGATATGGATCCGTAGAAACTAATCTTTTCAGTCTGGATTTTATTATTCATAGTTTTCAACGATACGTTTCCGAAAATGTGCAATCTTTTGACTTTGTACCCGCGTGTCGCAATCCAATTCACAAAATTTGATTGAACTACATTGGGAATATACACAAGAACGAAGGAAGAATAATGGGATAGTCCCAGAAAAAGCTGTCTTCCGTTCAAGTTGCACAGTGCGCCATCAAATTTGACCAAATCCTTCGCAATCAACCACTTGCAGAAAATTTCAACTAAATCAGACCGTCCTATTCGAAAAAAGCGGGTCATTGTGAATGCAATCGTAAAGCAAAAAATAATTCATCGAACCTTAAACCCGAAAGCCCATTTGTCCAACTCCTCTCAGTCAGGAGTCAACGTTTTCGCCCAATCTCTGCTGTTTTATGAATAAAATGGGATGTATTGAAGGCAGAGATGTCACAGTTGAATGAGCTGTGTACAAAATTGCCAGCAATCTGGCAGTTCAGTTCCACCCCAGCAGGGAGCTATTCCGGTAGTGGAAAAAGCTTCGGTTGCTGTGCGCGCTTATCCTAGCAAGGAGAAGCATTAAGTCACAGCACGCGGCCGCAGCAAAACAAGAAGCACCAAAGCACTAGAGCATTATATCTTAAGCTATTTTTACATTATATCAACAAGAGATATGAAATCACGTGTCCCTCGATGTGTAACATGAAACACCACTTCGTCAAATACCCCACTCAATATCAACATATGGCATTCTATTTTTCAGTCTCTCCAAAGAGTAAGCAATGTTTGTTGCGTTTTCAATCAAACCGGTAACAAAAAATCGCTTCAAGCATGGAAATGCCGCTTCTGAAGTGATAATATAAGCGAATTTTTCTGCGTCAGTTGACCAACTTTTAAACTGAAATAACTCAAGTTTTGGACAAGAATGTAAAAATTCAAACAACTCATTGTACTTGACGTCCCAAATGCAGCTAATGTGTGCACTTCGAAGCTGTTTGTTATTCTTTGCAAAGGCTATAAGTATTTGACCTGTATGACTGGCATCCTGCTTTGGGCCACTGAACAAACAACTCATAATCACCAGACTCTGCACTGTTGAAAGCTTAGCCATATCAAAATTTAAGCTTCCGCTTAGATAAGTATTCACCGTCAAATTCGCAATATTCTGATCAATCAATGACACGAAATCAGGCTGGGGATAGTAAGTATATTGTGCATTTACCACGCAGGATACACTTTCGGGATCGCTTCGATTTAAAGCCATGGAATGTATATCAATTATTTTCAAATTTGTGCGCGCAATCGCTACTCCCTGAATATGAACTCCTCCTGATCCTAATAATATTTCAGTTAAATTTGGAAAGCTGTCCAAAATGGAGATTGTAGATTCAAAACTAAAGTCAATGTCTAATGAAACAAGACTGTCCTTGAATTTGCACAACATCAGAAATGTCCCCATTCCGCTATCAAGATCCCCAAAATTATCAGTTTCTCTGACTAATTCAAGGGTTTCCAAGGAAACAATGACATTTGCAACAAATAGACATACAATCGTGTTTCCGCGAAGTTTGAGACATTTTAATTTTTCCCGACAAGCGTAAAGAATTTGTACTTGCTTTGCAGACTCCACGCGAATAGAAGAAATATCCAAAGCTGTCAGCACTGAAGATGATGTGGACCACTTCAGTATGACATCAAAGTCTATGTTACTGTTGTCGATACTAAGTCTTTTCAAACAAGAAAACTTAACATTCACATTCGATAAATTTCTGCTCAGATTCAGTGTTTCCAGATTATGCCCACGTAGGACTGACCATTCCATGTACGATACATCAGTGATACTGGGAGAATTCAAGACAAACGATGCGAAAGATGGCAACGAAAGAAAAATGGGTCTTTCTCCATGACTACACAATGAGGTGTCTAAAAGAGCGACACTTTTTGATACCAACCACGATGCGAGTAGATCCACTAAATCAGAATGAGTAATTTTGAAAAGAAAGCTTATCACTTGCTATTTTTTTGCTTGTTGCTTGTGTTGCTTTGACCAAGTAAGAAGGTTTTCGGTTAAAAGTCATGAGTCAGAAGTTGTTTTGTTTGCCAGAATTTTGGTTCAGTCATGCTATTGCTCAAAGCAATCAAACCAATTGATTTAAAGCATACATGATTATATCAGACATCAACTCAGTTTTTACAAATATACAAAACGCCCACTGCGCTCGGCATGCATTGACATTAGGCAGGTGCTATGATTATGTTGGCTTAATCTTGACAACTTTTCTAACTTTTTTGCTCTCAACATTTTTCATTGTATCATCATCCAAACTGCTATTTAAAGCTGTCAATCTTGGTGTGATTACAGTTAATAAACCAGCACTTTCACGACCCGTTCTACGTGATGCATTTCGACTTTTCGCTTCCGCTGCTGTTTGCAATTCGCTGCGTTCGCCACGAGTGAGCAATTCCATACGTTCTAAAATTTCTTTATTCCGTATACGCTCTGGACTGACCGGACCAAATCTTGAGCTATACGAAGGAGATTCGAGTAATTCAATACTTTTTCTACGTTTTTCTGGTGAGAATCCTAAATCGAAAGCATCTGATGGATTTGGTTTGTAGACATCACCTGTTAGTGAAATAAAACGACTGTTGTAAAAAATTTCGATCAGCACAGGAAGAAATCAATGGCAAAACAACAACTTCAATAACTGCGGCACCGAAATAATCGCAACAAGGAGCTTCAAATATGTAAAACACACAAAACAACCAACAATCCACAAACTCAAACCTGTCGCCCAAGAATAATTATCCATCAAACCAATTCCTTCGTCTTCTCCCTCCCAGGAATGTTCTCCACGGGATAGAAAGTTCTCTTCTCCTTCTCCTTCCTCTTCTTCATCTGGAAGTTGAATGGAAACTGTTGTGACTGCTGCTGGAGTTGCTAGGACGTGTGGTGTATGTGGCTTCTTGTGAGTCTTCTCGCTTTGGTTCTTACTTTGCACGGACTGTTGCTGTTGTGACGGTTGTTTTACTCGGCTCTTCTTCCCAGGAACGACAGCTCCAGATTCCATATCAACATCAGCACTGAACAACTTCCTTGATAATGACAAACTACTTTGTTCATACACATCACCATCAACATCATCATACAAAGAAATTTCCGCGGACATTTCCATACTTTTTTGAGGTGAAATAAACGGTGTGTTTGCAGCATTTGAAGTAGTAACAATAGGTGAATTGCTGTGTGTACCAAATTCTGAACATGTTTTAATACGAAAACAATCAATTGGTTCAAAATCATTATCGTACGCGTACGGGTCGGTTTCGTCCTGGTCGTTATCGTTACTTGGCATGGCGGGTGAGATAATATTTGATTTCACAGGTGAATCGTGTATGAAAAGTGTGTTACTATTAGAATTTTTTTGTATGTCTGAAAACAATAGCGAATGTTCAGCGTTGTTTAAGTAATCATAAATACTTGTACCAATTGCATCATCATTGTCTTCGTTATAAGATGGGGTAAAACCTGCTGTACCGGCAGTATGCATACCATCAGTGTGCATACCATAAGGTGTAAATTGTTCAGAATAATTTTCAGAATTATTTGTTTGTGGTGTTATCACATTCTCATAGTGTGTGGTATTCGGTGTAAATTCTACTCTTTGTTGCTGTGGTTGTGGTAATTGTAAACTGGGTGCGCGATTGTTGCCATTGCTGTAGTTAACCAAGACGTGGTCAGTTGAAGTGTAACTTGAAGTGTGGTCATTATTGTGATTACTGTGATTGTGATGTGAATGTGCTGGAGCAACATGTGGCAGTGTTGGTGGCCCGCGGTTTAGTATGCTTTGTATCATACTGTGTTTGTTCTCTGGGGGCGCAATTGGTGGCTGTTGTAATGCGTTTGTCTGTAAAAACAAATGTAAATTAAACAGCAGGAAGTAATGATTCGCTCAAAATAAGCAAGTCAACAAAACGCCAATTGCTGCTGAACTTGTTCGAAGCTCAAGTTACCTCCACCAAACAATAAGACAACAAAACACTCACATTCTGTTGCTGATTTCTGAACAAATCAGTTGGTGGTGTTCCTTTTCGCTTAACAGCATACACATTACTCTGTTGCTGCCGCACATCGTCAACATTGTCAGAATGTGTGCATATGTTGTTTGCCAAGCTGATGTCGCTTATGATAGTTGCAGTGAGATCAAATGATGTGGAGACAACTTTCTTAGGTTTCTTGGTTGTTGTTATTGGATTGTTGCTGTGAAGAAAAAAAGCATTTAGTAAGCAGTTGGTTACAGAAATGAAAAAAGACTCTGAACACACACTGAAGCATATCCCTACAGCGCAATTCAGAACAGCAGTGCTCTTTCACAAACATAGAAGTCATTTGAACCAAAAACATACAATCAAACCTGTCAACAGCAATATTTGTTGGAACAACTGTGGTTGCCAGTTTTAAATTTTGCTTCGCCAACACATTCAGCAACTTTTCTCTGTCCATGGATTGTCGAGTGGTGTTGTCGGGGATACTAAAAATAACACATTAGCACAAGGAACAAAGCCAGAACTAAGACAGCAAAAGATTCTGTTGAACCAAACAACATTACTGCTTTTATTGACTAAATAACTTGAACATAAACAATGAATCACAGGTCTAACAAAACCTACATTTGACTTGAGCTTGCAACTGGCAACTCAAACAGCTCCACGCTTTGTTTCACGTTCTCAGCATTTGCATTGAACTTACTGTTGCTCTTGACTTGCAATAACAACGGTTTGCGCTCTTTTTGTACTTGTACTTTTGGTACAAGCGACACAGCTGGTTGTAAGACTTGCTGCGGTTGACGCCGTATCTGCTGCGGTGCTGGTGCATCTTGCACACTGACTCTTGATTGCTCCATCTGCTGCTTGGATTGATGCTGTTGTTGTGATTGTTGTGGCTGTAGTGGCTGTGATTGTTTATGTGGTGTTTCCGCGGCAATTTCTGTCTTTTTGATCGTAGCTTTCATATTTTTGCGCCATGGCTTGTCATTTTTGGCTTTTGTTAAGCTGCCCACACTTTCCACTCCACTTAGTAGACTACAATCATCCTCAGGGTTGTAGGTTTCTAATGAATTAATTTTACGTCGCATACGTGATTGTGGTTGTTTTGGTGTTGCTGTTTTCATTGCAATTTTAGTTCTTTTTGTTGTGTTAGTAACCACGCTATTGTTATCATTATTCCATGCAACTTGTGTATTAAATGCTTGTTTAACTTTATTCATTAACTTTTGTTTCAAGTTGCTTGTTCTTTCTGGTTTGTCATATACAGATTTACATGCTTTTAATTTGGCATGAATATTACTCATTTTTGTACCAACTTTTGCATCAATTTTTGTATCAAAATTAGGTAATGAGCTTGCACGTGATTGAAATTGCAATCTTTTGTTTGGTCGTTGTGAAGCATCAACGCCACCAGATGCAAAAGTGCTTTTTGGCATTGTTTTTGACTTATTCTCAGCAACTGTAGCAGTTGGTTGTGTGGAGCGAATTGCTTTTGTACTTTTACTTCCTAGAACATTTTTATTCAGTCGCTTTGTATTTGCACTTCGCATTGATGCAATGCTCGCATTGTCTTCTTGGTTATTATTGCCCCGAGAGTAACTCGCAACACGTTGAGCTTTATTTATACCAAGAAGACTATTTTTCGTCTCCACATTCGTCCCATTTATTGTGGCTGTCACTGCGTCTGCATTGCCCACTGGCGCAACGCTTGAAGCTGCAGTAGTAGCATTAAAAGTTGGTGTGATTGGTGTCACAGTAACATGATTGTTTGAAGCACTGAATTTTAGTTTTAGTTTGCCAAGTGGAGGTGGAATCTGGGAAGTACAGGAAACACATAAGTTACAATAGACATCATATCACACCATTTCCACACAGGTGCAAAGTCTCAAAAATACGCACCCAATTTAAAGGTGCATTCAAAACAACAAACCGTGTGAGAAAAGTGCAAACATGAAAAATACAATCAAACAGAAATTTTACCATTTTTCCAGAAGCATTATCACTAAATTCATCACTACAAGCACTATTTTCGTCATCTGATGTTGTTCTGCCTATTGAAGCTGCTTCTGTAGCAAAAAATGACTCTTTTTGGCTTTGGCTGTCCAAAATAGAGTTTTTCATGCTTTTCTTGCCGTGTTGTTGTTTTGAAAGGACGATATTGTGCGTTGGTATCAAATGTGATTGCACATGTAAATCTTGCTTTTGCTGTTGTTGTTCAAGTTTGAGTGCATGCACGTTGTGAATGGCAGCCATATGTTCTTGTTTTTTCTTTTCGACGAGAATCAGACCATTCTGTAAAGAAAGAGAGATAAGTTTAAATGCATTAAACCTCGTTTGTTATCAATATAACCAGAAAACAACAAGAGTGCTAACAAACTAAACATGTCACTCAGTCATGTTTTCGACATGTTGAACAAAACATTAAATGACACAACATGCAAACATTTACCGCTTCACTGTATTTATCTCTGAGATAACTCCCTGATTTCTTGAGCTTTTCTTCATTCACAGCATGAGATTCTAATAGGAACAATAGATTGTTATCATCAAACAGTGGAGAAAATGGAAGAAACACAGAACCAACAATGAGTAAGCAAGTCGCGGTATCACACTTTAGACAGCATTTCCCCCATTTTACTGCCATTCAGTCACAACATTCATAGTGAAAAAAAACATTAACTGACCTGATTTGAGTCTTAATTGATCTAGGGCCAGTCTGTGCCTTATACTTGACAGTGGACGAGTGGCATCTAATGTAAACAACAAAATAATGAGTAAGATTCAATTGTCACAAGTAGTTTTCTCAGCAAAATGTTTTCAAAGTCAAAGTTAGAGCACAGACACCATGTTTGAGAAGCACATTCACTATTTTCAGAACAGAACAAAAACATCAAACAAGACAAATTCAAACCTGCTTGCTCCTGTTTAACAGTAGCTAGCATATGGTTAAACATTTTCTTGTAGACTTTGTTGCTGCAGTTTAGACTTCCTTTGATATTCAGCGAATCAAGGTCCTGAAGGAAATAAAAATGAACAATTGACATTATCTCAAACAAGGGCTTCAATGCATATATTCCAAACATTCAATCTGAACATTCAAACTAGGAATCGCAATGACAACAGTTCGCAAAGCAAAACCTTTTATGAACGCAGAAGTATGTTATTGCTACACACATTGTTCCTCCACCCAATCAACAGTACACCAAAACGACAACAATCATAAGCTTACCATTTTATTGAGCATGACTTTTTGATCACAATTTTCGACACAATTAATATCAAAGAATTGTGTGCAGAAAATACAAATATTTGCTGTGTCGTGAAGACGTGTGGGATCTGTGAGAGAGAAAAATGATATGTGTCAGCTCAAAAACACAAACTGTAACAGAAGACACAGGACAATCGCCTCAATTTAGCTAGAATTTAAAAAGTAAAACAAACAATTTGATGTGTTATAACAGAGAATCATTTTCGAGCAGAAATTCGCAGTAAACACAGAAGCAGAAACTAACCTGTTCGATGATCCCCAGCTCTAATTTTCACATTATGTTCTGCTTTCCAGTTTGCTATTGCTTTGAAAGAGATTTTACCTGTGTAAAACAATGAGCATATGACAGTAGATTGCCGTAATCTAATCCCATATCACAACATAACCACATCACAGATGTTAGATTAAGTCAAGATTTGCTAAATCACAACAGTGTCACAGAAAAACACAACAACACATAAAAAGTACCTGGTAACTGGCTCTTAGGAAAGTGAAACTCACACAGCGGACACGCAACGATTTTTCTGTCTTTTGATACAAGTGGATGTGAGACGAATGATGATTGCGTGGAATCAATTGAGTGAGTGAGATGCCCTGATGACAACTAGCTTAAAATAGAAGAATATGATGGAGGCATCAAATCAAACGTCAGCATTACATATATTCAAACAACAATGATTCCGCGCCCACAACACTTGCATCTCAAAAACACAAAACTAACCTCCACCTCCACTAATAAAAGACTCATTGGAAGCTCTGACGTCGACATCATCATACAGTCCTTCAATTTCGTTACGTCTATGACGAGAAAACAACATGAACCAAGAAGTAACGATCATATTGGGAAGAATGGCGACAAATTCCGTTAAATGCAACTTCATTTGAGCAATTCAGCCAGTAAACATGTGACACGTTGTGACACTTACCGTTGTTTGAGTGTATTGACAATTAAACTCATATTGGTCCGTTCTTCTTTCATACTGTTGGAAGAAACAATGATGATAATCGGAACAGAAAGATCGAGTGTCAAACATTTTATTGCTCAGTAAATCGGTTCACAAAAATGTATTCGTACCACAATCTTTCATTGCATTCATTGCATTTCCAAACGAAAGAAAACAATAACATCACAACTAACCTTGTAATATGCTTGATATTCGTAAAAATACTATCATTACTACTTTCATTCAATCCCAAAGATGAGTTTCCCAAGCCCAAACTGGCATTTAGTGTGGTTTTCAAATGTGATAATTTGTGGTTGTCATAATCTGGTGTTGTTGGGTCTTGATCTAGTGACAGTTGTTGTTCTTGTTGCGTGGGTTGTGTTTGTTGTGCTTGTTGTCTAAAGGAGTTGTTATGTGTTGTATGACTGCTTTGTTCGGTGGAAGCACTGTACAGTTGTGACTCATCTTTTTGTTCTCCTGATGTTGCGCCGGTTGAATTCAAATCAAAAACAGACTGTTTCTGCTTCTGCAAGGCTTCATCAATACCAATGCTTCCAATAGGTACATAACGACCAATCTTCGCATCATAAGCAAGATTCGAAGCTTTGAATAAAACAGAGTCGAAAAGTGACATATTGGACGGTTTGTCGAAAAGTTTTGAGGCGTAATTTGTACTTGTCGCTGTGACTGAAGTATCTGTGAAATAAACGATAGAAAACAAAAAGTGACAAAGGATAGTACGGTAGATTAGAACCTCAAATAATATGTACTTAAACAAAGGTGCACTAGGACACATTATGATTGAACTAAAAACAACAAGCTAACCTTCAATTGTGGAAACTTCTTTCTTTTCATTTTGCTGGATTATTGTCTCTATTACTCGCTCGACAAGTTCATTTTCGGAGTTTAACAAAATAGTTGTGAAGTATTCATTGTTTTCTTGGCAGAAGACAGAGACAGATGGTCGAAACAGGTGGGTATTGACTCGACACAAATAATGTTTTTCATTTATTTTCAAGCCGAATCGATCTTGTTCTCGTGAAGCTCCACAAGTTGAACATACTACAAATACACTCAAATTCTGTCTGTTATGACATAATGAACAGCCCCAAAGCTTTTTCTTGTGAGATTTTGCTGACATGAATTCTTGACAAATATATTGTGTAAATTTGGTCGTTACGTGGCCATTTTTTTGAAGCCAGAACTTTTGCACCCCTATTTTGATGTTAGCAGCAAGGCATGGAAGCTCATAACAAGTTGAGCAGCGACCAAATCAGCGAAAATGGAAACGACGCGCAAAAACGAAACGGTTTCAAGTTTGAACCACATCTTCCAGTTTGACATTTGTTTAGTTCGATTAATTATGAATGGGTTGCTTCCATTCAACTAGATGCACACTGTACCCTGTCAACAATGCATACGGTACCCTAATCTTTTGGTGCGCGAGCCTAACATTTTTGTTGCATGCTAGAGCCGAGAACAGAGCAGGATTGATTCAGAATATCATTTTTCTCTTTGCACACAATACTTTGTGAAAGTATGAAATAATTCTTAACAAAAGCTAAATTTAGTGGACAATGCGTTGTTATCACATACAGCATAACATTATACGCCAAATCGTGAACAGCATTTAACAAAGATCAGTCAACCAAAATACTCAAACTACAACTTCATTCCCCTCCTCAGATCGATTAAGCTCATTACAAGTGATAACATAATACTGTGCACGTCCAGGATAAATAACTTTACGTCCAAATCTTTCACCGCAACTTGCAATACTTTCTGATTTACCTTTCCAACCATATTTTGCAGTGAATGCGAGAGGATCGGGTGCAACAAAACGAAACAAATTCGTGAATGTTTTATAAGTATGTGCATCATCAATATTAATGTGAGCAATAAAATCTGCAATCAATTTGCTTTTATCTGCGGAAATCGCGGTAATACCAACAAAAAAAAGCACTAATTTCTGACTCTGTCAAATACATTGTCAGTCCTTCCAGAAGCCAAAGAGTAGGCTTAGTTGGATCAAAACCAGCAGAAATAAGAGCATCTAACCAATTTGGAAGACTCAGATCAGCACAGACAGAAATGTATTCAAATTGTGTCTGCGCATCCATTGATGCTAAAATTGGCAACTTGTGAGAGAATATCTCAGGAAAGTCAACCTCAAAATATTTCAGTTTGCTACTGGGAGCATTGCAGCCATCATTCGACAGCCTCCAGGGACGACAATCCAAGCCAGCTCCCAGAACACAGATCTGTCCAATGTCCATATTTTCTTTCACAAGTTGATCAATAGCCAGAGTTCTGCATGAAACAAAAAAAAATACAGATATTCAAGATATTCAGGAGAATTTAATTTCTTTTCTTCAAGCCACAATTGAGCTCTTGTTCCAGCCAATTCTTTGGCATATGGATCAACAAAAAGTGGATTTTCTTGCTCCTTTTCAAGCCCTCTCACCATCGCAACAATTTGCGCCGTAAAACTAACATTTTTCCTTTCAATATCTTGATGAGAACAAATAATAGCAGCCATCGAGACAGCCTGAGCTAAAAACTTGTGGGACAAGATGCGCGAATAGAGCTTGTCATGCGACGATTTTGAAGTAATTTTCACAAAGAATTTGGCATTGCAATTACCTGATGTCATCATAATATTTTGTTTATAACTAACTGGATTGATTTGGTAAAAAATAGGACATTATTGAAAAAATAAAAAAAGTGCGACACACGTTGTTAACAAAGAATTGTTTCATCATAATTTTCTTTGTTTCATTACTCTGAGACAACACCAGCTCTTCTAACTATAGCAAAATCACTTAACTTCATCGTATGTATTGCTGATGCCGCAGGAGCCGCTATTGCTCCAATTATTCTTTCGATTTGTGGTGTTTGTGATACCTTTGTTGCTGGTGCTGTTGACACTTCTGATGTTACTGTTGGTGTCACTATTGGTGCTTCTGCTGTAGGTGCTGCACATGATGCCGCTGCTATGGGTGCAATATCAGTCATAAAAGTTGGATTCCTAACCATCATCATAGCAAGAAAATCTTTTTGTATCACGGTCAAATCTTTTTCTTTTTGATGTCTCAAATGTTTCACCACTGTGCGATAAAGTCGGCGTATGTCTTTATGTTGGTTGTAGTGATGTTCTGTAAGTTGTAGTACTGCTGTTATGTTGGCGTCTTTGGTCTGTTAAAAAAATGAAAGAAGATTGCTAGCACAATAAACCGCACATATTGTAATTGTCGCGACAAACCAGTGCATATATCAATATTGCACACGCTTACAATGAGTAAATAAATAACCACGGTGCAATACAAACAGCATGAATAACATAGCTTACCGTTAATTTTACATTTTCTGCCATGAAAAGAATTAAAATATCACGTATCTCTTGAGGCAAATTAAACCACTGGAACCTAAACACGCGTAAGCTTCTTATAATCGGGAATATTGAATGACGATGTGAAATATGAGTGATATTGTTTAACTTTGATTGTGCTGCTGATACGTAAATTGTTGGTGGTGAGTGTTGCAATTCTCTGTGATATAAAATTGAATTTTGAATTAACTTTATTGTAACGCAAGGATGCAAAGTTGGTGAACTAGCTATTGTTGTCATTAAATCGGCTAATTGTGGCAATGTTAGTGTAAAATTATTGTTATAAATGCAGCAATTGATGATATGTTTCCTCACTTTTTTGAATTCAATTTTCCGTTGCAATTGCAAAAATGATAAATTGCTAATGATATTAAACAGGTCAATTGAAGTAAATTCTTTGTACTTTCCAGCACAGTGGGATCCGAAGCTTGGAATTCACGTGACTTGAAGTCGCGGC
>JADMIO010921822.1_pt1 | contig 18773 bp, 12 predicted proteins | sample 8958161 | NCBI WGS metagenome assembly JADMIO01 (sample SAMN16585339, study PRJNA669376) | soil metagenome | isolation source: Crop rotation soil | place: USA: Cullars Rotation, Alabama | collected 2011 | reverse complement strand
CCGCGACAACTTGTCCACGTGGAATTCTAAGCTTAGGATCCCAATGTGCTGGAAGTGAGGGATGAGGAGAGAGAGGGGACTGTCTACACCATGCGCGATGGCCGCGGGGAAGCCAATGAATGAGATATGAACGGCCGGATAACCTGTGGAACTGGGCAACGCGGGGATGGGTTGCTAGTCGCGCATCGGGGGCTTGCTGATGCGGATGTCCTCGAAGAGCGGGCCACCGTTTATTTCCTCGATGTGCAGCCTGCGGAGGAGCCGGGCGCGGGCGGAGAGGGCCGCGTCGATGGCGGCGCCTTCCTTGGTGGAGTCGTAGAGCGCGGCGATGGTGGCTTTGGTTGCGCCGGCTTGCTTGGCGGCGGCGAGGAACGGGGGCTGGAGGTCCTGGAGGAGCTTGTCCTGATCCATGATCTGGTGAGAAAGCGTGTCGCGGGCCTGCACGGATGCGGCGCAGCGGGCGATACGACGCTGCGTGAGGAGCGAGCGGGTGAGCGCGTCGATGATGGCGCGACGGTCGTCGGCGATGAAGGAGCCGGAGAGGCCGAGAGTGATGACGGAGCCGTCGCCGAGTGGCGTGAGACGGATGCTGGCGGCGAGGGATTTGGCCGCGCCGGTGGTGTCGAGGGTGGCGCCGGAGCGGAAGGGTCTGGCCCAGTCGGTGTGCTGTGTGTCGACATCGTTCACCGCGCCGAGCGTGGCGGCGCCCTGGGCGTCGAGCGCCGCCTTGAGACCGACGGAGCGGGTGGTTGGGTCGTCGAACCTGAGGACGGCGTCGCGCGGGTCGGTGCGGGGGCAATCTGTCCAGCCGGTCGTGGCGGGGGCGGCGGGGTCGAGGAGCGCGATGGGCGGGGCGGGGTGGGCCGTGCGCCAGTTGGTCAGCTCGAGCGCGGCCGCGCGGAGGGCGCGGATCTCGACGAGGCGGAGGGCGTGGGTGCGGGCGTGGATCTCGCGGGTGGCGACAAGCTCGGCGATGTCGTTGGGGGAGAGGGGCGAGGGCGTGGCGGCGAGCTGGTCGTCGATGCGGCGGATGATGGCGTCGTCGTCACTCGCGGCGCGGTCGAGGGTTGCGGCCATCTGCGGCTCGCCCCATTCCCTGCGCCCGGCCCAGAATGTGTCGGCCTGCGCCTGTGCGTGGGAGCGAACGGAATCGGCGATGATCTTGGTGAGATCGTTCGCTTCGGGCGCATCGGCGTGGACGGTGATACGGATGGATGGCGGGCTGGTGCGGTAGGAGAATGTGCACGCTTCCTCGAGCGCCCTACGGGCCTTGACCTGGAGTTGGTGGCCGTTGGAGTCGAACGCGCGGGCGAAGGCGAGCTGCCGGAACTCCTTGGATTGAACGACGCTCTCGAGGATGGCGGGGGCGGCGGCGCAGAGGGCGAGGGGGTTTGGGAACGGCGCGAGATGCGCTGGGGGAGTTGCGCTTGCGGGAGCTGGTTCGCCGGGGGCGGTTGGGATGACGGGTGGGGTCGCGAGGGGTGTTGCGTTGGGGAGGTCGATCTGCGCGACTGCCGTTTGGGGCGGGTTGTTCGCGGGCTCGCGGCAGGCGGGCAGCGCGACGGCCAGCGGGAGCGAGGACAGCGCGGCGAGAAAAAGAAAAGACGGGCGCTGGGCGGCGCGATCACATCGACGCATGGCGGCCTCCACGGAGGGTGGATTGGATGCGCCGAATATACCCGTTGGGGATGGGGTGGGTTCGGGCGGTTGCACGCTTTGTTCGTGAACAGCGGGCGAGCCACTCTCGTCAACAGCCCGCGAACCAGGTGTTGAGGAAGTCGAAGATGTCGGAGACCTGGGGGCCGGCGGCGCGATTGAAGTCGGCGCGGGGATCGGCGTTGAACCAGGCGGTGATGAAGTCGAGGACGTCCTGGCTGTCGAGCGTGCCGGAGCAGTTGAAGTCGGCGCGGCAGGTGGGGCGGGTGGTCCAGAGGACGAGGTTGCGGGTGGTGCGGTTGGCGGCGACGAAGATGAAGCCGCCGGAGAACAGGAAGTCGCCGTTGGATAGCACGTTGATGTGGGCGTCCTCGCCGACGTTTCCGCTGGTGGGAGGCGCGCCCGCGACGGGAAGCCACCGGCCGGCGCCGGGATCCCAGCGGATGAGGTCCGACGACTGGGTGTTCGTGTCGATCACGAAGGAGCCGAACGCGAAGATCTCGCCCGAGGCGCTGACCGCAAAGCCGGTGCCGTGGGGGACCAGCAGCGAGCCCATCTGGGTCCAGACGCCGGTGGAAGTGTCCATCCGCAAGATGCCCTTGTTGGGGCCGCTCTGAACGCAGGTGATCAGATCTCCGCCGGGGAGTGTGGAGAGGGAGTAGAAGATGCCGCCGCCGGTGGGCGCGGCGACGGGGAACCAGGTGTTGCTGGCGGCGTCGAGGCGCTGGATGTTGTTTCCCGCGGCGTAGACATCGCCGTTGGCGGCGCGCACGAGGACATAGACCTGGGGCCCGAAATCGAATGTCCACGCGGACCAGATACCGGTGTTCGGGTTATACTTCCCGATGGGGCTGATCGGCGAAGGAATGCTGGAAGAGGAGGTGGATCCGACGATGATGGAGCCGTCGGGCAAGGTGAGCAGGGCGTTGACGGATCCGCCGATGTTGGGGGTGGTCGTCCATGTGCCGGCGACGGCATTCCAGCGGGAGATGAAGCCGGATTGGACGGTGGAGCCGCCTGCGATGAGGTCGCCGCCCGAGGTCGTGGTGAGCGAGGTCACGCCGCCGGAGCTGAATCCCGCGCCGTAGGCGAACCAGGAGTTCGTCGAGGGGCGGTAGCGGGCGATGCGGTTGGTCGTCAGGCCGCCGGAGGTGGCGAACGCGCCGCCGATGACGACGTCGCCGGAGGGAAGGGGGAATGTGGTGTAGACGGCGGCGCTGGTGCCGGGGTAGCCGGGGCTCGGGTCCCAGCGGGGGGTGCAGGTTTGGGCGCGGGTGGGTGCGCCATCGGTGGCGATCGTGGTGAGGAGGGTGAGCGAGACGGCGAGTCGGCGTGCGCGGATGCTCATTGGCCGCTCCGGGGATGGGAGGGAGGTTCAATGGCAAGTACGCAGTTTGGAGCGTGAGCCTGCGCGCGGACGTAGGTTCATTGCGGTCGGCTGGGATGAACGCGGTTGGCGATGCTGCGAGTGGCCGGCTGGAGGTGCGCGGGAGCCGCGGTCGGCACTCCGCGAACCACTTTCGTCAGCAGCCCGCGAACCAGGCGTTGAGGTGGTCGAAGATGTCCTGAACGCTGATGATGCCGTCGCCGTTGAAATCGGCTGTGGTGCTCGCGGCAAACCAGGCGTTGATGAGGTCGAAGATGTCCTGGGTCTCGAGGGAGCCGGAGCAGTTGAAGTCGGCGGGGCAGATGGTGTAGGTGGCTTCGCTGCTGGTGGTGCTGGAGCACCAGCCGGCATCGGTGACGACGCAGCGGACCTGGAAGTGCTGGGGGATCGTTGGATTGCCAGAACAAGGCCGAATTGCCACGGTTGCCGCGGGGAAGTTCAATGGAACCGCGTATGCAGTCGCGCCGCAGCTCATTGCGGTGACGAATCCTCCGAGTGTCTGCCACGATCCGGTTGAGTTCTGAGTCTGCCACTGGTAGTGAAGCGAGGCGCCCGGATCGGCCGTGCCGACGCTGAGTTGCAGTGATCCGGTTCGGCAAGTCGATCCGGAAGCGGGCTGGCTGAGAATGGCAGGGGCAACGCAGGAAGCGAGTCGTGCTTCCCAGGTGTCGCCGAGCGTAAATGCGCCTCCGAGTAGGGGCCCGAGCGATTGCGATTGCCCACCAAAGACAACGATTGTGTCGCGTTGAATGTCATAGACAGAAGCGCTGATATATCGGTTGGCGTTTCCCTCTCTCAATCGAGAGAGCCAAGATGTGCCGTCCCAGAGCCAGAGATCGGTCGTGTAGCGACCCGCGGCCGCGCCAGTTGGATCAAAGCCGCCGAAGAGCATCGTGCTTCCGTGAAGGCTGGCATAGGTGAGAGTTTCGCCATACCGGGCCGTGGGCCCGGATGCTCTTTGTGCCCAGACCTGGCCATCGAACTCCCACGCGTCACCCAAAGAGCTCGAGTTTGCATCCAAGCCGCCGATGAGTACGGACACGCCGCGCCCCGAGTCGTACGTCATCGTTGTGAGGGCTCGCGCCGGCGGGCCGGAGATTGCTCGCTGGACCCAGCTTGTGCCATCCCACTCCCAAGTATCAGCAAGGGAACTCGTTCCCGTGAAACCACCGAACAAAACGGCGACATGGCGTTGTGAGTCGTAGGCGAGCGCATGTTCGGCTCGGGGCGGGGGGCCGGTCGAGGCTCTCAGACTCCAAACAAGTCCATTCCATTCCCACGTGTCGCCCAGCACGCCCGCTGTGTTTGTTCCCCCGAAGAGGACGATGACCGATCGCCCGGAGTCATAGCACATTGCATGAAAACCGCGGGGAGTCGGTCCGGAGACGAGACGCGGCGTCCAATGGGCTCCGTCCCACTGCCATGTATCCCCCATGAACGAGAAGTTGCTCTTGCGACCGCCAAAGAGAATCGTCGTCGCGTGCTGCGCGTCATACGCCATGGCATGCCCTGCGCGCGCGGGCGGATCTGGAAATGGCCGTTGGGTCCAAGTTGCTCCATTCCATTCCCAGCCCGCGTCGTTCTCAAACGAACTCAGGTCATTGTTCTTGTATCCACCCATCACCACCGTTACGCCGCGCAGGGAGTCAAAGGCCATGGCGTGGTAGGCACTTGCTGGTGCGCCGGTACTCGCTCGCTGAACCCACGCGATTCCGTTCCATTCCCAAGTGTCGGCAAAGGCCGATGTGGACGAGCCGGTCGTTCCTCCGAAGAGGACGGTGACGTGTCGAGCGGAGTCGTACGCCATCGTGTGGCTGAATCGAGAGCTTGGTCCTGTGGTGGCGCGCTGGGACCAGTTCAGCCCGTCCCACTCCCAGGTCGGGCCGTCTCCGGTGAACAAGACCGTGCGGGCGCGCTGTGAGTCGTAGGCCATCGCGGCCTTGCCGAAGTTCGTTGTAGGCCCGCTTGTGGCCCGTTGGGTCCAAGTGGTGCCATTCCATTCCCAGGTGTCGCCGAAATATGTAATCGAGCTACCGCCAGAGTTGGTTCCCCCGAAAAGAACGGTGACCCCGCGTTGCGAGTCGTACGCCATGCCATGAAAGTGTCGCGGCAGGGGCCCGCTCGCTGCTCGGCGCGTCCAGACGGTGCCGTTCCATTCCCAAGTGTCGCCCAGATCGGACTTGGTGCCGTACGTTCCTCCGAAGAGGACGACGACGTGCCGTTGAGAGTCATACGCCATGGCGTGCCCGGAGCGCGCGGGCGGACCCTCGGTTGCGACTTGCGACCAACCGGCGGCGCCCAACTCCCAGGTATCACGCTGGCCATCTACGCCGCCGAAGAGTACGGTGACATTCCGATTCGAGTCGTAGGCCATCGCAAGGCCCGCGCGCTGGACGAACGATCGCGATGTCCAGATGATCCCCTGACCATTCGAGCGTGAGGCCGCAATTGCGAGCGTGAGCGCAGCGAGCGTGCGACAGAACCACACTGTTGCTACGAGGCGCTTCATGGACGAATCCGTCGATTGGTCAACATCCAGCAAACCACGCATTCAAGTAGCTGAAGATATCCGACACCGCCAGGCCGCCGCCGTCGAAGTCGGCGTCGGGGCTGCCGGCGAACCAGCCGTTGAGGAACGCGAAGATGTCGCCGACGGTGAGGGAGCCGGAGTGGTCGTAGTCGGGGGAGTTGCCAGAGACGGTGGTGACGGTGATGGTGGTGACGGCGTTTGCGCCGGTGGAGAGCGCGACGGTGCCGATGGTGAGGCGGCCGTTGATGTTGGGGATGTAGGAGTGCGGTGCGCCGTTGACGCTCACGCTGCATGCGCTGCGGCCGGGGGGGAGCTTGAGCGTGGGGAAGACGCTCAGCGCGAAGCCGGTGGTGTTGGTGATGGTGAGGGTCTGGTTGCCCGTGACCGGGGCTTCGGTGATCGTCATGTTCACCTTGTGCGTCTGACTCGCGGGCGTGTTGACGAGCGTGACGTTGCTGAAGGTCATTGTGCCCCAGGCGCTCGGCAGCTTGGGGTTGATGATCATGGTGTTGCTGGGGGCGTCGGGCTCGTAGTGGAGGTAGGCCATGACGGAATCGACGAATGTGGACATGGATTCCCAGGCGTTGGGCCACGCGGTCTCGAGCGTGAAGTCGTTCTGGCCCGCGTACAGGAGCGAGCCGGTGTTGTACGGGGCGGGCTGGCCGCTGATGCCGCGCGGGGCGATCTGCTCGGCGCCGAAGCCCGCGGGGCCGAGGTGCTGCACGAGCTTGTCGAGGATGGCCTTGTGGCCGTCGATGTCGGACTTGCCGGGGGTCTCTTCGTTGCGCTCGACGAGGTAGAGGCCGTACCACATGCTGGAGAGGAACCATGGCCCCGCGCCCCACGGCGAGGAGGATGAGCCGTTGCCCCAGTAGCCGTCGCCGGTGTAGCGGTTGACGAGGCCCGTCCAGCCGTAGCCGTCGTTGTAGAAGCCGGGGGCGTTGATGAGCTGCGAGGTGATGCGCGAGGCGAAGGGGGTGATGTGCGAGTCGACGGGGTTGTAGACCTTGAAGGGATAGGTTGCGCCGAGCTGCGAGATGTCGGTGTTCTCGGAGTTGCAGTTCATGCGGGCGTCGAGGGCGTTCTTGAAGTTGCTTGCGCGCGTGGTGGCGTCGGCGGCCTCAGAGGGAAGGCCGAGAGCCGTGAAGATGGAGGAAGCGTCCTGCAGGCCCTTGACGATGTTGGCGTTGGAGTAGATGAACGTGGCGTACGAGTCTTCCCAGACGTTGTTGGAGTGCATGAGGCCGGGGGAGTCGTTGGAGCAGGCGCTCCCGCCGCTGGTGAGGAAGAGGCGCGAGTCGCCGGAGGACTGCGTGCAGGAGAGGACCGAGTCGCGGACCTGCTCGATGTAGCGGTTGAGGACGGTGGAGTCGGCGGTCATCTTGTACTGGTACCAGACGCCCCACGGGAAGACGGCGGTCTCGTCGATCTGCGGCGCGCCCCAGATGACGTAGCCGTCGGTGGAGTACTTCTGCTTCCAAAAGCCCTTGCGCCCCCAGGACTCGGTGTCGCGGTACGTCGTGTTCTTCATCCACGCGTAGACGTTCTCGGCCTCGGTGAGGTGACCGGTGCGGGCGAGGGTGATCGCGGCGTACACGGCATCACGCGGCCAGACGTACGGGTACGCGCCGTTGTGGAAGCCGGCGATGACGCCGCCGTTGACGCCGTCGCAATGCAGGGCGGTGGCGAGCAGGCCGCGATCCATGAGCTTGTTGATCGCCGCGTCGGGGGTGCTGGCGCGGGTGCCGCTATTGAGCCAGTTGGTCCAGTAGGCGTCGGTGGTGGCTTGCAGGCCGCTGACGTTGTTGGTGTAGAACCACTGGACTGCGTTGGAGAGCTTGAAGGTGTAGGTGCCGGTGGCTCCGGCGAAGTCGTCGACGGCGCCGGCCATCATGTAGTCGATCTCGACGGACTGGCCCACGGGGAGCGTGACCTGCGCGCCCATCCAGCCCTGGCCCTGATCGCCGGAGGTGTCGGCCCAGAAGTCGGTGGCGGTCGTCGCGATGGAGCCGGAGTTGGTGAGGGCTTTCATCGCGCAGGCGAGGTAGAGGGACTTGTTCTTTTCGTAGCCAGAGTTGGTGGTGGGGTTGTACTCGTTGGGAGAGGTGAACGAGGTGCCGGTGCCGGTGACGACGCGGTAGGTGTTGTCGTACGCGACCATCGCGGCCTTGGCGGGATCGACGAACATGCCGTCGTAGGTGTCGCCGCCGTTGAGGGCGGGGTCGAGGTACCAGTAGATGTTGGCGGTCTTCGGGCTCGCGCCGTTGTTGGTGAGGATGAGGCGCTTGAGATAGATGTGTCGCTGCGGGTTGCCGCCGCCGTCGGTGGGGAAGGTGACGTTGCTGGGCGCGAAGTCGTACTGCTCGACGGCGATGTTGTTGGAGTTGGCGAAGAGGCGGCCGGTGGTGTGGATGGTGTTGGTCGTCGGGTTGTACGCCTGCGTGATCTGGTCGTAGGAGACGCCGCTCGGATTGCTCAGCCAGTGCGTGACGCCGTCGATTCGGACGCCGGGCATGGCCTGGTTCAGGTGCATCTGGCCGCGCCAGCCGGCGGGGAGGAGGGCGGGGAAGGTGTCGCCGCCGTCGGAGTATCCCTCGTTGCGCGTGCCGACGCCGTAGACGCCGCCGGGGGTGGGGAAGTGCATGTCGTAGACAGTTCCGTTCTGATCGATCATGCCCGCGGTGAAGGTGTTGCCGAAGACGGCCTCTTCCTTCCAGAAGTTCACGGGCGGGTAGCCGGCGCTCGGGCTGGGCTGGCCGAAGCCGGAGCCGGGCCAGGCGAGCTTGTTCGTGTAGATGTAGGCCGCGCCGGAGTTGGCGAAGACCTCGGGACCGTTGCCGGGCTTCCAGGCGGAGAGCTTGTATTTGATCGTTTGATTGAACGCGCGGCCCGTGGGGATCGTCACCTTCCACCAGTCGTAGGTGTTCGAGCCGTTGACCTCGTTCGCGACGAAGGTGATGGGGCCGGCGGGGTTGCCGCCGGTGAGGACCTGCGTGGTGCCTGAGGCCGAGCCAAAGGAGCCCGCGGGATCGGAGCCGTCGGTGGTGTAGTAGACGGCAACGCGGTCGTAGGTGTTCTGGCAGCAGACCTGGAAGGAGATCTGGACGGCCTCATCCTCGCGCGGCATGGCGGGGAAACGCTGGGTGACGCCGGGTTGGGCGAAGGCGGCGGAGGCGGGCGTGTGGGAGACGCTGGAGGGCTGGGCTTGGGCTTGGGAGCAGAGAAGGGAGAGGTAGAGAGCGGAAGGCAGGAAGAGGCGGAACAGATGGCGCATTGCGGACTCCGTTGGGTGAGGAGTAAGTATGCGCTTCGGCGGGCGATTCGGCGAGGAAAAGCGGTGGATGTTTGGTGTGGATTGCCGCGAAAGCTGGGTTCTTTGGCGGAAGTTGGAATGCCGCGGTGTTCGGAGACTCGCCGCGCGCACCACTGGCGGGCAAGCCGCCAGTGCCACCCTTTTTCGTTGGGTCATGCGACGGCGAGCACCGGCCGCGCGATCGGTTCCGCGTGGGTTCTCGCGAGGTCGCGGAGGGCCGCGGTTGGTCGCTCGTCGCTGGCGATGAGCAGGTACTCGACGTTGCGCAGCTTGCCGATGCGCCCGACCTTCTGGCCCTGCGGGTTGTAGATGCCGATCTGCGCGCCGACATATCGCTTGAAGTCGAAGGCGAGGGTGGTGGTGTAGCGGCGCTGCGCGCCGAGCATGGCGTGCAGATCGTCGAGGGTAATGAAGCCCTCGTTGTTGAACGAGATGACCAGGTGGCGGGCGCGGCAGGCGTTGATGACGTTCGCGAGTGCGAGCGAGCAGCCGCGCCGGGAGTTGAAGATGCTCTGGCGCGTGCGGACGTCCTCGCGCTTGCAGGCGACGCCGTAGACCTGAGGCTTGTCCCAGCGGACGAGCGATTCCCAGATGTGGTAGTTGCCGAGATAGCTGTGCTGGTTGTACGGCGGGTCGATGTAGGCCGCGTCGGCTTCGAGGGTGCTCGCGGCGGCGAGGGCGTCGAGCTGGTGGGCTCGGCCCTTGCCGTGCGCGGCCCGCGGGAGGAGGTCGGGGAGGCGGAGCTCGAGGTCCTTGTGGGCGCGCGGGGCCCAGTCCTTGAGGTACGCCATCTGGAGGCCGGTGGTGGAATCGACGCGGTCGGCGGCTTCCATGAGCGAGACGAGGAGGATGGATTCCAGCTCGGGGCCGAGGGACTTGCTCGCGATGGCGTCGCGGATGGCGTCGATGCGGGCGCCGTTGCGCGGCTGGAAGAAGCGAGAGTCTTTGCAGAAGGTCTGCGTGAAGTAGCCGGGGGTGCCCTTGAGGGTGTTGAACTCCTGGATCAGCTTGGTGGCGGGCGCGGCATGGGTCTCGGCGTCGGCCCGCACATAGCAGCGAGCGAGGGTGGCGGCGTAGGCGTTGTGGTCGTTGGCGAGGACCTGGTAACCGGCGGCCTTGAGGGCGTGGCCGACGCGGGAGGTGCCGGAGAAGAGGTCGATAACAGAACGGACGTCGGGGCCGAGGGCGCGGACGGCTTGGAGGATGGAAGGGATTAGCGTGCGCTTGGACCCGATGTACTTGATCACGGGGCCAACATCGAGGCTTTGATCGCTCTGGCTTCAGGTTTTCGGATAGAAGAGAGGCATCAAGGCACGAGGCATCGAGGCATCAAGTCAGAAGCGGAGATGGGCGGGTTTGTCCGCGGGTGGCCGGTGGCCGAGGATGGCGCGGACCAGGATGAGATCGCGGGGGCGGGTGACCTTGATGTTGACCGGGTCGCCCTCGACGACCATCACGGGTTCCCCCAACCGTTCGATGAGCTGGGCGTCGTCGGTGCTGGTGAGATTGTTCTGGGCGTAGGCGCGGAGGAGGAGCTCGCGCTCGAAGAGCTGGGGGGTCTGCACGCCCACGAGGCGGGTGCGGTCGATGGTCTGCTCGACGCGCCGGGCTCCGGGCTTGGGTGCGCTCGCGCCGAGGATGGCCGCGAGCGGGTCGGCTTCTTTGGAGGTGACGACCTCGGCGGAGACACGCTTGAGCGTGTCGGCGACGTCCACGGCGGGGATGACGGCCTTGTGGCCGGTGCGAGCGGCGTCGATCACGCGGTCGATGACGTCGGCGGGCGTGGCGGGGCGGGCCGCGTCGTGGACGGCGACGTGGGTGCAGTCGGTGGGGACGAGCTTGAGAGCGTTGGCGACGGTCTCGTAGCGGTGGGTCGCGCCGCCCTGGCAGAGCTGGACGCCGAGGATGGAGAGCTTGTCGGCGTGGCGCGTCCTGAACTGCTCGTAGCGGGCGGGGTCGGCGGGGCCGGCGACGATGATGGTGTGGGTTTCCTCGAGCTTGTTGAAGAGCTCGACTGTGCGGTGCAGGAGGGGGCGGCCGCCGAGGTCCTCGTCGATCTTCTGGCGTTCGAGCTCGCCGCCCGTGGCGGCCTTGGACGCCTCGATGAAGCGGCGGGAGGAGCCGGCGGCGGGGATGATGACGGCGATGCGCATGGGGGAGAGTAGAGCGGGAGGTGGGAAGAGCGGAAGGCGGGCGTTGGGCGATAGGCTCTGCGGGTCCGCAAGGAGGCCGAATGGCGTATGCGTGGTTCGCGATGGGACTCGTGGTCGCGGCCGCGCTGCTGTGCGCGGTGGCGATCATTGTGCTGCACGTGAAGGGAAAGAGGATTCCCGTCGAGCACGAGGCGACGAGCGTGATCGACATCCATGCCCCGATCGAGAGGGTGTTCGACGCCATCGCGGACGTCCAGAAGCACACGGAGTGGTCGCGCGGCGTGACGCGGGTGCTGGTGATGCCCGACACGGTGCACGGGGGCGTGCCGATGCAGACGGTGCGCATGGAGATGGGGCACAACTCGTTCGTGCTGGTGCGGACGCGCATCGAGCCGCCGACGCTGCTGGAGCGGACGATCACGGACAATCGCGGGCCGTTCAGCGGGACGTGGCTGTACCGGTTGAAGCCGCTCGCGCCCGACGAGGTCGGCCCGCGGTGCGAGGTGAGGCTGACGGAGCGCGGGCGCGTGAAGCGGCCGGTGTTCCGGGCGCTCATGAAGTATGTCTTCGGCTACCACAAGTTCACGCACGCGCACGTGCGGGCGCTGGCGGGCAAGTTCGAGCCGCACCCGCGCCGGCCGCACCGCGCCTGAGCGGCGGCGGGGGATGAACGAGTTCACACGCGGCGAGCATTTTCTCATGAGCGCGGCAGCCGCACGGAAGTTTTTCATCCGGCGGCTTCATTCGTCTTTCGCATCTGCCGGTGAACGCGGCACATGAGGAACCGATTTCGGGGTTGCGCCATACAGATGTGAGCCGGTCTCTCACCGAGGCGGTCGGGCTTGCTTGGCCGGGTGGAGCGAGGGTCCGATTACCTCCAACCTCGAGGACGAACGAACAGCGGCGCGAGTGGTGTGCTTGCGCGCAGATGGACCACCTTTCTTTCTCGCGTCCGAGGGCTTAGCGGCGCTCGGACGTGAATCAGACGACGACCCGGCGGAGTCGGTGAGTTGGCCAAGCCAGGCCGACGGCAGAGCCGCAAATGGCCATGATCCGGTTTGTGGCTCGTTTCGGCTCGATTTGTGGCTATCCGGCAGACGCACTTTGTCCCTGATTAGGGCGGCATCGGCACGCTCCGGCCTTGGTACGTCAGGGCGCACCCCAGCATTCGCTCGAACTCCGGCGTCGTGATGATCGCGCGGATCATGCGCCCCACCTCCGCATCCGAGTACGCCTTGTGGAAGCGGACCTCGATCCGTCCCGGCATGAGCATGGCCGCGAGGGCGTTGCCGCGGTAGTCGTCCTCGTAGGAGATTCCCTCGGCCTTCATCTCGCGGTGCTGGCGCTGCACGGGAAAGACGATCGCGCCGCTGCGGTTGAAGACCATCTTGGCGGAAAACCCGCCCCCGGCGGCGATCAGGTCTCGCAAGTACTCGGCGCCGATGAGCACCATGAGCCTGGTCCTCGCTGCTGCTATCCCACCCGCATCACGACCACCGTGATGTCGTCCACCCGCCGGTTCAGGCCGGTGTGCTGGCGGACGCTGGCGATGACGTGCTCGACGATCCTGGCCGCGCTGGCCTGGGGCTCGGCGGCGAGGAGCTCGACAATGGCGCGCCGGAGGCGCGTGCCGCCGAAGCGCTTGCCCTCGAAGTTGAGGGCGTCGTGCAGGCCGTCGGTGAAGGTGACGAGCACGTCGCCGCGCTCGAGCTGGAACATGCCCTTGGGGTACTTCTGGTGCGGGTCGATGCCGAGGGCCATGCCGTCGGCGGTGAGCCGCTGCACGTCCTTGTCTTCAACCGGCCGATCGCGCGGGACGCGGACAAGTAGCGGCCAGTCGTGCCCCGCGCCGCAGTAGGTCAGGCGGAGAGTTGTCGGATCGGCCACGCCGAGCCAGACCGTGGCGAACTCGTTGTCGAGGGTGTCGGCGCACAGGGCCTTGTTGACGCGGCTGAGGACCTCGTCGATGTGGTAGAGGTCCTGGGCGTGGGCGCGGATGCCGGCGCGGACGGAGCTCATGAGCAGCGCGGCCGCGACGCCCTTGCCGACGACGTCGCCGATCAGGATGCCGAGATGCCCGCCGAGGATCATGAAGTCGTAGAAGTCGCCGCCGAGTTCGAAGCTGGGGGCGTAGTGGGCGGCGACGTCGAACGGGGCGACCTGCGGCAGGCTGCGCGGGAGCATGCGGCGCTGCACGTCGGCCGCGAGGCGGACCTGTCGCTGGATCTGCTCGTCCTGGGCCCGCATGGCGCGCAGGCGTGCGGTGGTGATGCCGCTGGCGAGGTGTTCGCCGATGGCGCGGAGGAGCTCTCCCTCCTGCTCGGTGAAGATGCGCGGCGTGCGGGTGAAGAGGCGGATGACGCCCACGGGCGTGTCGCGCTCGATCAGGCCGGTGGAGAGCATGCTCTTGAGGCCCTCGGCCTCGACGCGGGCGTGGTCCACGATGTTGACATCGCCGGCGAGGTCCTCGACGAAGACGATCTCCCCCGCGAGGGCCCGCTGGCGGAGGACCCCGCCGCCGGAGAGGGGTCGCTGGTCGGTGATCCACTCGTGCGAGAGGCCGCGGGCGGAGCGGACGACGGGGATGCGGTCCTTGCCGCCCGCCCCCCCCGTGCCGCCGCCATCCTCGAAGACGGCGATGGAGCCGGCATCGACGCGGAGCACCTCGATGGCGAGGTCGAGCGCGGCGTCGAGCAGTTGGTCGGGGGTCCCGGCGGCAGTCAGGAGCGCGCTGAGGCGGTAGAGCGCATCCAGCTCGCGCACGCGTTTCTTGAGCGCGACCTGGGCCTCGCAGACGTCGCACACCGAGGAGGCGAGCAGGAGCACGCTCCGACGGATGGATTGCAGCCGATACGCCTCCGCGCCGTGGCCGGTCATGGCCGCGCGGGGGAGGCACATGACGATCGCGCCGAGCAGGCCGGTGGAGATGCGCAGGGGGACGGCGACCGTCTCGTACGAGCCGTCGTCGGGCGCACCGACCTGCTCGAAGGCGCGCTTGCGGGCGATGCTCTCGGGAACGAACGACCAGGGATGGCCCTCGGCGCGGGGCGAGCCCGCGGCGGAGCCCGGGCCCTCATCGCTCCAGACGGGGATGATCGCCTCGGGCTGGGAATCCTTGCCGGACTGGTCGCGCAGCCAGATGGGCACGCCCATGAGGCGGCCGAGCTCGTCGCACAGGGCGCTGACGCTCCCGTCGGTCAGGAAGTCGCGCATGCGAGCGCCCCAGTCGCGCTCTCCCGCCCCGGCGGTCCCCCCCGACCCCCCAGCTCCCGCGCCGGGCTCTGCGTGCTTGCCATCTTGTGCGCGTGCGCCGTCCATGGCCGTGGGAGTCTCGTCATCCACCACCCGCGACCCGACCATGGATTCCCCGACCTCCGCCAAGCGTCCCAAGCCCCCCGTGCCCCCCTGCCCCCCCCTTGGCCGCAGCGCGCGAAACGTCGTCCGTGCGGTGAACTGTCCTGTCATCATCGACCCCTCCCACACCACTGAAGCTCCCGCCATCCGTGGCGGGTGAACGAATGGGCCGATGGTATGCCCGCGGGGGAAAAAAGCCCGCCACCCAGAACGTTCGAACACAAGTTTCGCGAACCGAGACTTCGCGGGCGGCCGCTCATCTCAAAGCAGGCAAGGCCGAATAACTCGCGGCTACTTGCTCGTCCACGCCGCCCTGACGACGCCCAGCAATGCGCGGTCTTCCAGGCCGGCCTCGCCCTGCGGGACGCGGTTGTCGAAATCGTCCAGGCCCTGCTTGATGAGCTTCTGGTCGCCGCGCTGGTACCCGACGTAGGCCATCAGGAGGGCCGACTCGCGGCCGAGCAGGCTCTCGGCCTTCTTCTCCTCGATGCTCAACTGCTCGACGATGGTCTGCATCCTGGATTCGGTGGGGAGGAGCGTGGGGCTGTACCTGGTGCCGACGAGCTCCGGACTGTCCGTGAAGACCGCGCGGAGATTGGCGACCGCGGAGAGGTACAGGCCGCCGCCGATCTCGGCGTGCACGCGTCCGATGCGTGCCATCGGGTCGCGCGGCTGGGCGGCGATGGCGCGGGTGAAGCGGTCCTCGGCGTCGAAGAAGCGGGACTTGGCCATCAGCCCCTCGGCCTCGCGCATGAGCAGGCGGTAGCCCTCGGCGTCGCCGTGCTCCTTGCCGGGTCGCGGGGCGTCGGCGATGAGATGCTCCAGCTTCGTGTCGCCGGCCTTCTTGAGGGCCTTGGCCATCTCGGGGGAGACGTCGGAGTTCTGCTTGTCGCCGGGGGCCTTTTCGCCGTTGTCCTTGGTGGGGGGAGTCTGGGGGTTGGATTCGGGCTTGGCGCCGGGCTTGGAACCGGGCTTGGGCGTGTCGAAGCGGCGGGTGCCGTCGGCGTTGTACTTCGGCACGGGCTTCTCGGGCTGCTCGATCTGGCCGCTCATGCGTTGGCGGAGAACCTTCATCTGCTCGTCGAAACTCTTGGGCTCAGGGGCGGGCTTGGCGCCGACCTCGCCGGGCTTGTTGGGCTCGCCGAAGTTGTCGCGGAAGCGCGTCAGGAGCTGCTCGTGCAGCTCGCTGGAGGCCTTGAGCGAGATGGGCGGGACGCGTGTGTCGATCGCTCCGGAGTCGAGGATCTTGCCGACGCCGGCCGCGGAGGTCTCAAGCCCGGAGAGGCCCGTCTGGATCGGCTTGGGCGTGCCGGGAGTGGCGGGAGTGGGGGGGGGCGTTGTGCCGGGAACCGTGGGCGTGGTCGGCGCGGTGGGGACGGCGCCCGGGGGGACCGTCGTCGTCGAGGGCGGCGCGACGCCCAGGGGGCTCTCGGCCGTCTTGACCCACGACACGCCCAGGAGCGGCGAGGCCTTGGCGACGTACTCCGCGCCGTACTCATCCTGCTTTGCGCCGACGAGCGCGGGGCGCGTGGAGCGGACTCCGTAGAAGTCCGACGTGCTGCGCAGGGCGGTGCTCGAGGAGGTGGAGTTCGAGATCGTCGCGACGTTCCCCTCGCGCGGGACGCTCACGGTGGGGGGGGCGAGGAAGCCGGGGACATACTGCCCGGTGGTGAGGGCGAACTGGTATCGGAGGGCGTCCGAGCCGCGCACGCCGGAGCTCGCCAGGCCGCTGGTGAACGAGTCGCGCTTGAAGTTGTACAGCGTGTCGGACCCGACCGAGCCCTCGAACTGGTTCGGCGCGCGATAGCCGACCGAGCCGCGGAAGGACTTGCCGTCCGGGGCGGTGCCGTAGATGACGGCGTTGTTGAACCGGAGTTGCGAGTTGATGCCCGGCGCGGTCGGGTTGAGCCTGCCCTGCGTGGCGTGGAGATTGGCGTCCAGAGCGCGGCCGTCTCCGAGGGCGTTCTGCCCCAGCGCGGCGCCGCATGCGCAGAGTACTCCAGCCACCCCGAACATCGCCAAACCATTCGTGTGCATGCGCCGCATCGGATAGCCCTCCAGTTGGCCGGCATCATCATAGAGATGCCGCGCCGTCGCCATCCCCATCGGCTGGTACGCCCGCCGGGCCGCACCGTTCGCGCCGGCGGGCCGCATCGACCATCCCCATCGTCCTCCCTTTCCCGTGTTTTTCGCTCCCCGTACACTCGGCCATGCCCAGCAGTCCCTACTACATCACGACCCCGATCTACTACGTGAACGACAAGCCCCACATCGGGCACTGCTACACGACCACGGTCGCCGACGCCGCGGCCCGGTTCGCGCGGCTGCTCGGGCGGGACACGTTCTTTCTGACGGGGACCGACGAGCACGGGCAGAAGGTCGAGAAGTCGGCCGCGGCCAAGGGCGTCACGCCGCAGCAGCTTGCGGACGAGAACGCGGTGCATTTCCAAGCCGCCATGAAGCTCATCGGGTCGAGCCACAACGACTTCATCCGGACGACGCAGGCGCGCCACGCGAAGCAGGTGCAGGCGGCGATCCAGAAGCTGATCGCCAGCGGCGACATCTATCTGGGGACGTTCGAGGGGTGGTACGACGAGGGGCAGGAGGAGTACGTCACGGAGAACGCGGCCCGGGAGAAGAACTACACGGCCTTCAACGGCAAGCCGCTGGTGAAGGCGAAGGAGCAGAACTACTACTTCAAGCTCTCCAAGTGGCAGCCCGCGCTGGAGAAGTTCTTCGATGCGAATCCGGAGTTTGTGCGGCCGGCCGCGCGGTTCAACGAGGTCCGCGGGCGGATGAAGGAGGGTTTGCAGGATGTGCCGGTGAGCCGCACGAACTTCTCGTGGGGGATTCCGATCCCGGATGCGCCGGGGCACGTGACGTACGTGTGGATCGATGCGCTCTTGAACTACGCGACGGCGGTGGGGGTGATCGATCCGAGGATCGCGCGCGAGCGGGAGATCCCGGCGGAGCGGGCAAAGTACTGGCCCGCGGAGGTGCACGCGATCGGCAAGGAGATCCTGTGGTTCCACGCGGTGATCTGGCCCGCGCTGCTGATGGCGCTGAGCCTGTCGACCCCGCGCTGCGTGTATGCGCACAGCTTCTGGATCAGCGAGGGGAAGAAGATGTCCAAGACGCTGGGCAACTTCATCGACCTGCCGCTGATCAGGGCGTACATCGATCGGTACGGGCTCGATGCACTCCGCTGGTATCTGCTCACGCAGGGGCCGCTGCGCGAGACGGATGCGGACTTCTCGTATGCGAAGTTCGTCGAGGTGTACAACGCCGATCTCGCCAACGGGATCGGCAACTGCGCCTCGCGCGTGGGGAACATGATCGAGAAGTACTTCGGCGGCAGGCTGCCCGCCGTGGACACCGCGCACACATCGTCCACCGGCACGGACTGGACGACGTACATCGTCGATCAGACGACGACGTTCGACTTCCGCGCGCTCAGCGGCAACGCCTTCCAGCAGGCGAGCAAGGAGCACGCGGCGTTCAGGCTCGACGAGGCCCTGATGCAGGGCTCGGCGCTCGCGGGGCAGATCGACCTGTTCATCAACCACACGCGGCCCTTCTCGATCGCCAAGGAGATGGAGAAGACCCCCGAGCACGCGGAGAGGCTGCGCAAACAGCTCGCGCACATCCTGATGCTCTGCGCCGAAGGCGTCCGCGTGGCGTCGCTGTTCCTGTTTCCGGCGATGCCGCTGAAGATGGCGCAGCTGTGGCGGACGTGGAACTGCTCGCCGCTGATCGATCCGGCGAATGTTGATTCGGGCTTCAGGGCGCCGCTGAGCGAGCTGGCGATGTTCGGCGGGCCGCACGGACTGAAGGCCGGACACGCGATCGCCAAGGGGGAGCCGCTGTTCATGCGCGCGAAGGCGGAGGATCCCGCGCCGACCGCCACGGCCTGAGCAGGCAGAATCGGCCCGCCGCGGCTGTCGCCGGGGCGGGCCGAGAAAGGGGGGTTCAGTTGCACCCGCCGAGCCACGCGTTCAGGAAGTCGAAGATGTCCTGCGCATCCAGGCCGCCGGAGTTGTTGAAGTCCGTCGAGAGGCCGCCCGCGAACCAGGAGTTCAGGAAGTCGAAGATGTCCTGGATGGCGACGCGCCCGTCGCGGTTGAAGTCGGCGTGGCAGATCGGCGGAACGACGATCGTTCCCGCATCGATGCGCCCGAACTCGCCGACCAGAGCGAACGTGGGCGAGGCCGTGTAGAAGAGCGTGCTGGCGGCTTTCCAGCACAGTGGGATCCGAAGCTTGGAATTCACGTGACTTGAAGTCGCGGCCGCACTGACCCTATAGTGAGTCGTATTAATTTAAATCATACCAACATGGTCAAATAAAACGAAAGGCTCAGTCGAAAGACTGGGCCTTTCGTT
>JADMIO011421309.1_pt1 | contig 18774 bp, 13 predicted proteins | sample 8958161 | NCBI WGS metagenome assembly JADMIO01 (sample SAMN16585339, study PRJNA669376) | soil metagenome | isolation source: Crop rotation soil | place: USA: Cullars Rotation, Alabama | collected 2011 | reverse complement strand
CAATTGTAGTCTTGTCGCGTCGGGTGACTTATGTGTTTTTACGTGCGGACGCAATCGGTCGGGGCTACCCGCCATTTCGATGGCCAGCCGGACATTTTCTTTTACGCGGTCCGGATAGATGACCAGGGCCGGCGTATCCAGCTCCTTGATATTCTTTATTGAATGCCACACAGGGAGGTTCATACTTCGACATTAATACAGTTCGAATAAGGCTTCGATCTCTACGGGGATATTACCGGGAAGGGAACCCATACCCACTGCACTGCGGACCCCTACCCCATTATCCGGTCCCCACACCGACGCAAACAGTTCACTACAACCATTGATCACATAAGGATGACGGTCGAACTCCGGGGTACAGCCGACCATCCCCAGGACCTTGATGACCCGTTTCACCTTGTCGAGGCTGCCGATATTCGCCTTGACCGTGGCGAGGATCGCCAGACCCACCTGCCGGGCGGCCAGTTTGCCTTGTTCGATATCCAGGTCCTTACCGACGCGACCGATGATCAGGGATTTGTCCGGCTGTACGGGACCGTGGCCGGATACATATAGATATTTTCCATCCACCAGGCAGGGTTTATAAACGCCCATCGGCGTGGGAGCGGGCGGCAGGGTCAGGCCCAGAGCCGCCAGGTTCTGTTCGGGAGTGCTCATGTTTTCTATTGTTCGTACCGCAAATGGAGACGAATGTAGCATAATTTCGGCAATGGCGGTGGATGCACCAGTCCATGGTTGCACTGTGGTAGTGGGTGCGACAGGGGACAACAGAAAGGATATCAGGAGGCGGAAGCAGGGTGATTGGTGGTGATATGATACCGGTCTTCCAGCTTCCAGAGACGGGCCCCGCCTTTTATTCCGTCGCGGTTGGAGAAACGGATGATATTGTTTTCCAGCGAGACTTCGAGCTTGTCGATATTACCACCGCCAATATACAACCGGTCATAGTTAAAGACCGTCTTTAGTATGGCAAGAACCTTTTTCATCCGCCTATTCCATTTCTTTTTTCCGGCTTTTGCCAGTGCTCCTGCTCCGATGTAGGCGTCGTAGTCACGCCCTTTTGTGACGGGATGATGGGCTAGTTCGAGGTGCGGAAGAAGATAACCGTCGATGAGGATGGCCGTGCCAAAACCGGTGCCCAGCGTGACGACCAATTCAAAGCCTTTGCCGCTGGCCACACCCAGGCCGAGCTGGTCGGCGTCGTTGACGAGGCGGACGGGTTTTTTTAGTGAGTCCGCGATCAACTGCCCCAAGGGAATCTCGCCCGAGATAGTGGGAAAAATATTAGGCGCAGTATAGACGATGCCGTTACGAACATAGCCGGGGAAACCGACCGAGATCCTATCGTAAGGGGGCATGTCTTTAGCAAGCTGCCGGACGATATCTATTATGACTGCAGTAGTAGCATTGCCTGGGGTATCGATCTTTTTGAAGTCCGCCTGAGGTACCCCATCGGGGTTCAGAATGGTGGCTTTGACATGTGAGCCTCCAATATCGACGGCGAAAATGTTGCCCGCTGCATCCATGGGTAGTTTTAAAAATACGGGTTTGCAAGAATCGGGCCGCCGACGAGGGATACGAAGTTGCGTCTGTTCATGATCATTTCTTTAATATGTTGCCCAGAACCTTAAGATTACCGTCGATGGGTTCCTGGATCATCAGCCCCAGGATGTGCGCGATCAGCGGGTAGACATTGACATTCTCAAAAGCCGGGATCTTCATATGTTGTTTGAACGCCGGTCCCCAGGCATAGAAGGTGGCGCCCATATCCGGCAGCGTATTATCAAAGCCATGTTCGCCCGCGATAGTCTTGCCGTGAGAGAAGAACATCCGGGGGTATTTTGCTACAAGCAGGATATCACCCATACGATCGAAGCGGTCGTCCTTTTTAGTATAGTGCCAATGGGCGGGTGTTTCGGCAGGGAGATATACGTCGTAGCCATTGGCTTGTTTCTTGAGTCGTTCATATTCGGCAAGTATATCCGCCTTGTTCTTTGCATAAATGTGCTGCATGATCTCACCGCCGGTGAGCGTAAATTTCGTGGTGTCGACCACGGGAAGGGTGACGCCATGAGCGGTATCGATCGCGGCCATGCCGTGATCCGAAACAAAGATAAAGTTGACGGGCAGATGAAGCGAGTCGACCATCTTTGTCATCCGGCCGATACAGTCGTCGACGAGATGTACGGCAGCTTCCGTCTCGACAGAATTGGGGCCATAAACATGTTCGGCGTGGTCCACCTGGGAGAGGTAGAACAGGATGAGGTGCGGACGCTCCGCTTCCGGCATGGTCAGCCAGTTCTTAACACGTTCCAGCCGGGTGTCGAGGGGTATCTTGTCATTGAACCAATAAAAATAGGTAGGGCGTACGCCACGGACGGCTGCCTCGGAGCCAACCCAGAAAAAGCTGGCGGAGAGCATATGTTGTTGTTCGGCCAGCACCCAGATGGGTATACCGCCATACCAGGAGCTATCACGGACCGCATTGCGGTCGCTGATGCGGTAACCCCTGCCCTTGGCAGGATCGAAAAAAGTATTATTGACAAGGCCATGGTCCGAGGGATAAAGACCGGTGGCCAGGCTATAGTGATTGGGAAAGGTGACCGAAGGATAAGACGGTATCATCGACGAAGCAGCGACACCCTGACTGCGGAGCATCCGAAGATGTTTCGCCTGGTATTTATCGGCCAGGTCATGCCGAAAGCCATCGGCTGAAATAAGGATAACATAGGGCTGCTGCTCCTGTTTTGCGTTGTTGACTCGCCCGGGGATGACCTGCTGCGTGGTATCCTGAGCATATGTCCGGAATGCCAGGGATAAGATCAGAAAAAGAATGGTTCTTTGCATATCGGTAAAATCTGTCCGTGAAAGTAACTATTTATTAGGCGCCGCGCACCGTGCGGTCGACTTTGGGCATTAGCCGGCTGACTCTTCCTGGGGACGGTCCTGGACGACGATAAGCTCGGCGAGGTCGACGGTGATCGGTACAAGCCCGACCTGTACGATGGCCTTTTTACCGCGGATCTCTTTGACGGTACCGACCTGGTGATTCTTTTTCATCATGACCTTATTGCCGATCTGGGCATTACCGCCGATCTCGGTGTATTTGGCATCGAATTTCTTGCGGACCTTTTCATTGACCTGCTTTTCTTTTTGTTTGAATAGCAGGGCCTGCATTTGGCGGATCACTTCGTTTTTGTCTTCTGCCTTGCGCCAGTCGAAGATGATCTGCCGGAGCTTGCGTTCCATTTCCTTCAGGTAGACAATGCGGTCTTCCGTTATCTTGTTCTGGTGCTTCAGCAGTTCCACCTGTTGCTGGTGGCGTTCCCGGTGGATGAGCGCTTCCATTTCCTTCTTCAGCTTCTCATTCTCGCGGACCATTTTATTTAGCTCCTTTTCTTTTTTCTCAAGGTCGCGGAGGTCCTGTTCGGTACGGTTGAGCAGCTTGTCGAGACGGAAGTGGTCTTCGTCCACCAGGGTACGGGCCCGTTGGATAAGACGGGGCTCCAGACCGATACGTTCGGCGATGGAAAAAGTATAGGAGCTGCCCGGCTTGCCGATGATGAGCTTGTACATCGGCTGTAGGTTGGTCTCGTCAAAGGCCATGGCGCCGTTGATGATGCCGGACGTCTTGTTGGCCATCACCTTTAAATTGAGATAGTGGGTGGTGACGATGCCAAAAGAGTGTTTGCGTACCAGCTCTTCGAGGATGACCTCGGCAAATGCTCCGCCCAGGTTGGGATCGCTGCCACTGCCCAGTTCATCGATAAAGAACAACGTACGGCCATTGGCATTCTCCATGAAGTACTTCATGTTCTTCAGATGGGAACTGTAGGTGCTCAATTCAAATTCCAGGCTTTGAGTGTCGCCGATGTGGATCATCAGCTGTTTGAAGATCCCCATCTCCGAATCGGGATGTACCGGAACGAGCAGACCGCTCTGGATCATCAGCTGCAGGAGGCCTACGGTCTTTAGCGTTACCGTCTTTCCGCCGGCGTTAGGACCGGAGATGACAAGCAGGCGGTTCTTGTCATCCAAAGTAATATCAGTTGGTATGGTGGGCTTTTGGTTCTTACGATTGTATAAATACAATAAAGGATGATAGGCCTGACGAAGATGCACATGAGACTTATCCACCAGTTGCGGATAATTCCCGTTCATATCCAGGGCCAGTCTTGCCTTGGCGCGAATAAAATCGAACTCTCCCAGGATATCGTGCCAGGCCTGTAGTAAGGGAGCATGACTGGACAACCGGGCCGTCAGTTCGCGGAGAATACGGTTCACCTCGCGACTCTCGGCGTGTTCGAGGGAAAAGACCTCGTTGTTGAGTTCGATGGTCTCTTCCGGTTCGATAAACGACGTGCGGCGGGTGTCACTCTCTCCGTGGAGGATGCCTTTCACTTGTCGCTTTTGTTCGGCGAAGATAGCCACTACCCTTCGGCCGTTGAGGAACGATTCTTCGATGTCGGCAACATAACCTGCCTTACCCAGTTTGGACACGATACGGTCGAAAACCCGTCTCAACTCATTGCGTTTGCGATACAGGCTCATCCGGATGCCCGCCAATTCCTCGGAGGCGTTGTCACGGACCACTCCGGACTCGTCCAGCACTTCGTCGATGGCGGCGATGATGCTTTTTTCGTAGCGGGTGTGGACGATGACCTTTAGCAAGGCCGGGTAAGCGATACGCCGATCGGCGTCGAACCAGCGGAAGATGCTGTCCATACTCTCTGCCAGCCGGCGGACCTGCATAAACTGCTCTCCCGAAAGGACGGCGCCGGGTATACTCAGTAGCTTTAGCTCCCGGGCCAGGTTGAGGGTATCATTGGGAAAATATTGACCGTTCTGAAGGAGCAGCTTGAACTCGTGGGCCTGTTGCAGTTCGAGGCTGATAAATTCCAGCCGGGTATGGATACGGAGGTCCTGTGCTTTCGAGCGGGCGTATTCGGTGTTAGCCTGCTCCGCCAGCAAAGCCTTTATCTTGTCAAATTCCAATTGCACCAGGGCCGATTCCGGGAAGATCTTCATAACTGTGGCCGCCTGTGCGGCCTTCTTTTTTTAGGAGCAGCAAAGGTACAAAAAGTAGACCACAGGGCCACTGACTGTTAGTACTGCCCGGACGTAACAGGCATGCTCCATTCTCCGGAACGGATGACATCCGCCTGCCGGGGGAATACTTTTTCCAAAAGAATACGGTGTACCTCACTGTCGGGGTCGGCGCAGCAGTCGGAGAGTACCGTCAGTTGGTAGTCCATATCGGCTGCCTGCCGGACCGTGGAGAGTACGACCCCACTGGTGGATACGCCGGCAAGTACCAGATGCCGGATGCGGTGTGCGCGCAAGATGACCTCCAGGTCGCTGCCCGTAAAGGCGCTGATGCGGCGCTTGGTCACCTGGATGTCGCCGGGTTGCAGGGTAATAGCCGGGTGGATGGACAGTGGTTCTTCCAGGCTCTGCCGGTAGGCCGGGTTCTGTTTGATCGTTGAAAAGGATTTGTTATCCGGGCTGATCTCGGGGATGCCTTTGCGAAATCCTACCGTTACAAATATAACAGGGATCCCGGCGGCGCGAGCCTTACCGATGACGGCGGAAATAGCGGTTAGGAGAGCCTGGCTATCACCCAGCCGGGCAATGATACCAGGCTGGATATCCATGACCAGGAGGGCAGTGGTTATGCCTGTACTGTCTTTTTCCATGTTGTTGGTTTTATCGTTGAGGGAGTGGTGTTGACCTGTCCGGGGGACGATGGTCCGGTGTCAGGCTGGGACACAGGTTCCGGAGCTGTCAGATAACGCCAGAAGATCGCGACCACGACAAGAGCGGCAAGACCTTCGATAAGCATGGTGGCAGGCGCCCCGATATATTGGGAGATCGTTCCTACCAGGAGACTGCCGAGCGGTTGCATACCAAAGTAGGCCATGGCAAAATAACTGATCACCCGGCCCCGCATGGCAGGGGCGACGGAGGTCTGGATGATCGTGTTGGTGATCGTCGTCTGAGCCATCATACCGAAACCGGAGAGCATGGCAAATACCATGGCCAGCGGGAAGGAAGTGGTATAAGAGAACAGGATCAGACCGGCCCCAAAGATCAGCGTATTGATCCATAAGATGCGCCGGCGCGTATACCCGGTGCCGTGGGTACGGGTGGCAAGATAAAGGGCGCCGCTGATCGCTCCAAGACCAATAAAGCTGTCGATATACCCAAATGTGGAGGCATTGCCTTTGAAGATCACTTTAGCATAGATGGGGAGTAGCGTCACATAAGGTATGACCAGCAGGCTCATCGCAGCCAGCATCAGGATCACCTTGGCGATAGAAGGGGTACGGCGGAGATAGGTAAAGCCTTCACGTAGTTCGCCCAATGCTTTCTTTTCGCGGGGACCGGGTTGATAGGGCGGCAATTTCATCCGCAATAAGGAGATGATGACGGCGACAAAGCTGAGGGCATTTACCATAAAACAGATCGACGCTCCCAGTTCCTCCAGTACGATACCCGCGATGGCCGGGCCGATCAGACGGGCAAGGTTGACCATCATGGAGTTCAGGGCCAGCGCGTTGGGGAGAGTTTCCTTATCATCCACCATCTCATAGACCATCGCCTGACGGGCGGGGACGTCAAAGGCGTTGATACAGCCGAGCAGGACGCTTATGAAAAGGATCTGCCAGACATGGTAGTGTCCGGACCATATTAATAGAGCGAGGAGCAGAGATTGTAGTAGCGAGGCGATCTGGGTGATCAGCAGCACCCGGTACCGGTTGTAACGATCGGAGACCACGCCTCCAAACAGGGATAATAAAAAGGAGGGGAACTGACTGGAGAAAAGCGACAGCCCAAGCATGAGAGGAGAATGGGTTAGCGTATACACCACCCAGCTGACGGCGGTACGTTGGTTCCAGGTACCGATCAGAGAGATCGATTGACCATAAAAATAGAGTCGGTAGTTGCGGCTGCGCAGGGCCCTGAAAACGGGTAGCTTCTTCATCGTCGTGATCGTTTAGTCATCCAGTCGTGGTCGTTTAGTCATCTGTGGTCGTTCGTCATCTGTGGTCGTTTAGTCATCTAATAGCTTCGTCAGTATTTGTATGGCTTGCTGTAAGACCTCTCTTTCCCCGGTGTCCAGTTTTTCGTCGACAGCCCGTGCCAGCCACTCCTGTTTTTCCTGGCGTCCCTTTTCCACATAGGTCTTTCCCACCTCTGTCAGGGATAGCAGGGTCTTTCGTTTGTCTTCTTCCGAGGGAGCTCTATGGATATAATCCAGCTCTACCAAATGATTGATTATCTGCGACATCGACTGAGTTGTCACTTTTTCTGTCTGGGCCAGTTCAGAAGGGGGAAGCTGTTTATCAGGATAAAGCAGGCCAAGGGTCGACCGTTCAGTCAGGGAGAGAAGGGCTTCGTTCCGCGTCTGCTTCCGCAGCACTTTTACCAGGCGGTGAAGGACAGTCCGAAGCTGAGCGGCTATTTCCGTGTCGGAAATGGGTTTTGTGGCGTCGGAGATGGATTTCATAATGCGAAGGTAAACTTACAAAGTTACTTTACAAAATCCTCTGGCGATATTAACATAAAAAAGGGAAGTTTAGTCAACATAACGGGGGGTGGATGGTTGTACCTTGCACACTATGATACTTTTATCCATTATAACCTCATTGGCCTTATTTTCCGCTACCGGTACCCCGGTGGCCGGACCATCCATTAAAAACGAGCATATGACGAATGAAACGATCCCCAGCGGGACCAGGACGGATACAGCCACCTTTGGAACAGGATGCTTTTGGTGTACGGAAGCCGTCTTCCAGGAATTGAAAGGAGTTATTAAAGTCACTTCAGGCTATTCGGGAGGACATGCCGCCAACCCTTCCTATGAAGAAGTTTGCACAGGCACGACGGGGCATGCCGAATGTCTGCAGATCATCTATGACCCGTCGATCATCACATTTGACGAGCTGTTGGAAGTCTTTTGGGAATCACATGATCCGACGACGCTGAACCGGCAGGGAAATGATATCGGGACGCAATACCGGAGTGCTATTTTCTATCATAATGCTGAACAGAAGGAAAAAGCAGAACATTATAAGGCCGAGCTGACCAGGAGCGGTGCGTATGACAAGCCGATCGTGACGGAGATCACCGCCTTTACCAAATTCTATCCCGCAGAGGACTATCATCAGAATTACTACAATACACACGGATCGCAGCCTTATTGCTATCTCGTGATCAAGCCCAAGGTCGAAAAGTTCGAGAAGGTCTTTGCGGGGAAGCTGAAGAAACAGAAGCAATAAGCGCTGGGGCTGCACCGGCAGACCGCACCGCGCCGGGCAGATCGCACCGCGCCGCGTGGGGCAAGCGCTCAATGAGTCAATGCATGGACGTCCAGAGCGCCTACGATCTCTTTGGTAACATCTTTTCCTCCGGACATATTGGTGGCCAGACAGCTGACCGACCAGATGGGCCCCCAGGGTATGCCCCACCATCCTAATAAGAAGGTTAGGACAGTCCATTCCCATCCTTTGACGGCGCTGTTCTTGCCGGCTGGAATAAAATAAATGTCGGAAGACCTTCTAAAAGAAAGGATGATCACTGAGGAACAATAACGATAGAGCACAAATTTGCCGCCGTTGCTGATCTCCTCGTTGATCTGTTGGGTGGTCATGCCCTCGATGCCATGAATTCTCATGTCGGTGTGGTTAGGAGTTTGAAGTTGGGTTTACCCCTATAAGTATACGCAAATATTCGCACCGGCGCAATAAGGTTATTTCGCTATGCGCACCCTCCGCAATTCCAGAAGGTTAAGCGCGTTGGGCTGGAGATTGCTTACCCGGGGGTTTATCATCCGGATAACCTCGTCATACCAAAGCGGGACGACGGGAGCCGCATCGATCACGCGTTGATCCATTTGCCGGTAGAGCTCGTAGCGGAGTGAATCATTGTCCTCTTTTAGCGATTGTTCATACAGCCGGTCGAAAATGGGATCTTTGTAACGGGTATAGTTAGGGGGCGAGGGATTTTTTGAATAAAAGACGCTGAGATAGTTCTCCGCATCAGGATAGTCGGCGATCCAACTGCCACGAAAGAAGAGGGCGTGGGATTGGGCCGTCTGCTCCAGCAGCAAACTTTTTTGTACCACCTCTACCTGGATATGCAGCCCGATATCCTCCAGCTCTTTGGCGATAAAGCCGGCAAAGTCGGCATAGATGGCGATCGTCAGGAGTTTGATCGGAGGAATGCCTTTCCCATCGGGGAAGCCGACCGATGCAAGCAGCCGTCTCGCCCGGGCGAGGTCATAATGATACCCATGCACTTTTGACGAATCAAAAGAAGGCAGACCCGCAGGTATAAAGCCGCTTTCCGCAGGAATCCCCATCGAATTCCGCAAATACAACATCATTTTCCGCCGGTCGAACCCACAATTGATCGCCTGTCGGACGGCTTGCCAGCGCAGGGGGGAATGTTGCACCAGTTCATTGGTGCTATCGACGAGAATGCCGAGATATTCCGTGTTCAGGTATGGATGAATGGACAGAGCGATCTTGTCCTGCCAGTCTTTTTTTAATTGTCCTTTTTTACTCAGGATCTCGTCCTTGAACGAAGGATCGATATCGTTGATAAAATCGAGCTGTCCCTGGCGGAAAAGCAGGAACTCCGTCGCCTTTTCATCATAGAAAGAGATCTTTACCGCGTCGAGATAAGGCAAAGGCCTGCCGGCGCTGTCCTTTTCAAAGTAGTGTTCATTTTTACGCAGGATCAGGGCCTGTCCTTCCTCCCAGGACTGAAAGCGAAAGGGACCCGTTCCACAGGGGTGACTGCGGAAGTCTTTGCCGTACCTTTCCACGACCTCATGGGGAATGACCGAACAATATTGCATGCTCAGCAAGCCAAGGATGGGATTGAAGGGCCGGATAAGTTGGAGACGGAAGGTGCTGTCGTCGAGGGCGCGGAAGGCGTCCGCCGTATCGATCTTATCGTGGAATATCCAGGCGCCGCTGCTGGCAGTGGCCGGGTCCAGCAGGCGGTTGAAACTGTAAACGACGTCGGAGGCGATCATCTTCCTCCCTTTACCACCGGGGAAGGCATCGTTGTCATGGAAGAAGACATCGGTCCGAAGATGAAAGGTCCAGGTTCGCTTGTCGGCGGAGACATCCCAACTCCGGGCCAGCGCCGGCACAAAACGGAGGTTGTCGTCGGTCTCTACGAGCGAATTGTATAGCTGATGCATAGGCCAGATGACGGAGCGGTTCTTGGCAAAAGCGGGATCAAGTGAAGCTACGCCATCGGACTCATTATAATAGAAAACCTGTTTGCCCTCCCGGTTGCCGGAGGAATGACAGGCGGTAAGAAGGAGGGGTAAGAGGGCCGGTAATAAAAAATGTTTAGTTAACTTCATGGCTTTATAATCCAAACTTAAAATAAAGATAACCAATGAGTCGGACACTATCGCTGTTTGTCATTGCAACCTTTTTTTCTGTATCATTCTGCCGCGCCCAATTACTGACGCCGGAGAAAGCCACTTATACGCATGCCGACTCGCTGCGGGGCACTGTTACCCCCGAGCGGGCCTGGTGGAACCTGGAAAAATATGATCTCCAGGTGACGCCGGATTTTGACAAGAAATCCCTTCACGGCGAAAATGGGATCACCTTTCAAGCCGTCACCGATGGACAGGTGATGCAGATCGATCTGCAGGAGCCGATGAATATCTTGTCGGTGACCTGGAAGAAAAAGGCGCTGACCTTCACGCGTGATGGGAATGCCTTTATGGTCCACTTCTCCAAACCGGTCAAGGCCGGCAGCGTAGAAACCATACAGGTAAAATTCGAAGGAACACCCAAGGTGGCCGTTCGTCCTCCCTGGGGTGGTGGCTGGATCTGGAACAAGGATGAGCAGGGTCGTCCCTGGATGACCGTCGCCTGTGAAGGCCTGGGCGCCAGTTCCTGGTTCCCCTGTAAGGATCATCTCAGCGACGAGCCCGACAGTGGCGTGGTGATGCATATCACGGCGCCGGATACGCTGGTCGCGATCGGCAACGGCCGGTTGCATGACAAGAAACCCGCGGGTCCGGGGATGACGACATCAACCTGGGTGGTGACGAGCCCCATCAACTCGTATGATATTATCCCCTATATCGGCAAATACGTCAACTGGCATGAAGATTATAAAGGCGTCAAGGGTCACCTGGACTGCGACTTCTGGGTATTGGACTATAATCTCGAAAAGGCCAGGCCACAGTTCAAGCAAGCCGATACCATGTTAAAAGCTTTTGAATACTGGATGGGGCCCTACCCTTTTTATGAGGACGGTTATAAGTTGGTGGAAGCACCGCACCTGGGGATGGAGCACCAAAGCAATGTCGCCTATGGCAATCACTTCGCCAATGGTTACCTGGGCCGGGACCTTTCCGGAACCGGTTGGGGTAACAAATGGGACTTCATCATCGTCCATGAGAGCGGTCACGAATGGTTCGGCAACAATATCACCGATAAGGATGCTGCCGATATGTGGGTCCATGAAGGCTTTACCAACTATACGGAGACATTGTATACGACTTACCTGTATGGTGAGGAGGCCGGAAATGACTATTGCATCGGTACACGGAAGAATATCACCAACGACAAGCCGATCATCGGCGTATACGGCGTGAATAAAGAGGGATCCGGCGACATGTATTATAAGGGAGGTAATATGCTGCATATGATACGGCAGATCGTGGGCGACTCGGTGTTCCGCGCGATGTTGCACGGGCTGCAGTCCACCTTTTATCACAAGACGGTGACGACGCAGGAAATAGAATCGTACATGAGCAACTTTGCGCATAAAGACCTCTCGAAGATCTTTGATCAATACCTGCGGACAACCAAGATCCCGGTGTTAGCTTATCAATCGAATGGCGACATGATCAGCTATCGCTGGACGAATTGTGTAAAAGGCTTCAACATGCCGATCAAGGTATTCGTAGGCGAGCAACCCGAACATTGGATCACGCCAACGGACGATTGGCAAACGATGCGGGCCGGTACGGGAGGCGTGATCATCGACGCCAGCCCACAGGATCTGAAGACGGCGCCCCCGGCACAGCAGGCGGGGAACCGTGTACCGCGCGGACCTGGACCCAGCATCATCACCGTGGGACCAGCGGGAAATGGGTCCGGTGGAGACGGGAATCTGTCGGTAGACCGGAATTTTTATATAGTGGTGAGAAAGGCGGGTTAGCATTTGCGCGCAGTGCGCGTGAGGCCGGAAGGGGTGATTACTTCTTCTGGCTTTTTGTTTTGGAAGGTGGTTGGCCCGGGAGGCCGTGTTTGGCAATGAAGGCACGAGCCTTTTCAGCCTTTTCTATGAAATAAGGATCTTTACTATAATCTCGCATATTGGGATCTATAGTGATTTCCAATCCGTATTTTCTTTTATGTACTTTATTGGCCATTGCTACTCAAATTTACAAATTTATTTCCTCCAAACCAAGAAGCCGTCGTAATTCCGACCTGATTGAAATCGATCCCATTGATCGTTATAAAAACCATATACTTCGAAATCCTTAATAATCTCTTTAAGATTATGTGCAATTCCTATTTGATATAGCCGGGTTCTTGCAGGTGTACTGCCTTTTATGAATATTCGAGCGTTAGGTACCTCATCAGTAAAAAGCAGTACCGTAGAAGCAACCGTCGCCAAAACTTTATCTCTATCGCCGTTGTTAGTCCGTTGCGAATCATCTGGACGCTGGTTACCTTCGTCCCAATCCCCAAAGCCCAGATTAAAGAGGTATCCTTCGATCCGTGTAAAACCTATGGTCTTTCTTACCCTTCCCTTTGGTCCTTCACTATAGAACTCATACGAGTGTTCATCACTACTCGACACAACCGGGTACCTCTCATATTTCATAACGGCAAGTTGAACGGCGGCAAAGTTAGAAGGGCGGATCATTCGACCGCGCAAAACTTTCTCACTATTCACAAGTGCGCGCACTTAAAGTGAATAAGTCATGAGCGCATAATGAATGCCGTTGTATGATGTTGAGCGCTGGGGAGATCAGAAGCCGCGGCCGGTGGAGGCGGTCGTTGATTGCGAAGTGGTGGGAGCAGCCTGGGAAGTGGGAGTAGCCTCTGCGGTTTGATCAAGTATACGGCCGGCGCCGACATAATGTTTTTCGTAGTAGCCGTCGCCGAGGTCACTGATCATGACACCGGAGACGGAAGCATGAACGAATTTATTGTTGCGGAGATAGACACCGACATGGGTGACGGTTCTTCTTTTGCCAAGGGTGTGGAAGAAGACAAGGTCGCCTTCCTGGAGCTCATCGCGGCGGATGCGGCGGGTCGCTTCGTATTGTTCTTTGGATGTCCGGGGCAGGGAGGCTACGCCATATACCGAGGACATCAGGAGAAAAGCAAATGCCGAACAGTCGATCCCATCGCGGCTGGTGCCGCCATAGTGATAGGGAGTACCATACCAATAGTCCATAAAGCTCAATAACTTGAGATTGCCCAATTCTTCGACAGAGGCATTTTCGCGGATGGCGAACTTAAACTGCAGGTCCTGGTAGTTTTCGATCGATGAGGCGCCGCCCGTGGCAGTGGCGGAAGAAGCCATGCTGGTATTGCTGGTCTTGACCATGGCAATGGAGCTGCGGTTTTTGTCCTGCCGGGCATCCGGCCGAACGGCTATGTTATTGATAAAGTGGAGGTTGTTGTCGCCAGAGGCGCTTTCCTGGGCAGGTGCGGACGACCGGGAAGCAGCAGGCTTCAGGCTGCTGCAACTGGCGGCAAGAAATGCTAGGGCGGTTATAAATATGATATTTTTCAACATATTTTACACTTAAAGGATATTGGCATAGGGCCGAAGGCAGGATAAAGTAACAAAAAATTTGCCAAAATCGCAATATCTTAGTATATGCCTTATCGTTTGAAATCCATTGGCCCTATCTGCCTTATCAATCTGTTGAGTCTGTTAGCCTTCACGGGCGCCTTTTCCCAATCCCCCCGTGAAGGGGTCGCTCATTTTCGTTCCGGAGCCATGCGGCTGGTGAGAAATATTGATTCCCTGGCTAAGGGCTCCTGGGAGACCGGCCGGAAGATGATCCTTGGCCAGTCTTTTCACCTCGTACGATTCGACCATTTGCCTTTGGGGGCAGAACGTACCCGGATGGAGCAGGCGGGCGTCCGGCTACTGGATTACATCCCCTATAATACGTATGTTATTTCCCTGACGCGGCCAGGCGCCCTGGCCGTACTAAAGGCGTGTGGAGCACAGACGGTCCGGGAGCTTTCCCCGGAACAAAAGATAGCTGCCGTTTTACGAAAGGATACGAGCCGGGTGTTGGTATTGGTCTCGTTTTTTTCTGCGATCTCCTTCGATACCGCGACAACCTTGCTCGCAACCGCAGGATTCAATCTGGTACCGGGACAAGAGAATGCATGGGGCCTGGCGCGGGTAAACTGCAGTGCAAAGGAATTGCAGCGGCTCGCCACCCTACCCTATGTCCGGTACATCGAGCCGCCGGGGCCGCCGCCCCATCCGCTGACGGTGTCGAGCCCTTCAACGGTGTTGGGCTCTTCAACGGTGTCGGGCTCTTCAACGGTGTTGGGCTCTTCGATGGCAAAGCCTTTTACGAGGGATCTTGAACGCGCCGGGCTGGTACAGGCCGCTTCTCCTCAAGGATGGGGGCTAACGGGGAAAGGGGTATCGGTGGAACTGCTTGAGCTGGGTGCTGTGGCAGCGCCTCATCCGGACATTGTGGACCGGCTGATCCCCTACACCGCTAATTTCGGTGATATTCTCCATGCCACGCTGGTGACCGGTGTAGTTGGTGGAGCCGGTCTGTTGAACGAATCGTATATCGGCTATGCTCCGGGTGCGACGCTGGTCGGCGGAAGCGTCCCTCCCACTGCGGTGCCACCCGCGGGCGTAGTCATCATCAGTTCTTCTGTCGCGGATGGCAATATCTGTGATACGGCGGCCGCGGCGCTGGTAGGCGCCTCCGATCAGTTGTCGCTGGACTATCCCTATCTGGAGTACGTGCTCGCGGCAGGCAATTCGGGGACCACCACCTGCACCGCTTATCCGCCGGGATACCACACGGTATACTCTGGCCGGCAGAGCGCCAAGAGTGCGATCACGGTCGGGAGCGTCGAGCCAAGCGGGGCCATCTCCTCCTTTTCCTCCTGCGGGCCTACCACCGATGGGCGGATCAAGCCGGAGATCGTTGCCGTAGGAGATCAAGTTACATCCACATCACTTGGGAATACCTATCATACCGATAAGGGCACCAGTCTGTCCGCTCCGGCTGTTGCCGGTGGGCTCGCCCTTTTATACGAAGAGTATCGCCGGCAACATAACGGCAACAACCCCACGGGTGGGTTGATGAAGGCTGTGTTGTGCAATACCGCTACGGACCGGGGCAATATCGGTCCTGATTTTACCTATGGCTTTGGGTCAATGAATCTCATACGGGCCTTGAAGGTCCTGGACAGCAGTCATTATTTTATGGGAGCGGTTTCACAAGGTGGCGGCAAGCAACATACGCTCACTGTGCCGGCCGGCGCCGCCCAGCTCAAAGTACTACTATACTGGCAGGACGCCGCCACGACCCCTCTGACCGATATCACGCTGGTCAACGACCTCGACCTGGAAGTAACCGCCCCTGACGGTCATGTGGTCCTGCCCTATGTACTGAACAGCGAGCCCGCACGGGTAGCAGACCCTGCGAGTCGGGGCCGGGACCATCTCAACAATATCGAACAGGTAGTGATCGATCATCCGGTAGCGGGTACCTATACCTTCCGGGTGAACGGTTATGCCATTCCGATAGGCGATCAGCAGGACTATGATCTAACCTATGATCTCCTGCCGGACAGTCTATACCTCACCTATCCTTTTGGCGGGACACGGCTGGCGCCGGGCGAGCCGACCGCTATCCAATGGGATAACTGGGGAGGGCATGGGTCCTCCGCCAGCCTTTTCTTTTCACCCGATGGTGGCATTACCTGGCAGCCGATCGGCACGGCGGGCGACAGTGATGGGCAGATCCAATGGACGGCGCCTTCCCAGGCTACACAGAAGGCGCTGGTGAAGCTGGTCCGGAATACGGACAATGTCACTAGTCTCAGCGCTCCCTTTACCATTGTCGGGGTACCCAACCTGACGCTGACCCCGGATCAATGTCCAGGTGCAATATCGGTCCGTTGGGATTCCGTGCCGGGCGCCACCGATTATGAGGTGATGATCAAAAGAGGAGGCACTATGGTAAGTGTCGATACGACTACAAACATTTATTACCGTTACCGAGGCCTTTCGGTTGACAGCCTCTACTGGGTCACGGTGCGGAGCCGTGTCCATGGATATCCCGGTAGAAGGGCGCCTGCCCTTAGCCGGCAACCGGTCGACGGTACTTGTGCCGACAATGCCTATACCGGTGACCTGTCGGCAGACTCGCTGGTCGCTCCGCAACCGGGACGGTTATATACGAGCACGGCGCTGGGAAGCGCCGATACGATCCGGTTGCAGGTCCGGAATCTCTCATCCGGGTCCATTACCGGATATGATGTATGCTACCGCGTCAACGGAGGGGCCTGGGTCCGGGAGACTGCTGCCGGTGCGATCCCTGCTCTGGGAAGTGCCACGTATTCTTTTACGCATCCCTATAATTTTTCCGCAGTAGGAAGTTATTTTATTGAATTGGCAGTGTCGGCGGCCGGCGATCCCTATCATGGCAACGATACGCTGCGTTGCCGTATCCGGCAACTGGACAACCCGCCGTTGAGCTCCGGCGCCGCCTGGATAGATAACTTCGATCAAACGCCGGATACGGTCTACAATGGACCGGTCACCGGACTGACGGGATCGGACCGTTTTGATTTTACCTTCACGGCGGGCGGGGGACGGGTACGAACCACTTCTTTTTTTATAACGCCGACAGTTATACCACCGTCCAGTCCCGCGCTGGTGTTGGATTATCCCTTCGGGGGCCCGGCCGGGCAAGCCAGTTATGTAACGGCAACCTATAACCTATCGGCCTTCGATACGGCCGGGAAGACGCCCGCGTTGTCCTTTAGCACTTCCAGACCGTCCTCCGGTTCTTCGGGATACCCGTTCTATATCCGGGGCAGCGACCGGGACCCGTGGATCCTGGTGGTGGATCTGGCGAACCAGGGGGGACTGCGACGCCAGGTCTTTACCGATTGGGCGGCCCGCTTGCGGGCCGCGGGTCAGAATTTTTCCAGCAGCAGCCAGCTGCGCTGGACGCAGCCATCCGACGCCTTGAGCAATGATGATCTTGCCATCGACAATGTTCGTATATATGATCTGAGCAACGACCTGGCCCTTCTGCATGTCGATACTCCGCGCAGTAATTCCTTTGCCACCGGTAAGACCGTTCCCGTGCGGGTGACGGTGCGCAATTACGCTACTCAGGCGATCAGCCGGGTGCCGGTATATTATTCACTGGATGGCGGCAGCCGGGTCTGGGACACCATCCCTGCGTTGGGGCCAGGGGACTCCCTGTCCTTTTTATTTGCCGTTCCGGCAAGCCTGTCGCAAACAGGGGTGCACATGATCCTGGCGGGGGTAGGTTGGCCGGGCGATTCCAACCCGCTTAATGATACGCTGTCCCTTGTACTACATGATCAGCCTCTCATCCGGGACTTTCCCTACCTGGAAAATTTTGAAAAAGGCGACGGGGGCTGGTATCCCGCCGGCACTAATGTCAGTTGGGCGCTGGGGACGCCGGCCAGTATACTTATCAAAGGCGCCGCCAGTGGCAGCCGTGCCTGGAAGACCAATCTTACGGGGAAATTCAACATCGAGGAAAGCAATTATCTTTATTCCCCTTTCTTTGATCTGAGCATGCTGACCCGACCGGCTATCAGCGTCAGCCTATCGCTGAACACATTACCTTGTATCGTGCCGGTGTCCGTCATCGCCTGTAATTTCCTTCAATGGCAGTACAGCACCGACAGCGGTGTGAGCTGGCGTCCCCTCCCGGTGGACAGCATTTATAACTGGAGCAATTATTTTGTTTCAGCGACCTATTACCGGTGGCATGTGACCAGCACGCTGTTACCGCGGGGAAGCCGGATCGTCCAGTTCCGGTTGTGGTTCCACAGTTCCGACTTCCATTACAATGACGGGGTGGGCATCGACGATATCCATATCTATGATCATGTGCATCCCATCGACGATCCGGCCGGGCCGGGGTCCGGCCCTATCCGGCAACCGGTGAGCGGTAACGGTTGGACCGATTTCCTGCAGGACAGCCAGGTCGTCGTATCGATCCGCCCGAACGGGCAGGACCTTGGGCCGACCGAAGTACAGGCATTTGTACATCGGGGGAACAGCCGGAATTTCCAGGGTCAATATTATCTGAACCGCAACTGGGTCATCCGACCCTCGGTATTACATCCGGCTATGCCGGTCGATGTCCGGCTGTATTTCCTGGACCGGGAGAGCGACTCCCTGGTTTTTGCGAGTGGTTGTACGGGTTGCGGATCGCCTTCCAGCGCTTACCGGTTGGGTGTTTCCGGCTATGGGACGGATTCGCTGAAAGAAGGAGATGATACGATCCTGAATGACCTGCATGGCGCCTGGCATTATCTGGATAGTTCGCGGGTACGGATCGTCCCGTTCGAAAAGGGATATTATGCGGAGTTCAGCACACAGGACTTTCCCGAATTCTGGATGAACGACGGCGGTCCTGGTCATGAGAGCCCGTTGCCGGTGGAATGGTTGTCGGAGACGGCAACAGTGGCTGGTCCCGGAAAGGTAGGGGTTAACTGGACTACA
>JADMIO011678512.1_pt1 | contig 18775 bp, 15 predicted proteins | sample 8958161 | NCBI WGS metagenome assembly JADMIO01 (sample SAMN16585339, study PRJNA669376) | soil metagenome | isolation source: Crop rotation soil | place: USA: Cullars Rotation, Alabama | collected 2011 | reverse complement strand
ATTTTAGAAATTGCTGTATTTAATATCGAATCCGCATTGCTTGCAGTGTCTGCAGGTGCGGATAGATTAGAGTTGTGCGAGAATCCCGGCGAAGGCGGTACTACCCCATCCTACGGAACATTGAAAATTGTAAGAGAAAAAATAAATATTCCGGTGTTCCCCATCATACGTGTTCGCGGAGGTGATTTTTTGTACAGCGAGGGCGAGTTTGCGGTTATGAAAAAAGATGTTGAACTCTGTAAACAACTCGGTTTTGAAGGTGTGGTGATCGGGCTTCTGAATGCTGATGGAACTGTGGATGCAGCAAGAACAACAGAGTTGGTGGATACAGCCTACCCAATGGAAGTAACTTTTCACCGCGCATTCGATAGGGCCGCCGATCCTTTCGCCGCAATGGAAACGATCATCGCTTGCGGTTGCCATCGCATCCTTACAAGCGGGCAGGTTCCCAATGCAGGTGATGGAAAAGATCTCATCAAACAATTGATTGAACAGGCGAACTACCGGATCATCACCATGCCAGGCAGCGGTGTCAGAAGCAGCAACATCAAAGAGATCGCAGCATTTACCGGCGCTGTTGAAATGCATTCTTCCGCAAGAAAAGTAATTGCTTCGGGAATGGAGGTTCAGAAAGAAAGTATGAAAGAAGAACTGAAAACAGTTTCTGTTGACGTAGAGGAGATTCGCAAAATGAAAGAAGCGTTTTGATTATTTTGAATGTTAAATGTTGAATGTAAAATGGGAAACATGAACGTCATTCAACATTTAGCATTCAACATTTAACACAGTAAAATTTGAGTCTTCGCGACGAAATATTACGGGAGCATTCCAAAAAACACGCGCTCCATATTGCATCACTCGCGTGTAAGTCCAAAAAAGATTTTAAGGAACTGGTGGATTGTTTTTTGTCGGCCGACTACAGGCTTGCACAGATCGCTTCCTGGTGTCTTCACTGGGCAGTTAAGCAAAACCCGGGAATGATCGATCCTTATATCAAAAAGGTGGTAGGGCAACTCAAAAGAAAAGATGTGCATCCATCTGTGATACGCCATACGGTTAATATCCTTCAATCCATCGATATCCCCGAAGAGTTCCATGGCGAAGTGATGAATGCCTGTTTCCATTTTATTGAAACGCCATCCACAGCTATTGCGATCAAAGCGTTTTCATTAACTACCCTCTATAACCTTTCTAAAATATACCCCGAAATACGATCCGAATTAAAACTGATCATCGAGGAAAGATGGGATACAGAAACCGCTGCCTTCCGCAGCCGCGGGAAGAAAATACTGGCCAGCCTGGGGAAGGATTAACGCATTAACGAATGAGCGGATTGACGGATTAGTATCCGCAATCCTGCCAAAATAATCCGTCAATCCGCAAATTCGCCAATCCGATAATTAATATAACACCCGAACTTTAATCGTCGCCTTTACTTCCTTCATCAGCGCCACCGCTTCTTTGGAAAGTTTTTTATCTACATCCAATACCACGTACCCGATCGCATCATTTGTTTTCAGGTATTGTCCAACGATGTTGATATTGTTTTTAGATAAGGCGGTATTGATCGCACTCAGTACCCCCGGTACATTGTGGTGAATATGCAGGATCCTGTGTGCATTCTCAACCGGCGGCAGGCCGATCGCAGGCACGGTATGTGATCCGTTGGTGATACCCCTTTCGAGGTATTGAAATAATTTGATGCTCACATCTTCCCCGATATTCTGTTGCGCCTCTTCGGTTGATCCGCCGATATGCGGGGTAAGGATCACATTGGATAATCCCTGTAATGGCGATTCAAACTTATCGCCGTTTTTCTCCGGCTCCCATGGATACACATCGATGGCAGCGCCGCTGAGATGCCCTTCCTGTAAAGCAACAGCCAGCGCTTTCAGGTCAACCACTTCTCCCCTGGCATAATTGATCAGTATCGATCCCGGTTTGAATGATTTGAGCAGGCCCTTTGTAATCAAATTTTTTGTCTGCGAGGTTTCTGGAACATGCAGGGAAATGATATCAGACTGTCCAACCAGGTCTTTCAGGTTTTTAGCCGATGATGCATTACCCAGTGGCAGCTTGGTCTCGGTATCATAGAACAATACTTTCATCCCCAGCGCCTCGGCCAGTACGCTTACCTGGGAACCGATATTTCCATAACCGATGATGCCCAGTGTTTTTCCACGCAGTTCATAGCTTCCTTTGGCTTCTTTCATCCAGCTGCCCTCATGGGCGGCTTTGTTCTTGTCAATGATCCGCCTGATGAGCATAATGGAAGCACCGATTACCAGTTCTGCAACGCTTCTTGTATTACTGTACGGTGCGTTGAACACCACCACGCCTGCCTGTGTAGCGGCTTTGAGGTCAACCTGGTTTACGCCTATGCAAAAACAACCGATTGCCTGCAGCTTTGTGGCAGCTGCCAGCACTTTTGCCGAAATATGTGTTTTGGAACGGATGCCCAGCAGGTGTACATCTTCGATCTCCCTGATCAGTTGTTCTTCACTCAATGCCCCATTCAGTTTTCGCACTTTCACATACCCATTGCGGTTGAACTGCTGTACGGCTTTGTCGCTGATGTTCTCTAGAAATAAGATATTGATCCGGTCTTTCGGATAACTGGTGGTCGCTTGCTTGCTCATGCACACGAAAATAACAATGTTATTTGTTTTAGCCCAATGTAGATAGTTTTCCACGTTAACACCATGGCCGGATGCGGGCACTATCTTTGTCGATATAGCATAAACACCATTCGCATGTTCAGAGCTAAGATGATCCCTTTACTTACTTTTCTTGTGATAGCCTGCGGCTCTCAGCCATCACCCGGGCTTATTGTACCGGTAGCGGGCGGACTTGGCAAGGAAGGTTTTTCACCGCTTAGCGCGAGGGAAAAAGCATATTATGCCAACGCCATCGAGCCTTTATACCAGTCGATGTTACTAAAAAGGGGGTTTAATGGAAGTATCCTGGTTGCCAAGAACGGCGAGATCGTATTTGAAGATTATCATGGCTCTGCCAATTTAAGAACCAAAGAGCCGATCGATTCGTCTACTACTTTTCATGTGGCTTCTGTTTCGAAAACATTTACAGCAACAGTGATATTAAAGCTGATGGAAGAAGGGAAACTATCTATTAACGACAGGGTAGATAAATACCTGCCCTCGTTCCCTTACCCGAATATCACCATCGAACACCTCCTGAATCACAGGAGCGGTTTGCCCAAATACGAGCATTTTCTCGAAGGAACACGCACAGAAGCCTACCGCGTAAAGAACAAGAAAGGCCGGATGGTTACGCGCTACCGGAGTATAAAAATGCCGCTTACTTTTACGGGTTATGCAACCAACCAGGATGTATTGAACTACCTCGCCACGCGCAGGCCCAATCTCGATGTGGCTACCGACCGCATGCGGAAGTTCTACTATTCCAATACCAATTATGCCTTACTTGCCCTGATCGTTGAAAAGATCACCGGGATGGCTTTTCCTGCTTACATGACCACTTATGTGTTCAAGCCGCTGGGTATGAGCCATACCTATATTTTCAGCCAGAAGGATACGGCGAACTACCAGCCATCTTACTACGCCAACAACAGGATCTACAGGCTGGAGAAGCTCGACTGCATCTATGGCGATAAAAATGTGTACACCACTACCAGGGATCTGCTGCTTTGGGACCGCGCCCTTTACCTGGGAACCATCGTAAGCACCAAGACCCTCGAAATGGCTTATCAACCTTATAGCGTTGGCGAGAGTAACTATGGGCTCGGCTGGCATTTGCTGGTAAAACCTCCCGAACCCACCATCGTTTACCATAATGGCTGGTGGCATGGCAACAATGCCACTTTTAAAAGACTGGTGGCAGATACGGCTACCGTCATCATCCTTGGCAATAAGTTCAACACAAATATTTACCGCGCCGGCAAGATGAGCTCGGTGTTCACGGGCCATGCCGATACCACGGACCTGGAACACGAGGAAACGCCGGGGGTCGGGGGGCATTGATCGTCAGTCGTGAATCGTCAATCGTGAGTCACCGCCTGTGCGCTGCCCACTCACGATTGACGATTCACGGCTAACGATTCACAATTGGCGATCTACCTATGTCAATAACTCCCTCATTCCATTGATATCCAATCAATTTATTCACACCCTGATAAAAAGCGGTATCAGGCAGGGATTTTACCCAAATCCTCCTATTTTTGCAGACTTTTATATAAACCAGCAGATTAAATCGCTTTATGGACAAAATCTTGTTTTACGCCGTTCCGGCGATGGGAGTTGTAGGTCTCCTGTACACTTTGGTCAAGTTTAATTGGGTTTCTAAGCAGGATGCGGGAAATGACCGCATGAAAGAGATCAGCACATATATTGCTGAAGGTGCTATGGCTTTTTTGAAAGCAGAATACAAGATCCTTACTTATTTTGTTGTGATCGTTGCGCTTCTCTTGGGAATTATGGGTTATACAGATGCAAACAGCCATTGGAGCATTGCCCTGGCTTTTGTACTCGGTGCTTTTTTCAGCGCTTTGGCCGGTTTTATCGGTATGAAAGTAGCTACCAAAGCAAATGTTCGTACCGCGCAGGCGGCAAGAACCAGTTTAAGCAAAGCCTTACAGGTTTCTTTCACCGGTGGATCCGTAATGGGTATGGGTGTTGCCGGTTTAGCTGTATTGGGATTAGGCAGCCTCTTCCTTATATTGAAAATGGTCTTCGCGCCTACACAGGCTGTAGACAGTGAGGAAATGAAGAGGGCAATTGAAGTATTAACCGGTTTTTCACTGGGCGCCGAAAGTATTGCGTTGTTCGCACGCGTAGGTGGCGGTATCTATACCAAAGCTGCCGATGTGGGTGCCGACCTGGTAGGTAAAGTGGAAGCAGGTATCCCTGAAGATGATCCGCGTAACCCTGCAACCATTGCAGATAACGTAGGTGATAATGTAGGTGACGTAGCCGGAATGGGCGCCGATCTTTTCGGAAGCTATGTGGCAACCGTACTCGCCACCATGGTATTGGGCCGCGAAGTTACCGGTGCCGCCGGTTCAGTACTGAATGATGGATATGGCGGTTTGTCCCCTATCCTTTTGCCAATGCTGATCGCTGCGATGGGTATCCTGTTCTCTATCATCGGTACCTGGTTCGTCAGGATCTCTGATGCCGCTGGTATCAGCACACAAAAAGTACAGAATGCATTGAACATGGGTAACTGGGGTTCTATCGTATTAACAGCGGTAGCTTCCTATTTCCTGGTTAACTGGCTCATGCCCGAACATATGTTATTACGCGGATTTGATTTCACACCTAACCGCATCTTTGGTGCGATCATGGTAGGGCTCGCCGTAGGTACTTTAATGAGTATGATCACTGAGTATTATACCGCTATGGGCAAACGCCCGGTGATGAGTATCATACGCCAGTCTTCTACGGGCCACGCTACCAATATCATTGGTGGATTGGCCGTGGGTATGGAAAGTACCATGTTGCCGATCCTGGTTTTAGCAGGTGGTATCTATGGTTCTTATGCTTGTGCAGGTTTATACGGTGTGGCCATTGCCGCTGCCGGTATGATGGCTACCACTGCCATGCAGTTGGCGATCGATGCATTCGGCCCGATTGCAGATAATGCAGGTGGTATTGCCGAGATGAGCGAATTGCCAAAAGATGTTCGTGAAAAAACAGATATACTCGATGCAGTGGGTAATACGACAGCTGCAACCGGTAAAGGTTTTGCTATCGCCTCTGCAGCATTAACAGCGCTGGCATTATTTGCCGCATTCGTTGGTATCGCAGGTATCGATGGTATTGATATTTATCATGCCGATGTACTCGCAGGTTTATTTGTGGGTGGTATGATCCCTTTTATATTCTCTTCATTGGCTATCCGTGCAGTAGGACAAGCCGCTATGGCGATGGTAGAAGAAGTACGCCGCCAGTTCCGTACCATTCCCGGTATCATGGAAGGTACAGGCAAACCGGAGTATGATAAATGCGTGGCCATTTCAACAGAAGCATCTTTAAAGAAAATGATGTTGCCAGGTGCCATCGCGATCTTATCTCCGATCATCATCGGGTTTATTTTCGGACCTGAAGTTCTTGGTGGATTCTTAGCGGGTGCAACCGTAAGCGGTGTACTGATGGGAATGTTCCAGAACAATGCTGGTGGTGCATGGGATAACGCAAAAAAATCATTCGAAACAGGTGTTGAGATCAACGGAGAAATATTCTACAAAAAATCAGAACCACACAAAGCATCTGTAACGGGTGATACGGTAGGTGATCCATTTAAAGATACATCAGGTCCTTCTATGAATATCCTGATCAAACTGATGTCGATCGTTTCACTGGTTATCGCGCCAACACTGGCATCAATGCATAAATCAGATGTGAAAGCAAACGGCATAACAGAGCAGGTTGTGGAAAAAAGGATCGTGACAACAGATACTGTGATGGCTGATGTAGCTATCACGCATACGGATGATAACTCCAGCCCGGAACCATTGATCACTGCCATGAAAAAAGATGGCTTTGCGAATAACGGAAGCTTCACCTTTGATGTGAAAAACGGTAAACTCACCATCAATGGCAAAGAACAAACAGCCGAAACACTACAGAAATACGAACCGCTGTTAAAGGATAAGAAGAACTTTCATTTCAGTTATAGCGAAAAGAAATAACCAACACTACCTCTCTCAATCCCGGCCTTTAAGCCGGGATTTTTTTTGTGCCTTTCTCTGTGCAACTCTGTGTTCTCTGTAACTCTGTGTTGAAAAAAAGACTCGACCACAGCCTGTTACTATTGAAGCGAAGGTTTCAACACAGAGTCACAGAGGGCACAGAGATTCACAGAGAAATATTTTAGTGAATAATTCCTATCCATTATTTTTAAAATATGAAAAGCATCCTCTTCTCACTATTGATCATTCTGGCCGCCTGTAATCAACCAGGTGACAATAATCCCAAAACAAAAGACTCAGCCACCGTTATCTCCTACGATACCATCCCCGAAATAAGAACCACCACTCAATCAAAACCCGTTGCCGCATACAGCGAACCCATTAAAGATGAATTGAACGACTGGAAATTTGCCGTTGCCTTGTATGAGACCAAAAGGACCTTTCATTACACTGTTCGCATACAGGCAAAAGAAGCCAGGGTAACCGACTCGATCCATTTCCCCAACTTCGGCATGGCACCCAAACCAGTTATTCAAAAAGGAAAAGAACCGCTAACCTGTATCATGGGTTTCCTGGATAAAAAAGGACAATTCATGCCCTATCGGCAGGTGAGCTTTATAAACGATCGATTGAGAATACGTACTATCCAAAGTTATTCTGTGGGCTATTATAAAACCAAAGCACAATAAGGATTACACCCGGGGCTAAAGCCCCAGAAAAAAATATTAATCATTCCTTATCCACGCCCTGAAGGGCGCGGCAAATTCATACATTCTTGCCCTACTCTTTGTCTTGCCTTACTCTTTAGAGTAGGGATAACAAATATCACCCGTCTCGCCTATCCGGGGGCTTTAGCCCCAGGTGCAAAAAACCATCCTCCACATTTGCCGTTTAACGAAATTTTATTTTTTCCCTTACGAACCGAATCGTAAATTGCTTACGAACAAAATCGTAGCAATGGCAGCAGCTAAAAATATCAAGCCTACCGAGAGTGAGCTGGAGATCTTGCGTGTGTTATGGGATAAAGGCACTGCAACCGTAAGAGAGGTTCATGAGATCCTGGCCGAACACAAAGATGCAGGGTATACCACTACCCTTAAGTTAATGCAGATCATGTTTGAAAAAGGGATCGTAAAACGTGACGACAGCAGCAAAACACATATCTACCGCCCCAACATCACCCGTGAGAATACACAACAGCAGATCGTTGGCAAAATGATCAATTCCTTATTTGGCGGATCATCCACGCAACTGGTGATGCAGGCCCTCGGTAACCATGCACCCAACAAAGATGAACTGGAAGAGATCCAGCGTTTATTGGATAACCTGAAAAAACAGTAACCATGCAGCACCTGTTCCAATCAAGTTTTCTGCAGGCATTGGGTTATGCCATTACCAATAGCTTATGGCAAATGGCACTTGTTTGGCTCATCTATATGAGTATTACCGGTCTGCTGTCTATCAGCTCCGCTGCAAAGTACCGGCTGGCTGTTGCCGCCCAGGTTACAGGGTTTATCTGGTTCATTGTTACTTTTCAGTTTTACTACCAGCAATACAACCAGGCATTACATCAAACTGGTTTTGTGCCCGGAAATATACACGCGATCGTATCAACCAATACCGACCTCTCTTCACAGCTGATCAACTGGATGGTAAAGGCTGAACAGTTGTTGCCTTATGTATCGATGGCGTATATCTGTTTAATGGCGTTCCTGTGTATCCGTTGGTTCATGGGATACCGGCAAACACAACAGATCAGGAACAACGGCCTGCAGAAAATGCCCGCCGAATGGCGATTGTTTGTAAACAGGATCGCAGGACAACTCAACATCAAAAAAAAGATCCGTGTATTCTTATCCGATACCGTAACCACTCCCCTTACCATCGGTTTTTTCAAACCGGTGATATTGATCCCGGTGGCAAGCATCAACCATCTTACTACCGATCAGCTAGAAGCAGTGTTACTGCACGAGCTGGCGCATATCAAACGGTACGATTACCTCGTGAATATTATTTTGTCGGTTGTGGAGATCAGTTTGTTCTTCAATCCATTTACCCAATTGCTCAGTAAGAGCATCCGCAAAGAAAGAGAGAACAGTTGCGATGATTGGGTGCTGCAGTTTCAATACGATGCCTCCCTGTATGCAGAAGCATTGTTGCGTATTGCTTACCTGCAATCTGCACCGGCATTCGCGATGGCGGCAACAGGAAAAAAGAATGAATTGCTTGTTCGTGTAAAACGCATGATCGAGAAAAAAGAGAACCGTTTCAGTTACCGCAAACAACTCTTGTCATTTGTGATCGTAACCGGCATCCTTAGTTCGATCGCCTGGCTCAATCCGATGACGCCGCATACCGACAAACAAACGATCGCTGCAACAGGAACGCTTCCGAAAAAGAATAAACAACCTTATGCTGTTGAACCGATGGCGGTAAGTGTTGGCAATCCACTCTTCAACCCGATCTTCTTTTTATCAGAACCGTTGAAAGAGAAAATGAAAGAGAATCTCGAATCAGCACAAAAAGAACTGGATGAAGCGGCGCTGGAATATTCGAAAATAGCAACGCATCCCATCGAATCCATCACCCCCATTGTAGCGGATGCCCTGGAGCAGGCCGCTGTTGAAATGGCCCCGCAGACTATCGACCTGGAAAAAAGCATGGCCAAATTAGAAGCCGCTAAAATGGATATGAAGCAGCTGGATATGCACAAACTATTCCGCCTGGATTCATTGTTCCCGTTAAAACTAAGACGGCAGTTCAAAGAAGATGTTAACTCTTCCATGAAGAAAATGGAAGTTGATATGAAGAATGCAAAAACAGAAATGGAACGATCCTTTAAAGCAGGTTCGGAAATTGTTTTTGAAAGAGAAAAAGTTCAGGCAGGTATTCAACAGGCGATGGAGGCTTTAGAAAAACTGAACAAAACCGGCAATCTCGATAACCTCGTATTCAATTCTTTAAAAATTGCCGGGTTCAGTTTTGAGAACAGCAACAGCAAACCGCGCCAGCGAATGAAACAACCTGCTTTACCACAGGAAGAAAACAGTAAACCACGCATGCGCATGCTTTCTTCACCGGATAAAGAGCCTGCAAAAACAAATACAGAAACCATTCACGAAGAAATGGAAGAAATACAAATGAAGGATGATGCCATGCCGGTTGCGAATCCTTCAGTTGATCCGCAATTTGTTTCCCTGCTTGAACTCGCCAAAGTAAAACTGGATATGGAAACGATCATGAAGATCAAAACATATCTCGTACGCCAGGCTGAAATGGAGAAACGCGTTAAAGTGATCCCTGCTATTAATAAGGATAAGAAAACAATCGAGGAGAACAGGACAGTGATTCGATTGCAGTAAACTGCTTACAGCGGACTTTTTTTTCAACACACCCGCAAAGCTCAGGCGAGCGGGTGTGTTGAAAAAAAATTTCTATCTTGATATCAGATAACGTAGGCGTCACCAAAGATTCCTCGGGCACCAATCACCATAGCGATTGCCCAATAAAAACCCGATCAATATCTCATGCGTTCCCTTACTCACCGTATTCAGGTTAGAGGTCTGCACATCATACGAATAACCGATATTGATATTCCGGTTGAGGTTCACTCCCACCATCGCAGCAAAACCATCCTGGTAGCGGTAAGAAGCGCCTGCCCATAAAAGATCCTGGTACTGGAATTTTCCATTCAGGTCAAAACCCAATGGCAGTGGATTGATGTATCGTAATAACATCGAAGGAAGAAAACTGATATCATCGGTTAACTGCATACGGTAACCCGCGCTCACAAAAATATGCGGCAATAATTTTCCATCCTGCACATATACCGTATTGTTCGAAAATGCGATCTGCTGCGGAATGATCTGCTGCGCGGCAACACCTAAAAAATAATCACGTGAATACAACCACAAACCTGCGCTGATATCAGGTTTGATCCTGCTGATCACACCACTCGAAGCCACTGCAGGATCTACCGTTGTGGTAGCACCAAAATTCAGTTTGCTTGCATCCAGGCTCATGTTGGTAATCCCCGCCGAAACACCCATTGCCAAGCTTGTTCTAGGCGATAAACTCATATGGTACGAATAGGTTCCATATGCCGCGAATCGGTTCAATGGGCCCGTTCTGTCATTCAAAACAGTAAACCCGATACCATGATGCGGCTCGGGCGCAACATAATCCTGCCAGTAAGCTTCTCCTCTTGGGTTCGAACCGCTTGCATGAAAACTCGTAGCCGATTCACGTTCATAATCGCTTTTGCGCAGCGGGCCATGGAAAGTCAGGTAAGTAGTAACAGGTGCATCCTGCAATCCCACCCATTGCAAACGGTGGCTCGCTTTTACATCCCAGTAATTTTCAATTCCCGCTACAGCAGGATTGATGATGTAATTATTCATGATATACTGGGTATAATACGGACGCTGTTGTGCCGCCACAATTGTGCAGGCAAACAAACTAAAACCCAACATGAATTTTCTTACTCGCATATAATTACTTTATGATCGTAACCGATCCCGTTACGATCGGCCGGCTGTTCTTTGGATTGATGATATAATAATACGTTCCCACAGGTAAAGGGCTGCCTTTATAAGTCCCATCCCAATCGGTCGCATACCCTGTTGACCTGTACACGATCTGCCCCGCGCGGTTGTACACTTCTACCGTTGCCCCCACATAACTTTCCAGGTACTTGATCCGCCAGGTATCGTTGATGCCATCCCCGTTAGGAGAAAATACATTGGGAACCACCGGACCTTTCAACACCGTGATGTGTACCGTATCGCTTACCGTGCAGCCGCCCTGTGCTGTCAAAGTTAGTTTATATGTGATATCATCATCAGGTATCGATTTCGGCGACACAGAAGTATCACTGCTAAGATACGTAGCCGGCGTCCATAAATATTGCAATTGGTTGCCATATACATACTGTGGCGTAATGGTAAGTGTTCCGCCGCTCAACACCAGTTCATTGTGTTTGAGCGTAAGTTTCGGGTTGGGGTAGATCGTCAGTTGTTTTAACGCAGTATCGCTGGTACAACCATCGGCATTGGTAAAATGCAGGCTCACGTTCTGTAAGCCGGAATCATTGTACTGGTGTACCGGGTTCTGTACAGTGGAGGAAATGCCATTGCCCAGGTCCCACTGCCAGCTGGTTGCTGCGCTGGATCCGCCATTGCTTTTATCCGTGAAATTGACCACATCGCCAAAACATAACTGGCTGGCCGATACCGTAAACGCTGCTTTCGGTAGCGGGTACAAGGTGATCGTTTGTGATGAAAAATCAGAGCAGGCGCTACCACCCGAAAAAGCCACCATCCTGATCGTGTATTGTTTCGGGCTGGTGGGGTCGGGATAAGAATGCGGGTAGATCTTTCCATTCACAGGTACATCGATCACTTCCTTTACAGTTGGCGCGTTCGCAAAATCCCAGTAGATCTCGATCTTGGTAACATTCCCAAAATCAACGGTTGACAGGTTCTTTACCTGCACAGCCCTTGTTCCGCAATACGGCGCCGGGTTGGCAAGCGCAAAAACAGATTTGGGTATGCTCCCGTTCACCGTAAAACCCAGCGTAGTGATCGCTATACAATTCGCTGCAGAAGTCACTTTAAGCGATACCAGGTAATTATCGGATTTATTGTATTTAACCTGCGGATTTTTCGCGGTGCTGCTGCTGATATTGGGCCCCGGTGAAACCGCCGGCGTTGCTGCATTAAAGTTCCATAAATATGAGGCGATAGACCCTTCAGCGATCTTTGTGCTGTCGGTAAACGGCGCATTGGCATCACTCAAACAAACTTCGGGAATGCCGAAATTTACTTCGGGTAATGGGTTCACTTTAAAATTGGTGGCGGTGAAAACATCGCTCCGACAACCGGTAGCCGTTTCTACGGTTAATGTCGGGCTCTTGGTTCCATAGCCAGCATATTTTGTTTTTACAGGCGCGTTGGTTGTATTGATGATTTCTGCCGAACCATCATCCAGGTTCCAGGTCCATTTAGCAATGTTGCCGGTGACGGTTGTAGAGGCATCTGTAAAACTGATATCGTTATCTGCACAGGTAACCGAAGGAAAATTGAATTTGGCAATGGGTTTATCAGTGATCTGTACGGTTTGCGAAACCTCATCGGAACTACAGCCAATGTCTGATATCGCTTTGAGTTTGATCGTATAGTTTCCGCCTGCCCCGTATTTTTTTGAAAAATCAGTTCCTACAGAACGGTCATCTGTGGTGCCATCCCCGAAATTCCATAACCACCGGTTAACCACACCGCCTGGATTTGTGCTTTGATCGGAAAATAAGACGGAATCACTCACACATCCGCTACTGGTGTATTTAAATTTGGCCACCGGCACATCATTCACTTTAACAGGAATGGTAAATACCTGGTCTGTGCTGCCGCAACCATCGGGCGTGGCTGAAGTTGTATACAATTTGATGGTATCGCGAAGTGCCGCGGTATTGGATTTAGAAAAGGTAAAAGATTGGTGCGGGCTGTAATAATACAAACCGGAAGTTTGGCTAACAGAATCCTGGGCCGGCGCGGGTGTCAAAGTAACATTAGGACTGATATTAGGCGCAGCGGTAAAATCCCATTTTATTGTGGATGGCTGAAAGCTTAACGGAACAGCAAATTCAAAAGGCGTGTTCACACAGGTTACTGCCGAATCGATCCTTTTATAGGGATTTTGAAAGGCAGCCTGTTGAGAAAAATCTTTAACATTGGTACCGGCGTTATATCCGTAGGATTCAACCTGGCCAAAACCATAAGCAATAGCACTGTAGCTGGAGTCTGCCGAAAGCGTTTGCACAGGATTGATAGCAGCAAGTGCCGTTACCTCCTCCTGTAAATATGAATAGCTTGTACCGGGTATAACTGTAAAAGACGATGTGGGTGCATTGCCGTTTATTTTAAAACTACCGGCAGCATTTGTCTTGATAATAATATTTAGATAACAGTTAGTAATAGCACTCTGAACCGCATTCCCATTCTTCGGAATGAAATTTTGATGAGCAGAAAAAACAGTGATATTATTGATGGTTTGTTCTACAGGGTTTAATACGATCATTTCAGGATCCCCGAAATTAGTGTTCAAACATCCTTGACTGGTAGAAAAATACTGAACAACAGACGAAGGTTTATCTGTTTGGATTAGTGTTGGATTGCCAGTAGTAAATTCGTAAAAGGAATTATTTACCAGTCCTGTTAAAGTAGTAATAGCGTTGTTTTCTGTCTTCTTAACTACGGTCGCCGGATCGCTTACAAAAACGCGATAGATGTCTGAAGTACGTGTTTTGGAGGGAGCCGTCAAAAAATTCTTGCCCCAGGCACCTGTTGGAAATAATTGCTGGTAAAGATTATCGCCGCTCGATGCCGAGGCGCAACCAAATGCGGACCATGTGGTACTTGAAAAGACGGCAATTTTTTTGCACCCGCCGCTTCCGGAAGATGCAGACTTTACAATAGTACCGGAAATATCGGCGCTTTGCTGGAACTGAACCTGGTAAACATCGCCTGGATTGGCCAGCGTGATCGAATAAGGAACATTTGCCTGCCTGCTACCTGTTTTACTGGTAACCACCGGCGTTATCTGTACCGTCGTATTTGCTTCCGCAGCAACAACAGTGATCGTTCCGTAACCGTATGCAGCCGTTCCCTGGTTCCCAACATTTTTATAGCTTGGAACGATATATTGGTTTCCCCAAACTGTTGAAGGCAGCACAAGGGTAGCGCCAGACCGAGCAGACCTGATAATATGCGCATAAACAACTACCGGGTTGTCGGCTACCACATGTATCGCTGCACCGGTCGTAATGCCATCATCTTTAGATAAATAAACCGCTGTATTAGGTGCGTCGGCATTATTAACGGGTCCTAAAAATTTCGTAACTACGGTATTGGGCGTAATTGAAAAGGGAAGCGTTTGGGTGCCTACCGTTACTGTTCCGGTGGCAGCTACATCAGAAGTGATGTAAATGCCCATTGCTGAGAGAGTTCCATCGATATGAGCAGGGTACGTAATGTAAAAATCCTTGCCCTTATTTGAATAATTCTGGCCACTGCCCGCAAAATGCCCCGACAATAGCAAAAGGCAAAGCAGGAATCTGATATTCTTCATCTCGGTTTCATCGGGGGTTAGCAGCCAATAGCGTTGATAATGCGCAAAGTTTAAAATTAAGGCTTCTCTGTAGATAAGCCGCTTTAAAGAGTCATTAAAACGTTAAAATGTTGTCCACGAAAACACTACAAACCGGCCAGTTGGTTGAATGAATCGACGAATTCCGAAATGCCTGCATCAAAAGAAAAACATACACGATCTAAATACCATTTTCCTGCGCCAATATGGAAACGGTTTTTGGCCCGCAGCAGAACAAAAGATCAAGGATAGACAGGTTGGGAATGAAACCGATCCGGTCCTCAAATACCTGTGTATACCGGATATGGTTGGCTGCCCGCTGGCTGTTTTTAGGAAGCATGGTGTTCCGCAGGTCAGTTATTCCGGCCGGGTGGGTTTTATGGAACCCATCGGTCAGCGATATATCACCCGGGTATTTCAGGATGGTTTGCAGCCATGCAAGGATGCGCATATTCAGATCGAGCAGGTAGGTTTCCTTTTTTTCGAGCAGCCCCCAAACCGCATCCCGGTAAAATTCAAAGAACGGGGAACGGCTGTAACAGGATTCGATGGTTCGCCAATGTTGCACCTGCCAGTTGGCGGAATGACTGATCCGCACATCTTTCATCAACTCTTTCTGCCCCCGTCCTTTTTCTAATGGAACCGACAAATTTACTACTCCGTTGCTCCCCGCAACCATGCACCTGTTCCGAAAACTCATTTTTTGATAACTCTCGTATTGCTCAATTTTTATATTTGAAAATTGAAACAAAATTTTAATGTAATTACTGCTGCCAAAGTACTGACTATCAACAATTAATTGGTCAATATTGCTATTTTTTTCAAACATCGGTAAATGATTAATTTTTGCCTGTTTTTAAGCAATTTTGATGATATTTAATAATGAACTAAATATCATTAATGTCTGATTATTAATTGCTTATACTTAAATTTGAAACACTAATAAATTTAGTTGCAATTTTTATTCAACTTTTGTTTCAAAATTCTAACATTTTTAGCAAATAATTACAGCCGTTTGCAAAGATAGCAAATTGAAAATCCGCCAGTCTCTCCTATTTTGCAGGCAAATAGTCCAACTTGAAAAAGACCCTCTTATTTGGCCTGGTAATCGTTTTACTGGCCTCCTGTTCCAAACCCCAGGGATTTGATTACCGCGATGTGAAGAATCTTAAAATTGAAAATATAGGTTTCGACAAAACCGTCCTGGCCATGGACCTCGTCTACTACAACCCCAACGGCTTCGGCGTGGATCTCAAAAAAGTGGATTGTGATGTATACGTAGATAACAGCTATCTAGGCAAATTCCAGCTCGATACGCTCATGCATATCCCACGCCGGTCAGAATTCAACCTTCCCTCAAGGATCGTGGTGGATATGAAATCGGTCCTCAAAAACGGCCTCAATCTCCTCTTCAGCCAGGAAGTGCTTATTAATGTAAAAGGAACCACAAGAGTAGGGAAAGCGGGATTTTTTACTACGGTGCCGTTTGATTATTCATCAAGGCACAAACTGAGCTTGTTTTAATTAATAATTAGTAATTAAGAATTAAGAATTGAATTGGTAGTAGCATAATAAAAAAACGCCGAAAGAAGCAGATTGTAGCTTCTTTCGGCGTTCCATAATTATTAATTACTAATTACTAATTATTAATTCAGCGGCGCCACATGGCACGATTTCCCCTTCTGCGGCCCGCCTCCATCTTCAGCGCGCTTGCATGCGGGGTTTAGTTTTTTATAGGCTTCGGGTTCGGCTTTTTCGGTATCGGCGTCAAAACCGGCGTTGTTCAGCGTGATACGAAGCGCCTGCGGATTGGTCCTGTCGGGCAGGTACTGGATCCGGATCTCTCCCTGCAACAAATTATATTTCCACTGGATCAGCCCTGTTTCTGTGAGCCCTTTTTCGATCAACAGGTATTTATCCAGCGACTCCTTGCATTGCCAGCATTTCAAATTACCCGATTTGATCGTTACCCACTGCGGCCCCACCTGCTGCGCCTGCAGCGTATAGCAGGATGCGATCACCAACACCAGTCCCAACAACATTCTTTTCATATGATTTGATTTTCGGTTCTATTGTCAAATTCCCTGCCAATTAGCAGGATCATTCCGCCATTGAAGCAACAGGGCTTCTGTTTCTGCCGGCACCTGTCCTTTCTCTACCGCCAGGCTAATCAGGTGCGTATAATCTGTTAACGAACGGTAAGTTACATTGGCATCAGCAAAGGCTTTAGCCGCCGCGGCAAACCCATAGGTGAAGATCGAAACCATCCCCACCACTTCCACACCTGCATTGCGCAATACATCCACCACCTGGAGGCTGCTTTTGCCGGTAGAGATCAGATCCTCTATCACCAGCACACGCTGCCCCGGTGTATAATAGCCTTCGATCTGGTTACCAAGCCCATGTTCCTTGGGTTTGGGGCGTACATAGATATAGGGAAGTTTTAACTGGTCGGCAGCCATCGCCCCCCAGGGAATACCCGCAGTGGCTACTCCCGCCAACACTTCGGCCTGCGGAAAATGTTCGAACACAACGTTGCACAATTCGCTTTTGATAAAATCGCGGACGAATGGAAAGGATAAGACCTTACGATTGTCACAATAGATCGGGCTCTTCCAGCCGCTGGCCCAGGTAAAGGGTTTTTCGGGACTTAATTTAACAGCTGCAACCTGCAATAATTTTTCCGCAACGGCTTTCTCGTTTGTCATGCAGCGAATGTAAGGCCATTTTGGAATTTTGAAATTGGGAAAATGGAAAATTGTATTCACATTTGATGTAAGATGAGTAAACCAACAATTATTGCCGCAGGTGGATTGGTGCTGAATGACCGCGGTGAATTACTGATGATCTTCCGCCGTGGCAAATGGGATCTGCCAAAGGGAAAACTGGACGAGGGCGAAACGATAGAAGACTGCGCCCTGCGTGAAGTGCGGGAAGAAACCGGGCTTGTAAATGTAGAACGCGGAGAATTGATCGACATCGGTTACCATGAATATTTTGATCCATACGTAAACGCCGATGTGATCAAAGAAACGCATTGGTATGCCATGCGTGCAAGAGGAGAACAATCTTTAACACCACAGACGGAGGAAGATATTACTGAGATCAAATGGGTAGCCGGCGATGAACTGGAAACCTGTTTGCAGAATAGCTATGCAAATGTGGTGGATGTGATCAGGAAAGCGGAACTTTAGCCATGGTCCATGGACCATGGTCTATGGTCCATGGACGATGAACTAACATCAAAACACCTAGTCAAAACAATTACATGAAAAAATACACCCTCACCCTTTTATTCGCCTGCCTCTGCTTCCTGGGTAATGCCCAAAAAGCAACCTCTATTTTTAACGGCAAAGACATCAACAACTGGACAATTCATGGAACCGAAAAATGGTATGTGGAAAATGGTGAACTGATCTGCGAAAGCGGGCCGGATAAACAGTATGGTTATCTCTCGACCAAGAAAAGTTATAAGAATTTTATCCTAACAGTAGAATTCAAACAGGAAGCCAATGGCAACAGCGGGATCTTTTTCCGTTCTTCTATCGAGGGCGTCAAGATCAGCGGATGGCAGTGTGAAGTGGCTCCTCCCGGAAGGAACAGCGGCGGTATTTACGAATCATACGGCCGCGGATGGCTCATCAAACCCAAACCGGAAGACGAACAGTGGCTCAGAATGGGCGAATGGAACACGATGAAATTATCTGTAAACGGCGACGAGGTAAAAACCTGGCTAAACGGGCATCCAATGATCGAATTAAAAGATGAAAAGATCGGGAAAGGTGACGGGTTTATTGCGTTGCAGATCCATGATGGTGGCGGAATTAAAGTGCATTGGAGGAATATGATGATAGAGGAACTGAAATAGGATCGTCATTTCGACCGTAGGGAGAAATCTCACGAAGTGTACTGCTAACCCTGTGAGTTTTCTCACGATGCTTCGCTCGTTCGAAATGACGTACA
>JADMIO011565034.1_pt1 | contig 18776 bp, 14 predicted proteins | sample 8958161 | NCBI WGS metagenome assembly JADMIO01 (sample SAMN16585339, study PRJNA669376) | soil metagenome | isolation source: Crop rotation soil | place: USA: Cullars Rotation, Alabama | collected 2011 | reverse complement strand
CCGCGACTTCAAGTCACGTGAATTCCAAGCTTCGGATCCCACTGTGCTGGAAAGACCTCACGGCCTTTGGCGTCGAAGCCGAGGACGCGCGGGGAGTATTCGAAGCCTACGGATTCAAGATGACGCAGGAGGGCGTGTACGGCGGGCGTCCAGGGTCCGGTTGAGCGCCGGACGGTATTGCCGACGCGAACGACGACTTCGTTCACGGTGCCGCCTGGGAGCGGGATCTCGATTTCGTCTTGAGACATCTCTTCGTTGCGGATGCTAGCTGCTCTGCGACATGGCGTCTCTGCGTTGCTAAGTGATGGCTCTGGGCTTAGACTCCGTTTCGCTCTGTTTGCTTGGTTGGAGGAGAGATTCGATGCCGTTTTACGAACGTGGTGACGTCAAGATTCGCTACGAGGAGGCTGGCTCTGGCTTCCCGCTGCTGCTAATACCAGGTGGCGGCTACAACTCGCAGGTTGATTGGTGGGACCGCATGCCTTTCAACGCGTTCGAGACGTTCAAGAACGACTTCCATGTCATCACCATGGACCAGCGCAATGCTATCGGCGGCCAGTCTGTCGGGCCGGTGCCAACAGAAGATCCCTGGGGCGCCTTCGCCGACGACCAGATAGGCCTCATGGACCACCTTGGCATCAAAGAGTTCATGGCCATGGGTTTTTGCATTGGCGGCCCCTTCGTGCTGAAGATGGCCCAACGCGTGCCGGACCGCGTGCTGGCCGTGATCATGGCCCAGCCCGTGGGACGCAATGAAGCGCATCCGAACGCGATGTACGACGCTGGCCACAACAGCTGGGGCCCCGAAATCCTTGCCCAGCGCTCCGACATCACAAAGGAGCAGGTCGATAAGTACATCCACAACCTGTACCGCAACCCGGACGACTTTGTTTACAGCGTCACGCGCGATTTCGTCCGTAGCTGTCAGACACCGATCCTCGTCATGCCGGACAACACGCCGGCCCACAGCTACGAGGTCGCCATCGAGGTGACGAAGCTGGCCCCGAACGTCGAGCAGACGCTTTACCCGTGGAAGGAAACGGACGAGCAGAAGAAGGCGGTGATTGAGCACTGCATGCGCTTCCTCAAGGCGCACGAGCCGGTAGGGGCGCGGTGACCTCACTCCCACCCCTCTCCATGGCGATGGAGAGGGGAGCCCAGACGTAGGCTTGAGAGTGCCTGGACGCCACGCTGCTGGCCGAGGATTTGCTGAAGCTGAGTCCTCTGCCCGGCGTGGCGTCTTGCTGGATGGCTGCTGTTGATGAGGTTGTCGGAGGTGAATTGCCGTGACTACGGAGAAGGTGCGCGTTGCGTTCTTGGGGGCGGGGAAGCAGGCTAACTGGCGCCACTACCCGTCGCTGAAGTCGCAGCCGGACGTTGAGATCGTGGCGCTTTGTGACCGCGATGAGGGGCGGGCGGCGGAGACGGCGCAGCGCTGGAACGTGCCGAAGACGTTCACGAGCTTCGAACGGATGCTGGGCGAGACGGACCCGCAGGCGGTTTACATCATCATGGGTCCGGATGCGGTGCAGGAGCCGGCGCGGATGGCGCTGGAGCAGGGGCGCAATGTGTTCATGGAGAAGCCGCCTGGCCTGACCTTGAACCAGGTGAAGCTGTTCGCGTACTACGCCGAGGTGAGCGGCAGCATCTCAATGGTCGGGTTCCAGCGTCGCTTCTTGCCGGCGATGACCTCGCTCAAAGCGCGGGTGGAGGAGCGTGGGTCGATTCACAGCGTAGCGGTGGCGAACCTGAAGTCGACGCGGGACATGTCGCGACCGGCGGGTTCGGGTGTGCTGGACCAGCTGACTTCGGACGGCATGCATGCGGTCGACAACTTGCGCTGGCTATGCGGCGGTGAGGTAGTGCACGTCAGCAGCAACGTTCGCACGGTGAATGTGCCGGGGCCGATGGCGAACGTGGTCATGGGGCAGGTCGAGTTCAGCACCGGCGCGATCGGCCACCTGCAGTACAGCCACATGACAGGCGGTATGGCGCTGACCGAGGGAGCTACCGCCGCCGGCATCTTCCGAGCCGAGATTCACGGGACGAACGTAAGCGCGATGGTGGATGCGGAGCGTGACTGCTACTTCGTGGCGGACAATGGTACGGCGGAGCGGTTCGAGTCGAAGAGCTTTGCCGAGCCGGACGGCAGCAACCCGAACCACTGGCTGGGTTTCTGGCACGAGACGCGCGAGTTCATCGACTGTGTGAAGGCGGGGAAGCAGCCGTCGTGCAACCTGGCGGACGCGGTAAAAACGTATGAACTGGTAGGGCAGCTGTACGCGGCAGCAGGGAAGCCTCTGTAAGGGTTTTTGTCCGGCCAGCTGGCTGCCGTTGCGACGGCGGTGAGCACTACGGCGAGCACTTCGCGACGGCGGCTGCCATGAGCAACTGACAGCTCCTCGTTCTTGTATTCTGCCTATGAGGGGCAGAGACGCGGCCCTGGCCTTCGTATTCGCTGACTGATAAGGGCAGATGGCTGAGCTAAATCCGGGTGACGTTGTCGGCAATTACGTCCTGGACCAGACCCTGGATGAGGGCGGTCAGGGCTACATCTGGCGCGCCCATGAGGTTGGCTCGACCGGCAACTTCGTCGCGTTAAAAATCCTTACGAAGCCGCAATCTACGGGCGAGGTCGGCTCGCTGCGGCGTGAAATCGAGATCCTGGCTGCTACGGCGGCCAATCGGTCCGAGCACATCGTCAAGGTGCTGGGCGGGGCCGCTGAGCCGGTGCCGTACATCGTCATGGAATACATCGACGGCAGCGACCTGCGCAAGGAGCTGTTGCGGCTAAGCAGCGTTTACGGGCCGGAAGCTGGGCATTTTTCGCAGGTTGACGCCGTCAACGTAGGCATAGCCGTAGCGGACGCGCTTACGACGCTGCACGAGGAAGGCATCATCCACCGCGACGTTAAGCCGGCCAACGTGATGATGGACCGTCGCGGCAACATCAAGCTGACTGACTTCGGCATCGCGAAGATCGCCGGAACCTCGCCGGTGACGGCGCTTAACCAGCAGCCGCTCAGCCTGTTCTACGCGGCGCCTGAAGTGTGGGACGGCGAGTCGGTGTTTGCGTCCGACGTTTATGCGCTGGGCGTGTCGCTGTACGAGCTGCTGACGGGCTCGTGTCCGTTCCAGGGGTCACCGACGACGCTGTTTCAGAAGCACGTTTCGGAGGCGCCGGACCTCGGCAAGCTGCCGGCGGGCACGGACGCTGGGCTGGCCGAGCTGGTTAACGTGTGCATGGCGAAGGCGGCGGCGGACCGGCCGACGGCGCGGGTGTGTCGTGACATCCTGACGACGATCAAGAACGAGCTGACGCAGCGCGACGTGCAGTCGAAGACGAGCCAGCTGCGCGAGCCAGATCACTTCGGCGCCTGGCAGCTGATTTCGAGGGATCCGGAGCGAGCTTGGACGTGGTTGGGGCGGCACGGCACGAGCGGCGCTGAGGGCGTGGTCGAGCTGTACTTCGCCAGGGACCTGGCGGAGCTCGAGACGCTGATCGGCCAGGCACGCCGCATTGTGGAGATTAACCCTCGTCTCGTGCCGCTGGGCGCCGAGCGTCTGTTGGCGGTGAACCGCTTCCTGCTGGGTCCGTCCGAGGCGTGGTCGCAGGAGCCGCCGGGACGCTTCTTCTACTTCGTCGTGCGTGACGTCGAGCCGAGGATCACTCCGCCCGACTTTGTTTCCAAGGCGTTGCTTTTGACGACTGCGCAGTCGCTGCTGGCGCTGGTGAAGCAGGCCAGGGCTGAGGGTGTCGAGCTCGACCTTTCGCCAAGCGAGCTGACCCTGAAGCCGGACGGCACGGTCTATCTCAGGCACCCCGGCCTGCGAGATGCAGGCGGCGTCGACATGGACCGGGCGGCGATGGAGTTCATGCGCGTGCTGCCGCTCAACGCAGAGGCTCGCGCGGTGATCGACGGAGCGCCGAGCGTCGAGGCGCTGATTTCGGTGCTGACGCAGGCTCCGCGCGCACAGACGCCTGCCTATGTTTGGGAAGAGATTCAGCAGGACGCCGGAGCGGCAAAAGACTCAGACGCCACTCAGATTGTGGACCGCGTGACAACTTCATCGGCTGCCCCCTCGGCGGAAGAGGCCGTGACGCGGTTGGTGGAGCCCCCGCCACGTCCCATGCCCATCGAAGCTCCTCTGGTCGCGCCGCCGCGCCTGCCACCCGTCGTGGTCGTACTTCGATCTGTAAAGGGTGGCACTCGTTCTGGCCCCGCGCGGTTCGAATTGGGGCTGATTAACAACACAAGCCAGGACCAGACCTTTCGGATTACCAACGAGGGGTCGGAAGGCGACGTGTCGTTTCCGGCGTCCGCGGAGGTGGCGGCGGGGCAAGAGCTGGCTGTGGCGATTCAGGCGCGGCCGTCCAAGGGTCGCAAGTGGGGCCCGGCGATTGAGCGCAGACTTGCGCTGAGAGTGACATGGGCGAGCGGTTCGGAGGTTGTGCAGGGCACCTTCCGTGACGAGGCAAAGCCGTGGATGGCCCTGGCTGGCGTCGCTGCGGTCGTAGCGGTGTGCGCAGTCGTGGCGGCGGTGGTGTTCAGCAGCGGCGGTGGTGGAGGCGGAGGGTCTCCCAGTAAGGCGACGACGCCAGCGACGAACGCGGCGCGGGCCGACCTGGACAACTTCGAATTTGGCAAGGCGGTTACGGACTTCACAGCGGCGATCAAGGAGGACCCGAATAACAGCTCGCTGTATTCGGGGCGCGGGGCGGCGTACTTGAGCCAGGCGGACCTTCCCAAGGCGAAGGCCGACGCTGACAAGGCGATTGAGCTGGACGCGAAGAACGCAGAGGCCTACCACATTCGCAGCCTGGTACTGGGTACGTTGTGGAACTACGACGGGGCGCTGGCCGACGCTAACAAGGCGGTCGAGCTCGACCCGAAGAACCCGATCTACTTTGCGGCGCGTAGTCTGACGTTCGCCGACCGCGAGCCAGACCGGGCGCTGCAGGACGCGAACAAGGCAGTTGAGCTGGGACCGAACGTTGCGGAGGCGCACATTGCGCTGGGCAGCGTGTACCGCGACCAGAAGCGCTTCGCCGATGCCGAGACGGAGATTAACAAGGCGATATCGCTACAGCCGAAGGGCGGCACGAACTACATCGGCCGTGCGTACCTGTTCTGGGTGAAGGGCGACGGCGACCAGGCGATCAAACGGCTGGCGGACGACCGGGCCGTGATTGAGTCGTACCCCTTGTCCCAGGCGCAGGGCGATGTGACGCGGGGCGTGTTCAACTTCGGCATGGGCAAGTACAACGACGCGCTGGCTGAGTTCGACAAGAGCAACGGGATTATCCCGAACTGGCCGACGTACTACTTCTGGCACGGCTTCACGCAGTACACGCAGAAGAATTTCACCGGGGCGATGGCTGACTACAACAGGGCGCTGGAGATTGCGCCGTCTTGGCCCAGTCTGCTGTACTTGCGCTCCCTGGCGTTGCGGGACCAGAACAAGCTCAACGATGCGCTGGCGGACCTGACGAAGGCGGTTTCGCTAGACGCGAAAAATGCGACGTATCGCAGCGAGCGAGGCAACGTGAACAGCCTGCTGAAGAACTTCCCGGAGGCGCTGACGGACCTGAATCAGGCGATCGCGCTCAATCCGGACGACGCCGACACGTTAGGCCGTCGCGGCAACGTGAATAACGCGCTGAATAACTCACAGGCGGCGGTGGACGACTTCACCAAGGCGATTCAGAAGCGCGACAACGACCTGAACTTCTACCTGGGTCGCGGCGCGGCGAACCAGCGCTTGAACCGCCTCACGGAAGCGCAGAACGATTACACAAAGGCACGGTCGCTGGCGAAGACGCCGGACGAGATCCAGCAGACGCAGACGGCGCTCGATTCGCTAAAGCGGTAGGTAGGCCGCGATTACCCCGCTGCTTCGACCGCTAGCACGGGCGCTGGTGGAGCTGTGAGCTTGCTCCAGTTGGCGATTAGCAAGGCGGCTGCGATACAGGAAGGCAACGCTGCGGCGGCGTAGAAGCCCCGATAGCCCATGGCGTCGATGAGGACGCCACCTACGATGCCGCCGACGAACGAGCCCATCTGGAAGGATAGCGAGAACGTCGCCATCGCTTTGCCGCGCTTGTTGGGGTCGGAGCGGTCGATCGCCAGGGCTTGCAGGGCCGGCGCGGTGAGACTGCCGCTGATCGTCGAGACGATCATGCCAATTAACAGGGTCCAGGGCCCGGTCGCGGCACTGAGCACAAGCATGCTGATGGCGGTGGTCGAGAGGCCAATGGCTACCGCCCGGCCGCGACCGACACGATCCGAAAGGCCGGCGAGGAGGCCCTGGCTGGCGATGCTGAAGGCGCCGCGGGCCAGGAGAAGCTGCGCGATACGACCTTCGCTGATGCCGATGTGTTTGCCGTATAGCACGATGAAGGTGCTTATCGCGGGGCCGGTGACCATGGCGAAGAACAGGATCGTCGTGCCGAGGAGCGAGTCGCGGTCGACGAGGCTGTCGATGAATCCTTCCCGCGCGACAGGCTTGTCCTCCGCCGGCTTGACCCGCTTGCGCTCCGGTACGCCGATAACGGTCGGCGCCGCGAGGAGGCCTGCAATGCCGGTCACAAGAAACGGCAGCCAGAAGCCGGTGAGCGATTTTGCTTTGAGCGCGAGGTAGGGCAGGTAGAAGCCGAGTGAGTTGCGTGACATCTGCAGGTAGCTCGACGCGGCGCCGCGGCGGTCGGGAGGAGCGAGATCGGCGACCATCGTGTAGCCGCCGGTGTTTAGGCCGGCCCAACCGATGCCGTTGAGGACCTGCGAGACGAAGACGGCGGCCATCGTCGGGATGAGGATGATCAGGCTACCGAGGCCGGAGATGATGCAGCCGACTGCGAAGACGCCTCGCGCGCTCCAGGAGTCGCAGAGCTTGCCGACCCAGGGTCGCAGGATGAAGGACGGTGCGCTGAACGCCGCGGCGACCAGGCCGACGGTCGAAGCGGAGCCGCCGAGATGGACAACCCACAGGGCGATGATCGGCGTGATCGGGCTCTGACTGGCGTACGAGAGGAAGCCGCCGACGCAGACCTGTACGAAGGCTCGGGTCCAGAGCGGGGAAGCCTGCGTGGATGCGGGCGCTGCGGATGATGCTGATTTGGCGGCTGACACGCGCTGTGCATTTTAGCGCGCCAACGCGCATCATTAAGGCCTTTATCTTCAAAACTTCAGTTATACCCAGATTCGCAAAAGGGCCGGCAACGGATGTGAAGTGGTGCCGGCAGGGAGGACGACCGCCGAGTCTTTGCGGACGGCGGATCTTAGTCCGCGCAGTTCGATTTAATAATGCATTAACTACGCATGCTGTCCTGTTAACACAGCGCCACTACTCTTCGGGTGGCCAAGAGCTCCTAAGCCCAGTTAAGTCCGCACTTGCTAGACGACGGCGCGCGTCGGCTTGTTTAGCTGTGCCCAGTTAGCGGGGGTAACACTGTGAATTTGCTTAAGCGCGCCGCGCCGGTGGCCGGCGCTCTGGCGGTCTTTGCCTTCGGGATGCTTGCCGGAGCAGATGTGTCTTCGGGGGCGGTGGACTTCGGCCAAGAAGTACAGGGCATGCTTGACGCGAAGTCGATGCAAGCCTTCGGCGTGGTCAATGGACTGCCGCAGTCATCGCCACTCTCCATTACGACCGTTGAGGCAAACGCCGACCCGACGAAGCTCGTTACGCTCTCGAAGCAGTTGCAGGCTCGGGTGGTCACCAAGACGGCCGCGCCAAACATCGATCAGATGGTGCTCTGGCCGAACGACCAGAATCCGACCCACCTCATTGCCTGTAACGAGCAGGGGACGGGCGACCCTGGCCTGCAGCGCATCCGCCTTTCGGATGGCGTCGCCGAGACAATCGTTACTGGGACAAGCGACTGCGACCCGGTGCGAAAGACGCCATGGGGCACGATCCTGTTCGGCGAGGAAGCCGACGGTGGCCCGAACGGCGGCCGTATGTACGAAATGATCGACCCGCTGAACGTGACTGGCGTCACGCTGAACCGCGCCACAGGCGTTTTCAGCGGCGGCACAGGGTCAACCAATCTGATCGCGCGGCCGGCACTCGGCCGATTGTCTTTCGAAGGCCTCGCGATCTTCCCCAACGGCGTCACTTACTACGGTGACGAGAACCGGCCGTCTAATGGCACGCCGGGTGGAGCTTACTTCAAGTTCATCCCCGCGGCGCCGTGGAACCCGGCCAGCCCGCCGATCGCAACGCTGGCGGCTTCGCCGTATGCGGCGGGCAGCATCTACGGCCTGCGCCTTGGCCTGCGCTCGGGTGGCACCGACTACGGCCAGGGCACCGAAGCCGGCGACGGCGGCTGGATTCCAATCCCGGCGGCACCCGATGCTGACCTCCGGGCCCAAGCTGCGGCGCTCCGGCTCACTGCCTACTACCGCCCCGAGGATATCGACATCGACCTTGCCGCGCTTAGCACCGGCGCAGTTCGCTTCTGCGGCGCAAACACGGGTAACGAGTCTGCCGACCACTACTACGGCAACGTCATTTGCATCACGGACGGAAGCCTGGCTACCTCCTTTGCAAACACCGCGGTCCCGAACGTGAGTTTCTTCGTCTTGGGCAACCCACAGTTCGCCATGATGGACAACGTGGCCTACCAGCCCGGCCGTGGCAACTGGGTCCTGCATGAGGATGGCGACCAGCTAACCGGAAACAACGACCTGTGGGACTGCCTACCGGACGGGCAAGACGCCGACTTGATGTCAGACGGTTGCATCCGAATCGGCACCCTGAACGACCTGACGGCGGAATGGACCGGTGGCATCTTCAACGCCACAGGCCAGCGCTTTTTCGTCAGCATTCAGCACAACGTCTCCGGTCACGGCGTGATCCTGGAGATCACCGGCTGGAAGTAACAAGGCATTGCGACCTTGCCGTTTACGGTGGACCCGCAATGTTAGACATGCGAAAGACTCAAGGGGGCCGGCATGTCGCCGGCCCTCTATTACTTTCGCGAGCAATCTTGATTCCTCGCGAGGTGGCGGGCACTTGCCGGCGTACCCTAGTCTCTGGTGGCGAAGATAAGCGCAGGGATTTTGCTGTTCCGACGCCGTGATGGGCACGTTGAAGTTTTGCTTGGTCATCCCGGAGGACCGTTCTGGCGCAAGAGGGATGCGGGCGCCTGGTCAATTCCCAAAGGTGAATTGGCCGAGAACGAAGACCCTCTCGCCGGCGCGATTCGGGAATTTGAAGAAGAGACCGGCCATCGGCCTTCCGGTGCGTTCATCGAGCTGCCGATGGCTAAACAAGCCGGCGGGAAGATCGTCGTAGCCTGGGCACTGGAGAGCGACTTCGATCCGCAGAGCTTTCGGAGCAATACGTTCTCGTTGGAGTGGCCGCCTCGGTCAGGCAAGTTGGTCCAATTCCCTGAGCTGGACCGAGTGGAGTGGCTTTCGATTAACGATGCACACGGTCGGTTACTGCCAAGCCAACGGCCACTACTTGATGCGCTTCTTGAGCACCTGCACACACCGGACTAAAAAGTTCGCGAGAGATTGATGGTTGCCTCGCGGACGGCGGATTTAGATCCGCCTCGCTGGGTCATGGCGCCCATCGGTGTGCCCCTGTTGTTGTCTAATTCAGTCTCCGTATCGAGCCTCATGCGGTGAACTCTTGGAGTTGCTCGCCGGCCAGGTACGCCTTGATGGTTCTGATGTTGCCGCGGTGGAAGCCTAGATACGCTTCGTCTGTGCCGTAGCCAATGTGAGGCGTGGCAACGACGTTGTCCATGGTGCGGAAAGGATGATCGACGGGTAGCGGCTCACGGTGGAACACGTCCAATCCCGCACCGGCGATGCGCCGGTTCTTCAACGTATCGATTAGAGCCTGCTCATCGACTAGCGGACCGCGTGACGTGTTTATGAGATAAGAGGTTGGCTTCATCAGGCTGAGCTCATGCGCACCGACGATGCCTCGTGACCGGTCGCTGAGGACGAGGTGGATCGTGACGATGTCGGCTTCCTGGAACAGTTCGTCTTTGCTCACGAGCTTTGCACCGGCTTCGGCGGCGCGCTCCTCAGTGAGGTTCTGACTCCAGGCGATGACGTTCATTCCGAAGCCGTTGGCGATGCGCGCAACACCGCCACCTATGCGCCCGAGGCCGACAATGCCGATCGTCTTCCCGTAGAGGCCGGGGCCACTGTGAGTGAGCCAGCCGCCGGACCGGAAGGAGTTGACCTCTTCAACCAGGTGTCGCGTGGTGGCGAGGATAAGACGCCAGGTAAGCTCGCCAGTGGGGCCGCCGGCGATAGTCGGTGACGGCGTGGACGCTGCACCCGCCGCTTGTGCCGTGGCGCTGCCCGGAGTTCCGGCGCTGTTTGCGACGCGGATGCCCATTTCAGCCGCCGTCTTCAGATCCAGCAGCGTGTTGCGTCCGTTGCACATGATGAGCTTGGTATTGGTGAGCTGGCGAATCAGAGTCGCCGGGAAAGGCATCCGTTCCCGCATGGTCACAATGACTTCGTAGTCCTTCAGCCTGGCTCCTGCTTCCGCTTCCGACAGCGGCTCGTGAAAGAAATCCACGGAGGCGTCGGGCGGCAGCTCCGACCAATCGACCGAGGAAGCGGCGTTGTTCACGTAATCGTCGAGTACGGCGATCTTGACCACAGGAACCCCCAATTCATTGCTAGCGGTAGTTTGTCCTGTTTGGAGTCGCGAAGCCAATCTAAATCCTGACGCTGCGTGCTCGGTGCGATGCTCCGGGACGAAAGCGACTCGTGGATCCGAACTCTTGACCAGGCAAAGCCTAGCTACTGGCCATTCATCGTTGGATAAGTTTTGGCCATCCTATGTCTGCGGTTGGACCCGATAGGAGTATTCATAGACTGGCCGGAAGCCAAGCTTGCGGTATACAGCCTGGGCCGACGGGTTATCTACGAGCACTGCCAGCCAGGCCATGCGGGCACCCTGCTCATAGCCAATTTGAAGGAGTTCTGCCGTCAAGGCTGATCCGATACCTTCACCTCGGATTGACTCCTCCGTGATCACGTCCAATAGCCCGGCGGTATCGCCATCGACTGCTACGCGACCGCAAGCGGCAACCCGATCGCCGAGCCAAACCGTCAAAAAAGTCGAGGGTAGAACCGCGATCTCCAACCGGCGCCGCAGTGATTCTCGTCTTGCTTCGTCGAAGCCGTGCAAGGCGCTTGAATGCTCCAGCCATGGCAGCATCTGCTCGCGCTCGAATCGCAGATCCGGCCGCTTCTCACTGAGCTGTCTCTCCAACGAGGCGACTTGAACGGATGAGATATCGAAGCGTTGGTAGGAACGGAGCTCAAGCTGCTGATCCAGGTCTGACGGCTGCGATACCGGCGAGATACGAAACAACGCTGGCAGACCTGCCTTGAGATAGAGCTCTTCGGTCCGGGCAATCTTCTCTGCAACAGGCAGCGTCGAGTAGAGCGCTGTTACGGACTGTGCACGCAAGATGTCAGATGGACTGATGCGCAGCAGCCAACCGTCGTACAGCACCTGCGCCGCTGGTGCGGACATGTTGAGCATGAGGTCTTCTAACCGCCGAATGTCGAGCATGGCGTTGCAACTCTATCCCATTGGTTAGGCATAGCCGGGACGGTGCCGCGGATGAAGCTGTTGGGCTGGCAGTTAGAGGTCTTGAAGAGTGCCAAGGAACGTAACCACGAGGCCGGCGGCGCGTATTTAGATTCGGAAAGTGGTGCCGGGAGGGGGGCTCGAACCCCCAAGTCCTCACGGACGGCGGATTTTAAGTCCGCTGCGTATGCCAATTTCGCCATCCCGGCAGGGATCGCAAGAATTCTCGACCGATGCCGCTCTTTAGATATTTTTCGCGGGCACGAGCTGCCGGTCTATCTGAGAATTCCTCGTTCCGGCAGCAGGCTCAGTTTAAATGGCGCAGACGCATTTGGGAGCACGCCTCATCCCACCTTCTCCATCTTCGACGGAGAAGGAGCCTAGACGTAGAAACGAGGCTGCACCGGCCGGCACGGCGTGTGGGAAGAGCGCCGTTGTCGAGAGCTGCTGGTCGCTCCTGAATCTAAGCGCGGTTGGCCTTAGAGTGGCTTCGATGCGCAATTCGACGGTGCTAGTTGCGGCGCCTACGGAGTCTCCTTATCGCTGGCTGATGCTGGCGCTGGTTTGTTTCTTGTACTTCTCGTTTGGGCTGGTATCGGCTTCGCTGGCGCCGTTGCTGACAAATATCCAGGACGATTTGCAGATTAGCGACGCGCTGACGGGCGTGGCGCTGGCGGCGTGGCAGTTCGTCTACATCTTCTTCGCGATCCCGGCGGGCGCGGCGATCGAGCGGCTGGGGCCTCGTAAGGGGCTGGCGCTGGCCGGGCTACTGATCGCGGCGTCGCAGTTTTTGCGGGCGGTGGCACCGAGCTACCCGGTTCTGTTCCTGGGCGTGGCGATTTTCGGGCTGGGCGGTCCGCTGGTTTCGATTGGCTCGCCGGCGACGGTGGCGCGCTGGTTCGGCGCGAAGGAGCGCCCGATTGCGACCGGGCTGTACAGCGTGTCGTCGTCGATGGGCAACGTGGCGGCGCTGTTTACGGCGAACGCGCTGTTCATGCCGCTAACGGGCGATAGCTGGCGTCTGACGCTGGCGATCTTCGGCGGCGTGGCGGTGCTGGCGTCGGTGCTGTGGGTGGTGTTCGCCAAAGAGGCTGACTTTGCGCCAGGCGAGGCAGGTGCTTCGCGCACTGGGGCGTTGTCGCGGTTCAAGGCGGTGGCGAGCATCCCGACGGTGCGCATCATGCTGATCATGAGCATCGGCATCTTCATGTTCAGCCACGGCACGAGTAACTGGCTGCCGACGTTGCTGCATCGGCAGGGTCTGAGCAAGTCGGCCGCGGGTGAGCTGGCGTCATTGCCGACGATCTTTGGCCTGATCGCAACGCTTTCGGTGACGAACCTGATCGCGCGTGGGAAGGGCCGCGAGTTCAAGCTGCTGGCGGCGATCTTCGCGGCGGGGGCGATCGCGGAGGCGCTGGTGCCTTTGACGGGCGGCGTTGTGCAGGTGGCGGTGCTGATTCTCCTGGGCTTCGGGCTGAACGGGACGACGGCGATCATGATGATCGTGCTGATGGGCATGCCGCAGGTGGGGCCGCGCAACATGGGCATCGCCGGTGGGTTGTGGTTTACGTTTGGAGAGGTCGGAGGGGTGTTGGGGCCGACCAGCGTTGGCGTGATGTCGGGGTTGGTGAGCCTGGAGGCGGGGTTCTACATGCTTGCGGTGATGAGTGTGGTGCTTTTCGTGGCTACGTTTGGCTTGAAGCGCAGTGCGGAAAACGAGACGGTCGTAGTCGCGTAGCCGTTCGTTCGTTGAGGGCATGGCGTCGCCCCCTCACCCCAGACCTATCCCGCTCGAGGAAGAGGTCTAAGTGCGGCGCTTTTGTTGGCGGCGTTTTCTGACTGAGGCGTACTGTCTTGCGGGCTTGGTTACGTCCGAGGCGCACTGGGATTGCCGCGCCCGCCTCTATGGCGTTGGGTGACTGCGTGGCGGCTCGGGCGTGTTCGGCGATGGCTCGCAACGACAAGAGAATGAGGGTGCCAATTCGGCATCCTCTTTCCTACGGCTGAGCTTCCCTCTCCATCGCCATGGAGAGGGGTGGCGGTAAGGTTTTACACGCCGACCAGCGGGGCGAGGTTTTCGTGCTTGACGAAGGCCTGGCGCAGGTCCCTGGTGCCCTCCCACCAGTCGAGCTGGCGGTTGAGGATGGCGCCGCCGGAGCGCTGGCGGTAGAACTCCGGGTTGTCGACGCCTGGCGGGACTACGCCCTGGTCTCGGAACGCTTTGACGGCGTTGAGCAGGCGACGGCGCGTGCGGATGATCAGCTGGTCGGTGGTGCCGAGGTGCTCGCGATGGCGGGCGTAGATCGGACCCATCGAGTCGGTGACGGCCATGTCTTGCGGTCGCGCGCCGCCGGGGATGCCGGTGAAGCTGCGTCCCGACGCCTGCAGGTCGCGGTCGATAAGGAAGTCGTTGGCGCGGTTCTGGGTGAGGCGGAAGCGGTCGAGCCAGCCAGTGCCGTTGGGGAGCCATTCGATGCTGGGGCCGCTACCGGCTGCGACCTGGGCGCCGGTGGCTCGCAGACCTTCGCGGGCTGGTCGCATGCCGTTCTTGCCGGTGATCGTCCACATCATCGTGTGGTCGTCATCGATCGGCACGTATGCGCGAAAGCGGACCTCGAGGCCGAGCGTGCCGGTCGGGATCATCGCGTAGAACGGGAACAGCTGGTGGGCGATGCGCCAGTAGTAGGTGTCTTCTTCGGCGGGGCGGTAGGCGCCGTAGCTGCAGCCGAACTCGGTGTCGAGGATGCTGAAGCGGGCGTCGCGCTGGCGGGCGATGTAGTAGCCGGCGGTGCCAGGCTGCAGGTCCTGCGGGCGGTCCGAGCCGAAGTGCAGGAATGCCTGGTGCACGGTGTCCATCTCACCTTCCCAGCCCTGCATGAAGTTGCACTCCTGGAAGATGAGGTAGGTCGAAGCCTGGCCGTCCTCGAGCATGTTGGCTTCGAGGTCGGGCAGCGGCGGAGGGGTCTCGCGCGGGCCCATGTAGGCCCAGATGATGCCGCCACGCTCGTGTGTCGGGTAAGCGACTGTACGCACCTTGTTCTTGAAGTTGGACTCGGCGGGCTCAGACGGCATGTCGACACACGTGCCGTCTGTAGCGAACTTCCAGCCGTGGTAGACGCAGCGCAGTCCTTCTTCTTCGTTACGGCCGAAGAACATCGAGGCGCCGCGGTGGGGGCAGGCGTTCTGGATCAGACCAACGTCGCCGGAAGTAGTGCGGAAGGCGATGAGGTTTTCGCCCAGCAGACGCACGCGCAGTGGCGGGCAGTCGGGCGAGGGCAGCTCCTGCGACTGGACCGCCGGGATCCAGTACTGGCGCATCATGTTGCCCATGGGCGTCCCCGGGCCTACGCGGCACAGGGTATCGTTGTCGAGTTCGCTCAGCATGTTGGCGTGTCTCCCCTAGCTATTCGTTTACGGCGGTAAGTATCGCACCGTAGGGCACAACAAAGCACCCGTCGGGATGCGACGGGTGCTTATGTTGTTGAGAGCGGTGGCTAGCGAGGATTGGCGCTGGGACGGCCCGCGGCCGAACGGTCGCGAGTCTCTTGCGTGGTGATGTAGCGCGGCGCTCTCGACGGCAGGTGGTGGCCGACGTTATGCAGCGTGTTGGTCAGGATGCCGCCACCCGTGGCCAGCAGCAGCCAGGTCAAACCGTCATAGAACGTGTGCGTCTCTTTGAGGACACGGAAACCGGTCAGCATGCCGACGATCGTCATGGCGATCGTTGCGAGGGCCATGGCGTAGGCTGCGGCGTGCTCGCCCATGAAGAGGTTGTCTTCGCCCGCGAGGCCATCGCCCATGGTCGGCTCGTTGCCGGATGCGCGGCCCATGTCGCCGCCGAGCTCGTGGTGCTCGTTGCTGTGCAGGGTGAAGGCCAGCAAGCCGGCGATCAAAGCCGGCAGCAGGAACATCGCTGCGTCGGCGAAGATGTTCGCGTCGGAGCGAGGCTCGATGCCGGTTGCCGCCGTCAGGTTGGTGTCGCCGATATCTATGTATTCGAATGCCTCAAGGGCGCCGATTACGCCGAGGACAATGGCAACCACCGCCATTAGCCACGCGAGCGCGTGTTCGGCCTGATAGAAGCCACCCTGGTTTCTCACATTGCCTGCGTCATGCATGGAAGTTTCCTTTCTTCAATCAAAGGGGAGGTGCCGTGTATGTGGGGTTTGGCGATTGGGTCGCTGGTCACCTCCTGCCTTAGCTGGTTTCTTAATCAGCGTAGGGAGGCGAGAGAAAGCAAGTTATGGTGAGTGGATAGGGCCGATATCGCAGATTGGTAACGCACGTGGACGAGCTATCAGGAGGGTTAGGCAGCTGACGGTTGGCGCGATGCTGGACATAGGGTTAGTGGTTGGTTTGATGCGAATCGTAGTTAGGACGGACCGTCTAGGGATGCGCTAGATCCTTACAGGATGACAAATCAAAGCTGAGCCTTGTGTCGAGACTCGATGTAATGCGAGCGCTGATGGGATGAGGCGGCTCTACGCCGGGACGATTTTTAGCTTGAGGCGCAGGAGCTCGGGGCGGGCTTCTTCTACTACGAAGCGGTGGGTGGTGGCACTGTGCAGGGCGTCGCTGAGCTCGGATGACGTGATTGAGGCGTTGAGCTGCAGCACGAGGCGGGCTTCGTCTTCGGAGAAGCGCTCTACGGAGGCGGACGAGACCTGGCTCATGCCGAGCAGCGCCCGCTGAATCTCGGGAAGCGCTGCGAAGTTGGGTACGTTGGCGATGGTCAGCGTCACGCCTTCGCCGCCGGGGCTGAAGGTGGGCTCTGCCGGGGCGTCCGGGGCTGCTTCTTCGGGCATGGCGACGGGCTCGGCGAGACGCTCGAGGATGTCGGCCATGAGGTGCGAGAGGCCCTGCAGGTGGTTAACGAGGCTGTCGAGCGAACCGGCGAGCTGCGAGAGCTGGCCGGCCATTACGTGGCGCTGCTCTTTGTCTTCTGCCAGCGAGGTTTCGATGCGCGCCGCGAGCTGCTCCAGGACGGCGCTGCTGCGGGCGACTTCTTCACGCACGGGGGCATTACGCGCGTCGTCCAGCGTCTGCATTTCGTACAGTGCTCTGGCGATGTGCGCGGCGGCGCGGCTAATCGCGTCTCCGTCTGTCTGCCGTTCTTCCGTCACTACTTCTTCCATCCTCAACGCGTGACACGGGGCGTGGTTACGACGCGTTCTTTGGGCGCGTCGCCCCCCACATGATTTTTATCGACCGGAGGCTTGGAGCCTCACCGCGTGGATTCCCTGATTTCTCGATAACAAAACCGTTGCATGCATGAAGAGTGCCTGCAAAGGGCTCCTCTGTGAGTGTACCTGACACGAGCAGAGTACCTCTCGCGGCGCTCGGGGGCCCTTTATGCTTATCGGGTGACGACACTGCTTCGCGCACTGCAAGATGCCACTGGTTTGCCTCGACGGAAAGCTTTTTCTGCGATCCGCGAAGGCCACGTTACGGTGGATGGCGTTGAGGCGCTGGACCCCTCGAGTGAGTACGAGCGGGGCGAGCTCAGGCTGGACGGTGCGGCGCTAACGGCGGCCGGTCCGCCTGCTCGGGTTTACCTGGTAATGAACAAACCGCCGGGTGTGGTGACGACGGCCAGTGATGAGCTGGGACGGCGCGGTGTCCTGGACCTCGTGCCGGCGTCGCTAAGGGCGCCGGGCTTGCACGCGGTGGGCCGTCTGGACCGCGACACGTCTGGGCTGCTGCTGCTAACGAATGATGGCGACCTGACCTACCGCCTGACCCACCCGCGTCACGAAATCGAGAAGGAGTACTGGGTGGCCTTGTGGCGCGAGGCGGATGAGGCGGCGTTGCATAAGCTGCGCAGCGGTGTCGAGCTGGACGGCGCGAGGCGTCGTCCCGTGGCGCTGGACCGCATCGACGTGCCACCGTTTGAGATTGCTATGACGATCCGGGAGGGACGCAAACGCCAGGTGCGCCGCATGTTCGAACTGGTGGGTTGTGTTGTGACCGGGCTCCGAAGGGTGCGGGAAGGCGGCCTGACGCTAGGGTCGTTGCCGGAGGGGGCGGTGAGGCCGTTGTCGGCGTCGGAAGTCGATACGTTATTGCGCTGAGGTGGACCAGTCCCTCGCTGCCGCGTCCCTCTCCGTCGACGGAGAGGGACTGCAGACCCTTCGCGTTTGGTTCTGGAGTTCGTTGGAGCGTGCCGCCCTTCCCCGTGCAGCTTCGGGCAAGGGCGCTCGTGCTTTGAGCTTCCCCTCTCCGTCGACGGAGGAGGGGAGGTCTTTTATCGGCAGTCGCCTCGCGTCATGAAGGCGATTGTGGTGCTCTGCTGCCAGCCGCCGGTGGGGAGCTGGGTGTTGACGCGCAGGTAGTGCCACTGGTCTGGTACGAGGCCGTCCCAGACCAGGGACGTCGCGTTGGACGGTAGGGGCTGGCTGCCGATGAATGTGCCGTCCTGCCAGTCGTTGTTCTGCAGGCTGAGGTCGACGAATTGCGGGCCGGCGTTGAGCGACAGCCACTGCACGCGCAGACGCAGGGTGCGGCCAGGCAGGCAGTCTTCGAACACCGTGAAGCCGGTCTCGCTCTGGTTGACCTGCATGATCGGCACGGTGTTGAGCAAAGGCGGGCCCTGGATAAGAACGGGAGGCGTCGAGATGATTGGCGGCTGCGTCAGGATCGGCGGCGCCGAGGGGAACACAGGCTGCTGTGAGTTGTAGCCAGGGATCGTTGAGAAGAAGGCGGGAGGCAGGACGATCGTCCCACGCATCGCGCCATCCGGGTTGATAGTAGAGTTGACCTGCACGTAGTACTCGCCGTTCGCCATGAGCTGCCAGTCGGCCGGCGTGAAGCTCATGTGACCTGCCGCGACGATGAAGTTGCCGTCGGAGAGGTGCTTGATAAGGGTGCCCTTTGTGCCGAGCTGGCCGCGATAGAGGTCTGCGCCGGTAACCAGCGAGTTCGACAGACCCTTCACGTCGACCGTGTAGTCGGCCTCCGTGCGGGCGTCATTGAAGAAGAAGCGGACGAAGCCGTACGTGACGGAATTGGTGCAGGGCGGCGTGATATTGCCCGGGCACATGTCGGCCTGGAAGACAAGGGTCGCTGCGCGGGCATCGCTGCGCGGTGCGAAGGTGATGCCGAAGACAAGCGCAACGAGGCACACGGCGAAGGCAGGCAGAATTCGCTTCTTTCCAGCACATTGGGATCCTAAGCTTAGAATTCCACGTGGACAAGTTGTCGCG
>JADMIO012791452.1_pt1 | contig 18778 bp, 13 predicted proteins | sample 8958161 | NCBI WGS metagenome assembly JADMIO01 (sample SAMN16585339, study PRJNA669376) | soil metagenome | isolation source: Crop rotation soil | place: USA: Cullars Rotation, Alabama | collected 2011 | reverse complement strand
GGCCGCGACTTCAAGTCACGTGAATTCCAAGCTTCGGATCCCACTGTGCTGGAAAGTGCCGGCCGACGAGATGCAATACGGCTTCGATGAACTGGTGGTGCACGCAGCACGCACGCGCGATCTGTGCGCAGGCACGATCATCGGATCGGGCACCGTTTCGTCTTCGAAATATGCGCAGGCAGGGTCGTGCTGCATCAGCGAGCGACAGGCCATCGAGATGATCGCGCAGGGCAAGGCGAGCACGCCGTATCTGCGCTTCGGAGAGCGCATCCGGATGGCGGCCTACGCGTCGGGCGATGCCGTTCCGCTGTTCGGCTCCATGGACAATCTCGTCACCCGGTCTGGTCCGGCTCCGGAGTGATGATCAGAAGCTCATTTCGACTGCGGATTCCGGCACGATAACCGGAGCATCCGTAAGCCTGCGGATCTCGGCAACGCTCACTCCCGGAGCGCGTTCGCGCAGCACGAAGGCGCCATCGGCGATATCGAACAGACCAAGATCCGTGAGCACCCGGTGGATGCAGGCACTGCCCGTCAGTGGAAGGGTGCAGCGTTTGAGCAGCTTCGATTCCGAATCCTTCGAGGTATGCATCATCATGACAATGATATTGCGGGCGCCAGCGACCAGATCCATCGCTCCACCCATGCCCTTGACGAGCTTTCCCGGAATCATCCAGGAAGCGATGTTTCCCTCGACATCAACTTCGAACGCGCCGAGCACGGTCAGGTCGATGTGACCGCCGCGAATCATCGCGAATGAATCCGCGGACGAGAAGATGGAGGCGCCGGGCAGGGCGGTAACGGTCTGCTTGCCGGCGTTGATCATGTCGGCGTCGACTTCCGCCGCCGTCGGGAAGGGGCCCATGCCGAGCAGCCCGTTCTCCGAGTGCAGCATCACCTCGATTCCCGGCGGCACGTGATTGGCGACGAGAGTCGGCATGCCGATGCCCAGGTTGACGTAGTAGCCGTCGCGAAGCTCACGGGCCACGCGTCGGGCCATCTGGTCGCGGGATAGAGTCATGGTTGATCCTTCAGGACGGCCGCACGGTACGGTTTTCGATGCGCTTTTCAAAGCGGCCCTGGATCAACCGGTCGACGTAGATGCCGGGCGTGTGTATCTGCGCAGGATCCAGCGCGCCTGGCGGGACGATTTCCTCCACCTCGGCCACCGTGATGCGTCCGGCCATGGCGACGGCCGGATTGAAGTTGCTGGCCGTGTGCCTGTAAATCACGTTTCCAAACCAGTCTGCCTTCCAGCCACGGATCAGCGAGAAATCCGCCGTGAGGGAATGTTCCAGGATGCAATGCCGGCCATTGAACTCGCGCGTTTCCTTGCCTTCGCCGACGGGCGTGCCATACCCCGTTGCCGTGAAGAATGCCGGGATGCCGGCGCCGCCGGCGCGAAGTTTTTCAGCGAGCGTGCCCTGTGGTGTGAGTTCCACATCGAGTTCGCCGGCTAGCAGCTGGCGCTCGAACTCTGCATTCTCACCCACGTATGACGCGATGACCCTGCGGATCTGCCGGGTCCGGAGCAGCACGCCAAGGCCAAAGTCATCGACCCCGCAGTTGTTGGAGATGACGGTGAGTCCCGAAGTGCCGCGACGACGGACTTCCTCGATGAGGTTCTCGGGAATCCCGCAGAGCCCGAAGCCGCCCGCCGCGATTGTCATTCCGTCCTCGAGTCCTTCGAGTGCTTCGGCACAGGTTGCAACACGCTTGTCCAGACCGGCCATTCGTCCGTATCCCTCTTTCGATGCCTGCATCGGCAGGCGGAAATATACCTGCACATTCCGCGAAGCGGGTCACCCCGGAGTCCGGTCTCATGGGCAAGGTCGGTACTTGCGCGAAGGCAAGCTTTTGCCGGGCGTTTCAGGTAGGGGCACATGCTCGCCAGGCCAGCCATCCATGTGGTTGCCTGTGCCGCGATCCGGCGACTCGCCAGAAAATCCTATCCAGGGGAAATATAAATCCTGTTCCAGGGAAATAGTATTCCCGATGATGGGAATAGTGATATATCCTTCCGCTTTCAAAGGGGTGGCACGGTTTCACGCCGGGTCGGCCTTGCGACAACAACAACTGCGTGAGGAGGGGTCGTGAATTCAGTTCGCCGCACTGTTTCGACAATCATTGGTACGGCTGTCATGGGCGCCGCGTTTACGCCGGTCACACAGGCCGCCCAGCCACAGGACGACGAACTGGAGGAGGTCGTCATCACGGCGACACGTACCAGCGAGTCGATAAACCGTGTCGCGGTGTCCGTTTCAGCGGAGACGCAGCAGTCTCTGGATCAGCAGGGAATCCAGACCATTGCGGACCTGGCTGCGGCGACTCCCGGGGTGCGACTCACCGGCTTTCGCGAGGCCTCCGGCAGCACAACCATCTCTATCCGCGGCGTTACCCAGCAGAACGCGACCACTCCCACCACTGGTTTCTACCTCGACGAGACGGCGTTGCAGAAGCGCGCTGCGAGCGGATTCGGTTCGCAGAATGGCACGCCGATCCCGCCGTTGTTCGACCTCCAGCGTGTGGAGGTGCTGCGTGGGCCGCAGGGCACATTGTTCGGTGGTGGCTCGGAAGGTGGCACGATCCGCTACCTCCAGCCGGCGCCCAACCTGTCCGGCCATTCCGGCTATGGACGGGCGCAATGGAACACCACGGAGGGTGGTGATGACAGCTATGAGGCCGGTGCTGCCTTTGGCAGCGCCATCATCGAAGACGTATTGGGCTTCAGGGTCAGCGTCTTCAAGCGCAAGACGGGTGGCTACATCGATCTGAGCAGCTGGAGAACCGGGCAGGTCTACGACGAGAACGCGAACAGCGGCGAAGTCCTGAGCTGGCGGACGGCTGTTGCCTGGAAGCCCTCCGAATCCACCAAGCTGACGCTCTCCTATCAGAGATCCAGTGATGAGACCGACCACGTGGGCACTGGATACAACCTGGACGAGCCAGGGCAGCTGCGGATCCCCTCGACGTGTTTCAACATTCCCTACATCCTGTCCCAACCCGTTGCTTCGCGCGCGTTCCTTGTCCCGCCCATGACCCTGCCGGCCGGGGCCTGCGCCACAAACCCGGCCGCTTATATCGCTCCTGCGTACACTGTCGGGCCATTCAACCTCGAACGTTTCCAGTCACTGGCCTTTGGCCCGAGTCCGACCCGCACGGATCTGGACATTGGCAGCGCCGACTTCCAGTGGGATATCGCCGAGGGTGTGCAGCTCAAGTCGATTTCGTCATTCGTGCAGGATCTGGGTCGCGGCTCCAGCCCGCAGAGTTTCCCGCTCGGATTGTACATTCTGCCCGTGCCCGGCCAGGTCATCACGCCGGGCGCACCGACCATCAATGTGTCAACAGGCTCAAACTACAACGCCAATGTCACCGCCAGTACCAATGGCCTGGGTCTGGGCGCCATCATCCAGCCCAATGTGGAAAACCGGCGCAATGTGTTCTCGCAGGAGCTGCGCCTGACTTCAACGCAGAGCGAGCGTGTGAGCTACGTGGCAGGCGCGTTTTTCTCCAACACCCGTTCGGGCGTCAACCAGAACGCCACGGCCTCTGACCTGGGCTTCAAGCAGTTTTCCGGCATGAGCATTGCGCAGCGCTACGGCGTGCCGTTCAATGGATACTTCTCCCAGATTCACGAGTCGGTCACCGATCTCGAAACAGCCGCATTCGGTGATCTGACCGTGCGCCTGAACGAGCAGTGGCGGGTGAACGCGGGCGTCCGTGTCTCCTACCTGTCTACGTCTTTCGAACAGTCCAACTTCGGCCCGAATAGCGGCACCACTTCCGCGGGCCAGGCGACAGTGAAGGGTGTGATCTCCGATACCCCCGTGACGCCGAAGGTTTCACTCCAGTACTTCATCACTCCGGATGACCTGGTCTATGTCACGGCGGCCAAGGGGTTCCGGGGCGGCGGCGTGAACCAGGTGCTGACGTCGGCGGCTGCGGGCTTCCTGGCGAATTACGCCCTCACAACCGCTCAAATGCCGAAGACCTATGAATCCGATTCGGTCTGGAGCTACGAGCTGGGTGGCAAGATGCGCCTGTGGGGAGGTCGCGCGCACTTTCCCGCGTCGATCTACGATCTGGAGTGGTCGAACATGCAGCAGGCTGTTGGTGCTGGCGACACCGTGGTATTCAACGTGCCCTCGGTGCGTACGCGCGGTGGCGACGTCGAGTTGACTGTCCGCCCCTTCCAGCCGCTGACCTTCAATGCTTCCGTCGGATACATCGAGGCCGAATACACCTCCTCGCTGATCATTCCGGGTGGCCCGGGTTCGCGCAGTGGCGATCTGGTCGTTGCCCGGGAGGGAACGCAGATGCCGCAACCGGCCTGGACGTACGATCTCGGTGCCCGCTACGACCTGCAGATCGGGGACTTCGGAAAAGCGTATGGACGCGTGGACTATCGTTGGACCGAGGGGTACGACATCGCGATTAAAGGCACGCCAGGCTACTCACCCGACTCCAGCCCCCTGCCGGCGCGAAAGAACGTCAATCTGCGGCTCGGCATTGAACGCGGCCAGCTCGACCTGAACGTCTTTGCGCTGAATGTCACCGATGAGACGGCCGGCCCCAGGAGTGGCGGGCGTTCGCAGTGCACCAACGCCGATTGCAGCACGTACACGGCGTACGGCTTCGGCCAGACGGTGTCCGCACCGACCCCGCGGCAGGTGGGCGTTCAGGTCGCCTACCGGATGAAGTGAAGATCACAACTCGACGCGACCTTCTTTTCATGATGGCGGCTGCCGGCGTGCTGCCGGCGTGGGGCGGGGAACAGCGCAAGCTGCTCCCCGTCGACACGCCGGGAGTCGATCACCTGGACATCGTCGTGCCGGATGTCGAGAAGAGCGCCCGCTTTTACATGGGGCTGCTGCGGACCACGCTCCACGCGCAGCCGTTCCGGGGCGCCCAGCGCTACTTCGTGCTGCTGGGCCCGCTGCCCGAGAATCGGGCGGTGGGTTACATCGCCGTCGGTCAGGCATTCGGCCGACCGACCGGCATAGGACACTTCTGCACCTCGGTCGCCGACTGGAGGCGCGACAGCGAGGCTGTCTTCGCTGCAATGAAGGAGCAGTTCGCTGCCGCGCGATTCGGCCAGTTCCCGGGAGGAGGAGGGTTCGGCGGCACCTTCAATGATCCCGACGGCATCGAAGTGCAGTTCCTGCCGTCACCGGATACGCTGGTCACCGCGGCCGTACCTTCCGAGCTCGTACCCTGGAACCAGGGACTGGTGATGCCACGACGCGTGGATTATGTGCAGGTACGGGTCAGCGACCTGGATCGGGCGCTGGTCTTCTACAGGCTCCTCTATGGCAAGGAAAGCTCGCGCAGCGCGAATCTGGCCACGTTCACCTTCCGTGGCGGCAGTCGCCTGCTGCTGGCCCGGGCCTCATATGAGTACGGGCAGGCGCAGGTGCGGATAGAGCGGTTCGGCATCCGGGTGGATGCATTCGACAAGGCGGCCGCAGCCGCTGCTGTAGCATCGCTGGGTGGCAAGGTGATCGGCAGCGAGGGTGCGGCAATGCGTTTGCGGGACGTCGATGGAATTGAACTGGATCTGGTTCCAGGCTGACGCCAGCCGGACCCGCCCTGCGGATTCACGGAGCGCCGGGTGATTCCGGGGTCGCGCCAGCTGCTCGGCTGCATGGTGCTGTTGCTGCCGGCGATTTGCGCTGCCGCCGAGCCGGGCGCCGCGCGGCAACAGCTCGTGAATCGCTATTGCCTGGACTGCCACAACACGGCTGACTGGGCCGGTGGCCTCGCGCTCGACACACAGGACGTGTCCGATGTCGCCGGTGACGCGAAGCTCTGGGAAAGCGTGGTGCACAAGGTCAGGGCCGGCATGATGCCGCCTGGCGGCAAGCCGCGTCCGTCGCGCGAGCTCATGAATGCCTTTGCCGGTGGCATAGAACGGGAACTGGACCGCGCAGCGGCATCACGACCATTGATCGCGGCGGCGGGTGTGCGGCGCCTGAACCGCGCGCAATACTCCAACGCCATACGCGACTTGCTGGCAGTCGAAATCGATGTCCAGACCCTGCTGCCGCCCGATGATGTCAGCCACGGGTTCGACAATGGCGAGACGCTGGGCAGTTCCCCGGCGCTGATCGAGGGCTACGTCAACACGGCAGTTCGCGTAAGTCGCCGCGCCGTGGGCGACCCGACCGTTCCGGTCTCGCAGACGGAGTTCCGGGCGCCCGTCGGCCCAAGCCAGCGAAAACATGTGGACGGCTTGCCGCTGGGCACGCGTGGCGGATTCGTCGTCCGGCACGAATTCCCCCTGGATGCGGAATACGAGATCCGTGTCGCGGGCGGACGTCCGGCCTTCGGAGCGCCGGCCGGCCAGCGCGAACCACGAGTGCAGCTGCTGGTTGACGGCGCACCGGTAGAACTGAAGGGCGGCAAGACGCGCCTGAAGGTCAAGGCAGGTCCACACAGCCTCGGGGCCGCAGTGGTGGACGACGAGCGTGGTGCCGGAGTGGACGACTTGTTCATCGGATCCACGCCACGCGGTGGGGTGCAGAACATCGTTGTGCTGGGGCCCTACGAACCAGCGGGCGTCGGCGATACACCCAGCCGCCGCGCCGTGTTCACCTGCCATCCCCGGGTGCCCGCCGAAGAGGGCCCCTGTGCGCGGGCCATCATCGATCGCCTGGCAGCCCGTGCCTTCCGGGTTCCAAAGCTCGACGACGCGGCGGTGCAGGGCCTGATGTCCTTCTATGCCGACGGCGTGAAGCGCGGTGGATTCGAAACCGGAATCCAGCAGGCGCTGGCACGGATCCTGGTGGATCCGCGCTTCATTCTGCGATCCGATGGCGCCGGCGACGCGGTTCCAGGCGGCTCATCAATGGCGCGTTCAGTGGCGCTGGCATCGCGCCTTTCGTTCCTGCTCTGGAGCAGCATCCCTGATGAAACGTTGATGTCCGCGGCCGCCAGCGGCGAGCTGTTGCGGACCGGTGGGCTCGAAAGGCAGCTGCGGCGGATGCTTGCCGACCCCCGCGCGACGGCCCTGGTGACGCAGTTTGGCGAACAGTGGTTGCAGCTGCGCACGCTCGATTCGGCCGAACCCGACGTGGCGGGTTTCGACGATGGGTTGCGGGAGTCGATGCGGCGGGAGACGAGGGCGTACCTTTCGTCCGTGCTGCTCGAGGATCGCAGTGTGCTCACACTGCTCGATGCTGATTACACCTTCCTGGACGAGCGCCTTGCGCATCACTACGGCATCAGTGGCGTGCACGGCAGCCAGTTGCGCAAGGTGGCGCTCGGGCCGCGGGATGCGCGGCGCGGCATCCTGGGTCAGGGCAGTGTGCTGACGCTCACCTCCGTGGCCAATCGCACTTCCCCCGTTTCCCGCGGCGTATGGGTGCTGGAGAACCTGATGGGCGCCTCGCCACCGCAGCCGCCGGCCAACGTGAACACGAATCTCGATGGCCAGAATTTCGAGACGCCCGATGGCCCCATGCCGGTCCGACGCCGGATGGAACTGCACCGCCAGAATCCGGCCTGCGCATCCTGCCACCAGATCATGGATCCGCTGGGGCTGTCGCTGGAGAACTTCGACCTGGTGGGAAGATGGCGCACGCAGGAGGGGGATTCTCCCATCGACGCCAGCGGCAAGCTGATCGATGGCAGGAAGCTCGACGGACCGGTCAGCCTGCGCCAGGCCCTGCTCGCCGAACCTGACCAGTTCGTCACTGCGTTCACGGAGCGACTGCTGGGGTTTGCGCTGGGACGAGGGATCGAATACCAGGACATGCCCGCGGTGCGGGCGATCGTCCACCGTGCACAGCGGGAGGATTATCATTTCTCTTCACTGCTGCTGGGTGTGGTCGAGAGCCCGCAGTTCCTGCAGGTCCCACAGCAGCAGCGGGAGTAGATGATGCATTTCATTACACGCAAGCACCTGTCGCGTCGCTTCTTCCTCCGCGGTGCGGGCACGGCACTGGCATTGCCGCTGCTCGAATCCATGACTCCCGCCTTCTCGGCCGAAGCACCGCGACGGGTGCGTCTGGCGGCGATCTACTGTCCGCACGGAGCGACCATGGACAAGTGGACGCCAGCCGGCGAGGGCCGGGGAATCGCATTCAGCGAGATCCTGCAGCCGCTGGAACCTTTCCGCCGCCATCTCAATGTGATCTCGGGGCTGGGGTTGCCGCTGGCCTATGGAGATGACTCCTCTGCGGGCGCAAATCACACGCGCGCATCGGCATGTTTCCTGAGCGCAGCCGGTCCGACCTCGGCAGGGCAGCCGCGGCTGGGCGTCACGCTGGATCAGCTTGCGGCGCGCCACATCGGCCAGGACACGCCGCTGCCATCGCTGGAATTGTCCATCGAGGATGGCAGCCTGTCCTGCGGCGCAGGCTTGTCATGCGCCTACCGCAACACGCTGTCCTGGCAGTCCGAAACCTCTCCGCTGCCGATGGAGAACAACCCGCAGGTGGTTTTCGAGCGGTTGTTTGGCGACGGTTCCGACGATGCGCAGAGAAGGCAGCGCCGCGAGTTCCAGCGCAGCCTGCTTGACGCTGTCAGCTCGGATCTCGGTGCATTGGAGAAGACACTGCCTGCCACCGACCGGCAGCGCCTTGGCGCGTACGTGGAAGACGTGAGGGAGGTGGAGCGGCGCCTGCAGCGGGCGGCCGAGCGCGGGCAGTCCACCCCGCAGGGAGAAACGAGGATTCCTGCGGGCATACCGGATGATCCGGACCGCCACATCAAGCTGCAGATGGATCTCATCACGCTGGCCTGGCAGGCCGACATCGCGCGCGTGTCCACGCTCATGCTGGCCAAGGAGGTCAGCAATGCCGTCTATCCGGCAAGCGGCATCCGGGATCCCTTCCATAACCTGTCCCACCATTCCAATGTCCGCGCCAACCAGGAGCGCTTCGCGCTGCTCAATCGGTATCACGTGAGCCTGCTCGGATATTTCCTGGACAAACTGGCGAAGGCGCGCGACGGCGAAGCCACCCTGCTGGACAACTCGCTGGTGCTGTATGGCAGCGGCATCAGCGACGGGAACCAGCATGATCATGGTCCGCTTCCGATCGTGCTAGCTGGCCTCGCGGGAGGCCGCATCACGGGCGACAGGCATCTGCGCGTTGCGCAGAAGACGCCGCTGTCGAACCTGCAGCTGGCGATGCTCGACAAGCTGCAGGTGCCGGTCGAAAAGTTTGGTGACAGCACGGGGCGGCTGGCGATCTGATGCGCAGGATCCTGCCACTATTCACCCTGATGTGCCTGGGGCAGGGCACTGCCCTGGCGGGCGGCGGCGCCGACGTGCGCGAACCCGATGGCACTACGCCCCTGATGTGGGCAGTTCGCAGCGAGGACGCGTCCCACGTTCGCTCCCTGCTGCGCGGCGGTGCCCAGGTGGACCAGGCCAACGTCAATGGCGTCACGGCGCTGCAGCTGGCCTGCCAGAGCGGCAACGCCGCAATGATCAAGCTGCTGCTTGATGCGGGTGCCGACAGGGAAAAGCGCGATGGTGCCGGTGAAACGCCGCTGATGACGGCGGTACGCAGTGGCGAGATCGCGGCGACCCGCCTGCTGCTGCAGAAGGGCGCCGACGTGAATGCACGCGAGCCCGAGTATCAGCAGACGGCACTGATGCTGGCTGCGCGCGGCGAGGAGCCGCGCCTGGTCGCGCTGCTTTTGCAGGCCGGAGCGCAGGTCGACGCACGCACGCGGGTGGGACCGGAGCCGAAGTTCCGCCTGCCAGCGGAGAACAGCGGCTCGAAGGGCAAGGGCATCACACGTGGTGGCTGGCCGGAGTGGGGATACCGGCCGGCGCGGCCTGGGGGAATGACCGCGCTGCTGTTTGCGGCGCGCGAGGGGCGCGTGGAGGCGACCCGTATGCTGCTGGCGGCGGGCGCAAGCCGCGAACTGGCCCAGGCGGATGACGTCCGCCCGCTGGTCATGGCGCTCACGAACAACCAGCTGGAAGTTGCACGACTGCTCATCGAAGCGGGCGCCGACGTCAATGCCGCGGACTGGTACGGACGCACGCCGCTGTGGTCTGCGATCGATGTCCGGAACCAGGAAGTCAATGACGGCCGGCACGACAATGGCGTGGACCGCGCGGCCGCGCTGCAGCTCATCGATGCGCTGTTGCAGCGGGGTGCGAATCCGGATTCACGCCTCCAGCAGGTCACGCCCGTGCGCATGCATGTGCTGACGCTGGGTGCGTTCACCTGGGTGGATTTCACCGGCGAGACGCCATTCATCCGGGCGGCGACCGCGGGCGATGTGACCGTGATGAAGCGGCTGCTGGCCAGGGGCGCGGATCCGCGTCTCTCAACCCGGCAGGGAACCAGCGCACTGATGGCCGCCGCCGGAATCAACTGGGTGGTGTCCCAGACCTGGACCGAGAGCCCCGCCCAGCTGCTGGAGGCCGTCAGGCTTTGCGTCGAACTGGGCCTCGACGTGAACCAGAAGAATTCCATGGGACTGCAGGCCATGCACGGGGCCGCCAACCGCGGATCCAACGACATCATCCAGTTCCTGGCCGCGAAGGGCGCGGAACTGGATACGCCAGACAAGGAAGGGCGGACACCGCTGGACTGGGCGCAGGGTGTGTTCCTCGCCACGGTCGCGCCGGTACCCAAGCCCGAGTCCATTGCGCTGCTGCAGCGGCTGACTGCCGCGCGCGGTACGGCTTCAACAGCATCAAGGTGACGCGGGCTGGCGTGGCGTTTCCGGCGCGCGCGGGGGTTCGATCGGGTTATATTCCTGATAATAGGAATTGTGATATACAGTTCCGGGGTCATATAAAACAATCATGCGGGGGCCTGCCGATGCGTCGTCTGTCGACGCAGCCACTTCAGCCCACGCTCCGAGGTTGAATGGAATGAAGAAGTCAGCAACTTTCGTCGGGATCCTTTTCGCAGCGGCAACGATGTCGGCGGCCCTGCAGGGCCAGACGCCGGCGGTCGCCGTGGTCGACAACAGCGCCGCGCCGCAGATGAAGTTCGAGGCCGAGGACTTCATCAAGCTGCCGCCCGGTGAAAACCTGGGTGAGGTGCTCGGCGTGGCGGTCAACTCGAAGGGCCAGGTCGCGGTGCTCAACCATCCGGGATCGGCGACCAGCGGACCGCTTTTCGGCAATGCCACCACCGAGATCCTGTTGTTCGACTCCAAGGGCAAGTTCATCAAGGAGATCGGCCGCAGGGTCTACGCGCTGGGTTACGGCCACTCGATCCGCTACGACCGGTACGACAACCTGTGGATCGTCGACAAGGGCACCGACTCGGTCATCAAGTTCGATCCGAACGGCAAGGTGCTGATGAACCTGGGTCGGCGGCCGGAAGGCTACGACTCCCTGAACATCGAGCACGCCAGGCAGGCCGAAGCCCGCACGGTAGACGGCTGGCTCGGCTCGCCCACGGACGTGACATGGGACAAGGACGACAACATCTATGTGAGCGACGGCTACGTGAACTCACGCGTCGCCAAGTACGACAAGTACGGTGACTGGGTCACGTCCTGGGGCAAGTACGGCAAGAGCGGCAAGAACGCCGACGAGAACCCGTACAGCATCGACAATCCGCACAACCTGCAGGCCGACCGCGAGGGGAACATCTATGTCGCCGATCGCGGCAACCGGCGCATCCAGGTGTTCGACAGCAATGGCAATTTCAGGCGCTTCCTGTTCCTGAACGCGCCCTACGACAAGACGCATCATCCGGTGTTCGGCAACCTGCCGAAGGATCCTTCCACGCGGCCGGACCAGACCGAACCCTGGACCATGTGCATCTCGCCCACGACGCCGCAGTACCTGTGGGTCATGGACGCGGAGCCCGGACGTCTCTACAAGATGACGCTGGACGGCAAGATACTGGGCGTCCTGGGATCTTCCGGCAGGCGGATGGGGCAGTTCAACTGGGCGCACGCCATCGCCTGTCCGACTGAAGAGACCCTGTTCATCGCCGACATGAACAACTGGCGCGTGATCAAGCTGCGCCTGTATCCGGAAGCTGCGAAGAAGCCCTGAGGCATGGCCCATGCCTCAGCGCCGCCGAAGGGCGGCGTGAATACCTCGATGGTCGTGGCGGCCTCCGCTGCCGGCACGGCCTTCGAGTGGTATGACTTCTTCGTGTTCGGAACGCTGGCGTCAATCATTTCCGCGCGCTTCACCAGTGGCAGCCAGAGCGCGGGCTTCCTCTTCACCCTCGGTGCCTTCGCCGCGGGTTTCATCGTGCGGCCCTTCGGCGCACTGGTTTTCGGCCACATCGGTGACCGCCACGGTCGCAAGCGCGCGTTCATCCAGACCATCCTGCTGATGGGCGTCTCGACGATGGCCATCGGCCTTCTGCCAGGAATCGAAACCATTGGCGTCGCCGCGCCGATCCTGCTCGTCCTGATCCGGGTGATCCAGGGGTTCGCAATGGGCGGGGAGTATGGCGGCGCCGCGGTGTACGTCGCCGAGCATGCGCATCCTGCGAGGCGTGGATTGCTCACGGGTTGGATCCAGTCCACTGCAGCCGTGGGCCTGCTGCTGGCACTGGGTATCGTGCTGGGGACGCGGACGCTTCTGGGCGAGGCCGCCTTCCAGGCCTGGGGATGGCGCGTGCCTTTCCTGATGTCGTCGCTGCTGCTTGCCATCTCCCTGTGGATACGCCTGCGCCTCTCCGAGAGTCCGGCGTTCCAGAAGATGAAGGCCGAGATGCGGCTTTCGAAGGCACCCATTTCCGACACCTTCCGAGGCCACAACCTGCGGCGGCTGCTGATCGCGCTGTTCTCCATCCTGCTGGCACAGGGGGCCGTGTGGTACACGGCACACTTCTATGCGCAGTTCTACCTCGAGCGGGTGCTCAAGATGGATTCGCGGCTGGTCAACCAGCTGGTGATGGGTGCAGTGGTCCTTTCCGCGGGCGGGTATGTGTTCTTCGGCTGGCTATCGGACCGTTGGGGGCGCAAGCCCGTGATGTTGCTGGGCATGATCATTTCCGCCGCCGCCTACTTCCCCGCATTCAATGCGATGACGGCATGGGGCAACCCCGGATTGCTGCAGGCGGTGAAGTCGGCACCGGTGCTGGTGAGCGCAACCGAAGGGCAGTGCCACCTGCAGTTCGATGCCCTGGGACGTCGCAAGCTGCAATCCGCCTGCGACGTGATCCGCACGGCGCTGGCCGATGCCGGCGTGCCCTATCACCACCAGGCGCCGGCAACGGCAGATGCAGCAGCAAGCGTGCGTGTGGGTGCCCGCGTGGTCACCGGCTGGACCGGCGCCGAGCCCGGCAACGTGGGGTCGGTGGAGGCGGATCGCGTACGCCGCGAACTTCGCGAGGCTCTGGGGGAGGGCGGTTATCCCGTGGCTGCGGACAGGGAGGCTGCGCGCCCATGGGCGATCCTGGGGATCCTCGTATTGCTCATGCTGGCCTCCACCGCGCTGTACGGACCGCAGGCAGCCGCGCTCGTGGAACTCTTTCCCACACAGGTCCGGTACACGGCGCTGTCGGTGCCGTACAACATCGGTGTAGGCTGGGTAGGCGGCTTGCTGCCGGTCAGCGCCTTCGCGCTGGTAGCCGCGCGCGGCGACATCAATGCCGGCCTGCTGTATCCCCTGGTATTCACGTTGTTGAGCATCGTCTGTGCACTGTTGTTCCTGCCCGAGACCCGCGGCGTGCCGCTGGATGAGGCCGGGCTGCCGTCCACCAAAGGTTCCAGGAGTCACGCGCAATGAGTCAGTTCATCCGGCCGACACGACGACAGATGCTGCTGGGGCTTTCGGCACTGGCCGCGGCCCCCTCAATCACCCTGAGCGCGGACAGTCGGCGCAACGCGACCATCATCGACGTGCATGCGCACTTCCAGCCCGAAGTGCTGCGCGCGCTGGGCACACCAGGTCCCATGAATGCATGGAGCCTGCAGAAGCACATGGATGACATGGGTGCCGCCGGCGTCAAGCGTTCAATGGTCTCCATCACGACACCTGGACTGCCGGCCGGGGAGCGTGGCCGCACGCTGGCGCGCGGCATCAACGAGGAAGCAGCCAGGCTGGCTGCCGACCACCGCGACAGCATCGGGTACTTCCTTGCATTGCCGATGGACGATCCCGATGCAGCGCTGAAGGAGATCGAATACGGCTACGACGTGCTGAAGGCGCCGGGAGTGGGGTTGTACACCAGCTATGGCACCGAATGGCTGGGTGACAAGCGTTTCAATCCGGTATTCGAGGAGCTGAACCGCCGCAAGGCCGTTGTCTACGTGCATCCGAACACGGCGAACTGCTGCACGCGGCTGATGCCCGAAGTCGCCGACACGGTGGTGGAATTCGGCACGGACACCACCCGTGCCATCGCGAGCTATGTGTATCGCGGTGCCGCTCACCGATATCCCGACGTGCGCATGATCTGGAGCCACTCGGGAGGCACCATGCCCTTCCTGATCGAGCGCTTCGATTTCATCGACCGGAATCCCAACACGAAGGCGCAGGCGCCCGATGGTTTCCGCGCCGCGGCCGCGCGCTTTTTCTACGATATCGCCCAGTCCACCGCGGCCGCGCCGTCGCGGGCACTCAAGCAGGTCGTGCCGGTGGAGCGCCTCGTGTTCGGGTCGGACTACCCCTTCCGCACGTCGCTGGAGCATGTACAGGGGCTGGAATCCGCCAAGGTCTATACGGGAAGCGAGCTGCAGGGCATTTACGCCGGCAATGTGGGTCGTTTCCTGCCCGAACTGCTGCGCTGAAGGGCAGCCGAATTGAATCCGTTATACTTGTCACCTAATATTCCTTATTGCAGGAATAAGCACGGGGAAGTCCTCATGACCACATCGCGCAGGTTCAACAAATCCATTCTGTCAGCCGCGGGGACGCTGCTGCTGGCAGGCACTGTACAGCAGGCGGTGGCGAAGGAAGTCATGCTGATGAACCGCATCGGCCCCTCGAAGCTGATGCTGTATGTCGCCAATGCCGACGGCAGTGGTGAGCGCGCGCTGCTGCCGCCGGCAAACGTCCGCGATTACGATGCCTCTTACTCTGCTGACGGCAAGTGGATCGTGTTCACCTCCGAGCGGGACGGAGAGGGCGACGGACAGGCGGACATCTGGCGCGTGCATCCGGATGGCACCGGGCTCGAGCGCCTCACCAAGGACACCTCAATGGAGGACGCCGGGGTGCTGTCACCGGATGGATCGAAACTGGCGTATGTCTCGACCAAGGGCGGTGCGCGCACTGCCAATATCTGGGTGATGGACCTCAAGTCCCGCAAGGCCCGCAATCTCACCGGCGATGGCAACACCGAACCGCACGCGACAATGAATGGCTATTTCCGGCCGTCGTGGTCGGCTGATGGCCAGTGGATCGCCTTCAGCTCGGATCGCGGTGAAAAGTGGCAGGGTGCGGAAACCGGCGCCGGTGCAGGTCATTCGCATCCCACCAGTCTCTATGTGATGAAGGCTGATGGCAGTGAGCTGCGCCGCGTGACCAACAAGCCGGGGACGACGTACGGCACTCCCAGATGGTCAGCGGACGGCAAGAAGCTGGTCGCGTATACCTTGCCGACACGCGAGACCTTCGGTGCACGCATGCATGGGGCGGGCATCGCCGCCCTGGGATCGACCTCGCAGATCGTCGAGATCGATGTGGCCACTGGCGCGGAGACCGCCGTGAGCAGTGGCCCCGCGCTGAAAACGAATCCCCAGTTCCTGCAGGACGGCAGGATCGGCTACGTCATCAAGGGCACGCCCAAGGATGGCCCGAAGGTCGGCATCGTGTATTCCGACGGCAAGCGCGGTCCGGAGGGCGAGGTGCGCAGTCCCTCCTGGTCGCCCGACGGCAAGACGGTGGTGTACTACCGCATCGACGTGAAGAACCGTGCGCAGAACGCCAGGCTGTACAGCTGGGACAAGAAGCACGAGTATCGTTACACCGATGTCTTTCCGGCGGTCTGCCCGAAGAACAACCGTCTGGCATTGACGGACCTGGACTTCCCCTTCGGCAATCCCACCGCTTCCGTCAGCGTCATGAACGTCGATGGCACGCAGCGGGTGAAGGTATTCCAGCGTCAGGACGGCGCCTCGATGATGCCCACCTGGTCCCCCGACTGCCAGTGGGTGGCCTTCGGCGTCGGCACCTTCTTCGGCGGACGCGGCTTTGCCCCAGCCAATGTCTTCATGGTGAAGGCCGACGGCTCCGAGAGCCGGCAGGTCACGCAGAGCAAGGTGAACGCGGGTTTCCCGGCCTGGCATCCGGATGGCAAGACCATCATCTATCGCGTATGGGGCAGCCAGGACACGCCCGAGACCCGCGGGCTGCGCGCCCTGAATCTGGCGGACAATTCAGTCAAGGTGCTGACAACCGGATTCGACAACTTCCCCTTCATCTCGCCTACGGGCGACAGGGTGGTGTTCACGCGGCGCATGCCTGACTTCGACTTCGAAGTCTTCACCATGAACGTGGACGGCAGCGACGTGAAGCGGCTGACCACCACCTCCGGCGCGGATGCGCATGCGACGTGGACTGCCGATGGACGCGAGATCTGGTTCGGGAGCTCGCGCACGGGATTCAAGGACGAGGCCGCGATGTTCGATGTCTCGCCGCAACCCTACGCCCAGGTGTTCCTGATGGACCGCAATGGCGGCAAGGTCCGGCAGCTCACCGACAGCAAGTGGGAAGACTCGCTGGCGACCTACGTGAAGATGCCCTGAGGGGCGGGGTGGAACGATGAGCCGTTCAGACAACCGGTTTGCACTGACGCGGCGGCAGATGCTGGGCGTTGCGGGTGGCGCTCTTGCCGCGACATTGCATCGTGGCGGCGCCGCGGCGCAGCCCTCCGGCGCCGGCGGAACGCCGGCGCCAGCGCCCGCGGGGGCCTTCGGCAACCCGCCGGCTACCGACATCCGCACGGAACTGAAGCGACTGTCGCCAACGGTGCTGGCATTCCTGCAGCGCGAGGCGCCCGGCCAGAGCAATTTCTCGGTGTCGAATTTCGGCCTCGTCGAGGGGCCGCGCAGCCTGCTGGCCATCGACGCCGGCGGCGGACCGCAGCACGCGCGCAATTTCCTGCGCGCGGCGCAGACACTGGGCAAGCCCGTCGACCGCGTGGTGATCACCCACGAACATCCGGATCATAGTGTGGGCCTGCCGGTGTTTCCGCCCGGCATAGAGATCATCGCGCAGGAGGAAACCCGTGCGCAGATGGTGAAGATGGGCACGCCGGCAACCCCGGCATACTGGAAGACCAATCCGGCCTGGGGCAATGCGGATGACGTGAACCGCGTGGTCCTGCCCACGGTCACCTTCCATGACCGGATGTCGCTGTACTACGGCGACACGAAGGTCGATTTCGAATGGCCGGGAAAAGCCCATACCTCCGGCGATGCGCTGATCTACGTGCGCTCTGCACGCGTCGTGTTCATGGGTGACATCGCATTCTTCGGGGTCACGCCACTTCTTAGCTCGGGCTACGTGCAGGACTGGATCAAGGTCTGCGATGCGACGTTGCAGGATCCCCAGGTGGACGTGATCGTGCCGGGACACGGCCCGGTTGGTGGCAAGCAGGATCTGACCGAGATGCGCGATTACCTTGCACTGGTGCTGGGTGCAGCACGCAAGGGTCTCGCAGCCGGCATCGGCGCTGGCCGCGCGGCTGCGGAACTGGACCTGGGCAAGTACGCCACGTGGACGGATCCCGACCGCGTAGTCAACAACATGGCGCGCACCTATGCGGAATTGCGCGGCACGATCGGCGCCGAGAGTGACCGTGAGGCCACGCGGCAGGCCGTGACCGAGTACAACCAGCTCAAGCGTCGGCCTTGAACTCCTGCGAAGACTTCACGTGGGCTCTGATGCCGTCCAGCACCAGTTGCCGGATGAAGGTTTCGTAACGCCGCGCGAGCTCCTTGCCATCGAGGTGCTTCGGTGCAAGCGGCAGGATCATGGCCTGTGCTGCCGCAAAGAATTCGCACAGGCCGATGACGGCGACATGCATGAAAAGAGACTCGGGCGAAGCTTCGGCTTTTTCACCATCGGCGCGCAGGAACTGGGAGTAGTACTTGACCGCGCCGGCGTTCAGCTCGCGAACGCGCGCCCGCACGGACGGGGATTTCGCTTCTGCGAGCTCATCGATCATCAGGCGCTGCATGGGGCGCATGCGGCGCGAGAAGTCGAGCATGTCTGCGATATGGGCGGACAGCCTGTCGGCAGGCGGCGCATCCGGGTCCGGGTGCGAAGCCGCCCAGGTGGCAAGGATGTGCTCGACGACTGCCAGCAGCAGTTCGGCGCGATTGCTGAAGTAGTAGCGCACCAATGCGGGATCCACCCCGGCTTTTCGCGCGATCAGCACATTGGGGACCTGGTGGGGCGGAAGCTTCTCCAGCAGCTGGCTTGCCGCGGCAATGATGGCTTCGCGGCCCACCACGCCCTGATGGGTGCCGGGCCGGCCACGGCTGCGCTTCGGGCGCGCCGCTGGGGAAGCCTTTCTGGGACTGACGGGGACTTTGCGTTTCATCGTCTACTGCACAGCACAAACGGCGGATTCTAACCCGCGGGTGCGCTTTGCGCTGATTGCCCGATTGCCCACTGGGCAGGCGGGTGAAATTGAGATAAATTCCTATTCACGGGAATAAATGGGAGTCCGGATGAAAAGCAGGCCTTCGAGCTACTGTTGGGGCGGAATACTGGCGACGCTGGCGGCTGTTGCCCAGGCTGCCGGTCCTGCACCCGTCAAGGATCCGCTTTATGGTGATCCGGCCCATCCAAACCTTTCGGGGATGTGGAACCCCGAGTACGCCTATTTCGGACCCCCTGTCGGAGAGGCACCCCGTCCCCCGGGGGGGAAAG
>JADMIO010809385.1_pt1 | contig 18778 bp, 22 predicted proteins | sample 8958161 | NCBI WGS metagenome assembly JADMIO01 (sample SAMN16585339, study PRJNA669376) | soil metagenome | isolation source: Crop rotation soil | place: USA: Cullars Rotation, Alabama | collected 2011 | reverse complement strand
CTTTCCCCGCGGGGGAGGGGAGTGGTAGCGGATTTTGTTTTTGGGGATGAAGATGAAGAGGGAGATGAAGAGGAAGAGGGAGAGGGAGAGGGATGGGTAGTGATACTAGATGAAGGGTGTTTGTGGAGAAACGAGGTTGGGTTTGAGGCGATTGTGAAAGGGAGTCGCGAATCCCGGAATCGTTGAGTGGGTTTGGTGCATGGTGGTTGCGTGGGGATGTTGACCGGCCACTTGCAAGACAAATGCGCTGCGTTTCCGATTGGGAAATGGCACCCCTCCACGCGAGGCGGAGGCTCGCTCCTCAGCGCGTTACCAAATCGGATCTTTTTTGGAGTGGAAGAAGGAATCTGGACGCCCAGGAGGAATTCGAGGCCGTACCCTTGCCATACCGCATTTGCGTATGCATTGTCGCGCATGCCCGGCGCGCCTGAGCGAGCGCTTCAGCCTACGGCTCCGGGCTGTCATGCCTGCTGCTCCCGGCAGAGCCCACCGCGCAGCAGTCATGCCTTTCTCACCCGTCGGCCAACCCCCGCTATTGTTCGTCCCCGCCGGGGCGACCCTTCGGGCTGCTATGGCAGACATCTCCGCTCCGCTCGGTCCCCCTCCGCCTCCTCGGGCTCGCCCACCCACCGAACACTCTTATTCCCCTCCGCCTCCTCGGCCCTCCGACGTCGCTGAGTTTTCGGTCGTTAGGCCACTTCGCAATGCCCGGTGAATAGCCCACCACGAAATCGACGGAAGACATTTTTCCTCGCACTCGGCATTGTCGGTATCCTGCTCACCATCTGCGTCATCTTGTTGCGTCATACACCCAGCAAGGATTCACCGCGGACGTTTGCGGGCACCAACGACAGCAAATCCGAATCCGTCGAGAACATGACAAACGCGGCCAAGCCGTCTTCGACGTCCGAGGTGGTTCAAAGTGCATCCGTCGCCGTCACCGAAGCGCCAAACCCAAAGAAGGATGCGATGGACATTCCTCCGAGCAATTACACGACCGGCACACTCTCACCACCCAGACCTGCGGCGTTATCCACGCCCGTGACGCGGGCAATCGCAGTCGTAGATGTCGAACGTCTCCTCGCCGAACTCCTCCCCGATGCGGCCTCGCCCGACACGCGAGCGCAGACTATTCGCGATATTCAGCGAGCGACCTCCCGCCTCGCCGCTGCACGCAATCTCGACCTCGTCTTCGACAGCTCCGGCAAGAGTCTCAACAAGGTTCCGGTAATTTCCAGCGCCGCTGGAGTTGCCGACCTAACCGAGGAAGTTCGCCACGCACTCACAGAATGAAATGGCCTCCATGCGCTGCAGAGCTGAGCTTTCGTTCGTTGGCCATATGGAGTGCGCGTGAGCATCTATGAAAAACACATTGCGCGCTCTTGCCCTCGCACACGTAATCTTTGCGCTGTTGCTTATGTTTTGTGTCCCCAGCATCTTCTTCATGGGTCCGCACGCCGTTGATGACATATGGCTGGAGGAAAGCCCCGCCTATTATGCCTCGCTTCAACCTCTCGGAACAAATATCTACGCATGGAGCGATCACTGCAAACCGTTAACTTTGGCGGCCTCATTATCGCCTATTCGGCTCTGGCGCTCTCTATGCTGTCCGCTTTTGTTATGTACCGCGCTTGCAAAGAACGTCCTGCCCGCGTCATCTGAGGCCTGAGCTCAAGTTTGCAGTGCAACATGGGTTAGGGAGGAAAGCAATGTTGGGGCGTTTTGTATGCATGTCTTTTTCCGGGTCGGTTGTTTGGAGCGTGTTCTGCATTTTCGCTGAATCGAATCGGGTGAATAGGTTTGTTGTCATGCCCCGATGGGGCGAATGTCTGCGGGGGTGTGATACCCAGGGCGACGCTCGTCCCTCGCTCTGCCCTGGGCTGGATTGTCTTTGGGCCTTCGGCCCGCAACCTGCCTCGGCACAAAGTGCAGAATACGCTTTAGCAGGCTGCTGAAAAATGGAGCTTCCCCAAAAATGAAGAAAGTCGACTCAAAACTTTCGCGTTTAAATGCCCGCCAAGCAGCCTCTGGCGAGGCGTCGGCCACCAAACCATTACCCGAAATGGAGCTGAAATTCGCGTCATCGCGTTTTTCAGCAGCCTGTTAGAGTTGCGGCGATGGTTTCGTAGTGGCTTTGCGTGACTCCCGCCAAGGTCAGGCCTTTGGGCAGATACTGCCGGATGAGTCCGTTGGTGTTCTCATCGGTGCCTTGCTCCCAGCTGTGGTGGGGCGTGGCGAAGTAGAAGCGCATCGGATTGACGGATGCGACCTGGGCGTACCAATGGAACTCGGTCCCGTTGTCAGCCGTGATCGTGGTGACGCGTTGGGGATGCGGCGCGAGCAACTCGAGCAGGGCGCGGGTGGCTTCGGCGGCCGTCCGCGCGGCCACCTTGCCGATGAGGACGTAGCCGGTTTTGCGTTCGCCGGCCTCCAATGAAGGTTTTTGAACAGGAGGCAAGGGAGGGAACGGAGGAGGGCGGATGGACGTATGCGCTCTCATTTCAGAACTCGTTTTCAGTGACCTCTGTTTCGTCCTGTTCCATTCACATCGGGGCATTGATGAACAGGACGGAATGGTGGCTTCCTGCCCGGCGACTTCGGTTGCGCGGCAGCGGAGCCTCTGCTTTTCTGCGCGCATGGCATCTGATCCGTTCCCTGTGGCTTTTGGTGGGCTTCTCCCAATCTCCTTGGAAAACGCTTCAACCTTGAAGCCTACTCCAATGTTTGGCGTTGCTACGCGCATCCTTTGAACGAAGGATTTTCAACCCAACTGCGATTCGATGCGTCCACCGAAGTCCGAGCTTAGTTCTCAACGATGCGCAGACACGCCGGCACCCTTGTCTTGCTCGCACGCTTCTGCGTGTCGACTGCGCTCCTTGTTTGGCTCCTCGTTCGCATGACTCACGACGACGCACTCAGTCTCGACGTCAGCATCGACACCCGATCAAGAGGTCCAGTCTTCCGCGCCTCGGTCATTCCTTTTTTGGCAGTCGGCAGTGTTTCTACCGCTTACGTTCTGATCGGCACATTGCGCGATTCGTCCATGACCGACGCCGGAAGCACATCAACCAAAGCCGCAGCGGCTAAACAAGCGCTGCAGGCTTGGAGTCGATAGGCCACTCCGCATCTTCTGGAGGCAATACAATGACCCAAGCCAGCAACCGTATTCTCGCCATAGGATTGATCGTCGGTTTTCTCGGTTATGAGTGTCTCCCTCACGGTCAGCATCCAGACGCTGAGAATAGCTCCAATCACTTCGCACAATCCGCCGGTAGCGGGGCATTCTTTTCGTTCGGTGGTATCGCGTTGGCGATTGGCATTCTGCTCGTCATCGTCTCCCTCTTTGTTCCTCGCAAGTAGCCGTTTCATTGTATCGGTCTCGCACTTACTTCGTGAATTCGCGTCCGGCGCCCATCCTACTCATGCGCATCGATTCTCTAACCCCGCTCACTGCAGTGGCGCGCTACCAGGCCTTGGACGTTCTCAGGGGTTTCGCCCTGTTCGGGGTGCTGATGGTCAACATATTGACATTTTTCCGAGTATCCCTCTTCCAGCACCTACTCACGTTGCATACGCACGCTGGAAGCGGCAACTTCTACACGGACCTGCTCGCGGCCGGGTTCCTGGAGTTCAAAGCATTCACCTTGTTCTCCTTCCTGTTCGGCATCGGAGTCTGCATTCAGGTCGATCGCGCCACCGAACATGACGTAAACACGTCTCACTTTCTCCTCCGACGTTTTGTCGTCCTCCTTGTTTTCGGACTCATTCACATGCTCCTCCTGTCGAACAGCGACATTCTCTGCCTGTACGCACTTTGCGGCTTATTCATCATCCCCGTGGCAAAACTACAGAGCCGCACCCTTGTCGTGATGGCCATACCCACGATCGCATTATCGTTCGCTCCCATTTACGGAAATATACTCCCGACCGAAGCAGCCATGCACGCGGACGCGACGACCGCGGCACACATCTACGCGATGGGAAGCTTCCCGGAGATTCTGAAATTCCGTTGGACGGAAACTTCGCAATTTATCGCGCCACTCCTCGTCAACTGTTTCCCAAAGACACTCGGACTGATGCTGCTGGGAATCGCGACGTGGCGCAGCAACGTTTTGCAGCAACCGAATCAGCATCGCCATTCCCTATGGGCGATAGCGATTGGTGGCGGCGTGGTCGGCACTGCGGCGACAGCTTATCTGATGGTTTCCCCATCCTCGGTCGGCCGTGCCCCGCTTTTGTCGGCCGTAACCGAAGCGTTTTCATACATACCCCTCGCCTTCGCATACGCAGCCGGAATCCTTCTCTGGATAGGTTCAACCGGCGATACCCGCGTAAAACGGATGGTCGCCGCCGGCGGGCAAATGGCTTTGACAAACTATTTGGCTCAATCGGTGATCTTCGGCCTGATTTTTTACAGCTACGGATTCGGTTTGCTCGGGCGGCTTGGATCGGCGTCTGTCGCACTGATCGGAATCGTCGTATACGTTGCTCAACTCATCTTCAGTCGAGCATGGCTTCAACAATACCGGTTTGGACCATTCGAATGGCTCTGGCGGTCGCTATCCTATGGGCGTCGCCAGCCGATGAATCGAACCGTGTGATTCCGCCATCGCTGAGCTAATCTCCAATCTCAAATCCCGAGTGCGCGCCGCGCTCCGGCCGCCCTCATTCCAGGTTGCGCAGATGCCGCGATCGGCTTAGTCACGACCATGCGTTCCGTGCTGCTGTGCCTGTTCTATGTCCTGGCCTCGAGCGTCTTCGCCGCTCCGCTGCCGGTCCCGAAGGGCGGGAGCTTTACCGCGGGCATTCATGACTCCCTGGCGGATCCCGGTTTTCAGTCGGACGATCCCAAACCTATCATGACCGTGCGGGTTCGCAGCGCGAAGACGCAGAACATCCTGCTGTGGCTTTCCACCGACCCAAAAGGTCACTTTGGAAATTTCCCGGCGCAGCACGCCTATCCCGGCATGGTCACATTTTTTGCCACGCCTTCTAAAGAATATCCTGGTATCAAATGGCGAAAAGCTGCGCCATAGGAAAGCAATGAGCGGACCGCCAGGCCAAATCACAAATGAGCACCGAACATCAAGTCCAGAGCTTCGCAGGCGGTGAGGTCCGTTTCTGGATTGAGCAGGAGTCTTCGATTCACTTGAAGGCCGTGTCATCGCATGGTGATCCGACTGAGCTTACGGCTGAAGATGCGAGAGAGATTGCAGCAGCATTGATTGCGGCAGCAGAGCAGATAGGTAACTCATCGAAGTAGGTTTTGTGAGGCACGACACTTTGTGGCCATCCATGCGCTGCCGCGAACCAATCCGGGCATTGTAGCTCGGTCCGAAAATCCACGCTTGCACCGTGCAAAGTCGTCGCTGAGCTTGGGGTCGTTGCCATCGTTGCATTGCGTGAGAATCACCTGGAAAGAAGATTCACCTCCCGAGCCTGTTGCGTCGCTCGATAAACTCGTTGACCGGCTCATGGAGCTGGCATCGAGCTCTTCCTCTAACCGCGCCCTTGGAGCCTTTCTTCAGCACGATGCTGGGGAGGAGTTAACCGTCTTTGTCGCAGTGGATCGGTGGTGGCTGCTTTGGACGCCCGCTGACTATGCCGACCACGGCACAGGTTCGTTCCATTCTGTCCAGAGTGCCAACAGTCTGCCCTTGCCGCAGGCTGAAGATTTGATTGCATGCTACCTGTTTGGCCATCACGGGGAATTGGACATGCGTGAGGCGGTTGACGCTTCAGCAGCCATTGCGACTATCACTGAGTTTTTTTCTTCCGCCGGACGTCCGGAAAGAGTGGTATGGATGCCCGATTGAGCACGAAACCCTCGCCGCTCCAGTGAACCACCCCGGAGCGGCGTAGGCCGGTTTGCAAATCTGCGCTTGCTCCGCCCAGAGTGGTCGCTGAGCAGGCGGGCCACGCGTGTCCCATGAAGCACCGCTTTCCAGACCACTTGACCTCGGCGCGACTTTTACTGCGCCGATTGCATCGCGACGATGCTGAGGCGTTGTGCGCTTATCGTTCCCTGCCCGAGGTGGCTCGCTATCAGTCCTGGAATTCCTTTGGCCCGGACGACGCAGCCCGTTTGATTGAGACACAGTCCACAGCGGAGCCTGACATTCCGGGGACTTGGTTCCAGTTGGCAATCGTCGAAGCAGCCACGGGCGGTGTCATCGGCGATTGCGGCCTGCACTGCCGGAAGGAGGACTCGCGCCAGATGGAGATTGGCATCACGTTGTCACCACAGCACCAAGGCCGCCGCTATGCCACCGAAGCGGTGGAGTGTCTGCTCGACTATCTCTTCGGCAGTCTGGGCAAGCATCGGGTGTTCGCGTCCACCGATGTGCTCAATCGTCCGGCAGCGGCGCTTTTTCGGCGATTGGGTTTTCGGCAGGAGGCTCATCTGGTCGAGAATCTGTGGTTCAAGGGCCAGTGGGGGAGCGAATACCTGTTTGCATTGCTGAAGCGTGAGTGGGAGGAGCGTCACTCCCAAAAAGCTGCAACGCCTGACCATGCGCTGCCGTTTCGGCAGGCTCAAGGCCCTGAGTCTATCGAAGGACAGCGACCGGCTCTGCGTGCCGCCCGCGACACGGGATTGGGGTCGTGAGGCGCTTCCGAATGCCTCCCGTAAATGCAGGCACAAAACGGATCATTCCGCGAACAAACGATGCCCATTCCACAATGACTGGACCGGATTCGCCGAACCCAGACGCTGCAGCGGGCAACTGGGTGTTGTAGCTCGGTTCGCAAGTCCGCGCTTGCACGGCCCAGAATGGTCGCTGAGCGTGGGGCGTTCCCATGCGTTACCCATTAGCGATTGCTGCTTTCTTGTCATTGGCCGCAATTGCTTGTGAGCGCAGTCCTCACGGAAAGCCTCCCCTCAAAGACGTCTCGCAGGAGAAATTGCACGATGACGCCACTGGCACTCTCAGCCTCACGACTCATTACACAGATGAACCTGTGATGGGACTACCCGTATGGCAGGTTTGGTGGAAAGCGACAGCTTCCGGCACTCCGACGGCGCTTTTCACGGTGGAGCGGGCTTTTCAGGAGTCCGAACCCGGGGCACCGACATTTGACAATTCCACTGGCGAACCCACACTCCACGACGGAGCGAGCAGCTACGTCTATTCGCTTCGACAGCGCGCCTTTATACGCAACTCGCATCCTCAATCGGTGTACGCTGGAGCTTATCAACGCTAACCCGCCGAACCATGCGCTGCGGCGAACCACTCTGGGCGGTGAAACTGGGGGGCGGCATCGTTCTCGGCGGATGGCTTTGTGTCCTCTCGCGTCCCAAGGGATAGCCTATGAACCCGCAACGCCATCATGCGCTGCAGCGCAGAGCCTGGCGCGGTAGGTGACTCCCGGTATGGGCAGGAAATTCGTCGTTCATAACGGTGTGAAAATGACTGAGGATTGGCCGGAAAAGATTCAGGCGGCTCAGTTGCTTACTCATTACACCATCACGGGTCAGAAGTATCCGCGGATACGTTTTGGTGACGAGGGGCATCAGGGATGGGGACAAAAGCCTTGCCTCGACTGCGGAGTTTTGAAGGGACAGTTTCACGTTCCCGATTGCGAGTATGAGAAGTGCCCCGCCTGTGGCGAGAGCCGTGCGGGAAACTGCCGATGCGACATAGAAGAGTTGCGCGACCCGGGCGAGGTCCCCGTGCTGCCATCCGGCTCGGCAAAGCGCCGCAAGCGAGACTTATTGGGCTGGATTTTCGTCGTTGTCTGCTTCCTGTTATTGTTGCGTGCCATTCTAATGTTGTTCGGAATATGACGCCGTCGCCTCACCAAGCGCTGCAGCGCTCCGCTGACGCGGCGGCTGCCGTTTCGACAAGCTCAAGGCCCAGAGGCTGCCGAGGGGCTCCCGACCTTCATCTTTGTCGCACCATGCGGCCGCCGCGCCGCTCCGGCGTGTGGCTGAACTTGGGTTCGTTCGGCGGCGGAGGCGGAGGTCTACCGATGAAGGTGTTCCTGTGCTCGCTTTGGACGTTGCTGACCATCCTGGCCGGTGCTGCCCAAGCGCAAGACTTGAGCAAGACCCCGCGAACCGTCGGCGATCAGCCGGCCTACGCGTCGAAGGAGCCGAGGTATTGCCTTCTCGTGTTCGGACCGAAGGCCGAGATACGCGTTTGGTTGGTGCTGGACCTGGCTTACGACCCGCTTCGGGAGAAGCCCAGCGAGGCCGACGCCCTGTATGCCGACCTGAACGGCGACGGGCACCTGACCGGAGCAGGGGAGCGTATCCCGGCGGCGGTGGTGACCAGGAAGAAGCCAGCCGAGTACATCGGCAGTTTCAAAACCTCCGAGTCCGAGCAGCATCTGCCCCGGTTCACCATCGGCGACGTGAAGAGTCGGGACGGAACTACCGTGTACCAGAACCTGGTCGTGGATGTCGGCTGGTTCATCGTCGGCCGCAAGGACCGCGAGGTATCAATTGCCGTGGACGTCCCTGGGTACGGCCGGCAGACGATCGGCGGAGAGCAGTTCTGGTTTGCCGACAGCCCGGCCAAGGCCCCGATCCTCTGGTTCGACGGAGCGCTCACGTTGCGGCTGGCCCCGTCCGGGCTGCTGCACCTGCCGGTGGACTACACCGGCAAGGAGCCGTCGCCGCCCTGGTACAAGGAGTTTCCGCTCGTCCGCGGCAAGTCCATGCCGCTGCGGGTGGAAGTCGGCACGGTCGGGCTGGGCCTGGGGACGTTCATCGCCATGCCCAACGACAAGCCACCGGCCGACATTCACCCGGTGGCGCAGGTCGTGTTCGCGCCCGCCGACTCGATGAAGCCGCCGATCGAGGTCACCGTCGTTCTCGACAAGCGGTGCTGCGGAACGCTGTTCCAGGGTTCCATCGCTGTGCCGGTGGAAGCGGCGCTCGGCAAGGCGAGAGTCACGCTCTCCTTCCCCGGCTGGCGGGACGGGAAGGTCGAGCCGGAAGTCGTGGAGGTGCAGGTGTCCGATGCGGACGCCCGGCCGAAAATCTTCCAGGAGCGGTAATGGCATGCAACGAATGAAACGCCTTCAGTTTTGGGGTCGCGATGTTGACGATGATCATTTATTGCTTCAGGCACTCGATGGCACGAAGACCGCCACCGCTGATCTTGCGCGAGATTGGCGTATTCCAATCGGCGAGTATGACGACGGGGGATACGTGGCCGGAGACATCGTCGAGGTGTACGACCTGCGCGGAAGGCTCCGTGGCCACATTCGCGTTACTGAGGTTTACGAGACGACCTTCGGTTGCATCCCGGAGAAGCTTTGGCGAGGGGAGGTCTGCACCAGTGCCGAGGATTTTCGACGCGGGCACCGCGCCTGTTGGTCTGCCGAGACGCTAACGGACGATACGCGCATCATCGGATGTCATTTTGAGTTGGTAAAGATCGAGAGATGACGCGGAAGCCGTCCGTTCGATATGTTGCTTCAATTCCGCAAGCATGACGGTGTGACGGAGGAGATCGAAGTTTTGCGGAGTGGCTTTGCCTGCGAGATCGTCAGCGCCTTCGATTGGGACGCGGAGCGTCGCCGTTTTGAGCAACTCGCAGAGTCAGAGGGTGAGAGCTATCTTCCGAGCATTGCCTTCACTGACGATGCTAGGTGCTTTTGCCCGGGGCCTGAATGCGGAGCACCTTCGGGTTGGATTGCGGGGCGAAGATCTTGACGGTGATGGTCATGCCTGGCTTGAGGGTCTGGATGTAGGCCACATCGTCGGGATGAGGATAACCGACGCCGTCCTTCTTGGGCATTCGCACTCCGATGGTGAGCTGCTTGCCAACCAAGGGGGCATTGTCTTTGAGAGCGCTGGAAGCGGGGTCGAATTCCGCCCTGGCGATCGCCAGGACAAATTGCCGGCCATCGGCTTGCGCGGATTTGACTTCGCCGGTCACTTCGCCTCGGAAGCCGGCGACTTCCGCGACATTCTCCGCTTCATCGGCTACCACCGCGCGCGCGAGCGCCAAAAGGAGAACCGCGACGACTGAGGCGCATCGCCGGAACAAACGGCGAAAGCTTCCCATGGCCCGGGCCATCTGGAGTGGAACTGTCGTGGCGCTGGGGATGGATGCTGCATGGAGGGGGGGCATGGTGGCAATCAGGGCTGAAGTTGGTGTGGCGCTCAAGGATAAAGGTCGATCCCGTATTCTGGAATGACTCCATGTTTGGGCGGCAAGCTTGGTCGCCGCAATAGAATGGTGTAATAGTTCGATCATGAACCGCCGCGCCTTCTTCTTCCTCCTCAGCGGCTGCTGTGTCGCTGTATTCTGCGCGAACGTGGCCACAGCGGATGAGCCGGTTTTGTTGACGCGTGAATGGAAGCTGCCTCCGACGGGAATGCCTGTGGTTAAACTGAGCCCATTGCCAGCCGAGATAGAGCTGAAGCTTGCCGAGCGTGAGAAAAACAGCAAAGACTGGCTAATCTCAGGAGGGACCGCGGTACCTGGCACTCGATCAGCGAATTATATCCAAAAGACCAACCGGCTAATCGTCCGCGACACCGAGGTGCACATTCAAGAAATCGACGCCGCGATCGAAAAGGCCTGGCGCGAGTATCGCGCTTCGGAAGCGAAGAACACGAAGTAGGGAGTTTTCTTTCCTGGTGAACGCTGAAGTTGCGAATAATGAATTGAGGCGACTTGCAAGCCTATGAGTTTATACACTGCCATCGTCTTCACGCCGAGGGATCGCACCTGGGTCGCGCCGCCGGAGCTGATCCGCGGCATTGCAGTGTTGCTCGGCGTGCGGACGTTCGATCATTTCTCCGTTTATCACGAGGTCTCGAGTGACTCAGGGCTCGACGACGACGAGCGCTACGAGCGGATCATTTCCGGACAGAAGATACCCATCGAGGAAGGTCTCGGCAGGCTCCGTGCGGATCGAGGATATTGGACGCACATGATGTTTCCCTACGCGGACTTCATGAAGTGTCTGATGGCTGAGGTGGCTGCGGCTCTACCCGAATCTCTCTCCCGCGACTTCGCGCCTTGGGACACATCCTTCTACAGCGGCCACTGGGCCATTCAATCGTACGACGACGGCACGCTGACCGACAGCGGGGTTTGTGCGTTTAAGATGAGCGCCAATGGCCGCCCGTCTGACTCAGCTGCATACCTGAAGAGTTTTCTGGAGGTCGAAGGCGTCAAAAAACTCCAAGGGCAACTGGAAGCCCTTTCCAATCAACCATGGACTGCCGTGATCGATTTGACCTGACGGTCCGAGGCAGCGATGGAGCGCGGCGGGCAGCCTCCGCGCGGCGGTTGCGGATCGCGTGCGGACCATCGCCGGTGAGGGGGAACGGTGTTGAATAACTGTTAGCGAAAGTGTTCGAAAGGCGCTGGAAGATGGTGGTTTCCGGCTCGACGCGACCGGAGAAATGGGCGCAATATTTCCGTTGAGAAAGGCGGTCACCATGAGTGCAGAACTAACGCCCCATCATCATCCTCATCCTCCGACGATCGCAGAGCAGATCGATGTCATCGAATGCACGATCGCGGATTTGCGCGAATCGTTCGAATGCCGGGATGACGACGATGAAAGCGAAATCACCGATCCTGAAATTGTGCATCTCGTCAAGTGCCTGCAGGCGACGCGTTTTTTGCTGATGCGTTCGCTGCCGGTGGAGGAGTGATGGAGGGAGGTGATGGGTTCCCGGTATTAGTTGTTGTTCGCTGCCGCGACCACCCCCCGCATTTCGCGGGGCTCGCTGGCGGGAGACCTCTCGCTCCGCTCGAGTGCTGGTTATTAGTTCCTGGTTGCCGGCGCGGCGAGATGGAAATTACGAAGGGTTGCGTGGGGGGCTTCACTTCGCGTGCGCGCGTGTCATACAAATACCGGAATTCGGCACTACGGTCGGAACCATTCCGTCCACCAAGCCCCCCAATGAACTATATCGCTCGCAGGATTGCCCTGTTGCTGCTTTGTCTCGTCGCCGCCTGGGCGCAGGCCGGTGATATTCCGGCCAAGCCGCTCGCGGAGAAAGGCGCGCTTGTTTTTGCCGACGATTTTGCGACCGATCGTTTCGGCAGCGTGTGGACGGAACGCATCAAGAGCGCGGGCGTGGAGAACGGCGTGATGTTTGGGCGCCAGACCACGACCGAGCACGGGTCGGTGGCGAGCGCGAAGCTCGACCTTCCGGACGGCGACCTGATCTGCGAATGCCGGGTGCAGTTTGAGCGGAATGTGACGGTGGCTTTCAGCTTCGATGATATGAAATACCCCGGCTCGGTCGCCGGCCATATCGCGCGTGTCACGCTGGAACAGCAACTGGTGAAGCTGCATGATGACAAGGACGGCGCGATGAACCGCAAGCTGGGCGAGCTGAAGAAATCCGAGGACGCGGCCACAAAAGCCGGCGCGGAGGAGGAGATCAAACGGCACACCACGATGGTGCCAATGAAGCTAGCCACGCAGGCGTGGCATGCCCTGAGCATTGAGATTGCCGGCGACCAAATGCGCGTGACGCTCGATGGAACACCGGTTGGCTTCCTCAAATCGCCCGGGCTGACTTACGAAAAGAAGCTCGATCTCAAGATCAGTGTCAGTGGCAAACAGGCCCTGGTCGACGATCTGCGGGTCTGGTCGGTGAAGCGGTGAGGCTCGACGCCGCATGAGGGAGCATCCAACAGCGATTCGAAGTGATCGCGAGAAACGATGTGATATGTCACCACACCAGCCGGCCATCTCGCAAGGTGCGTCCCAGGACTTCCACTGCCGCATTGGTGTTGATGCGGACATAGGCAGTCTGGGTCGAAGGCGAATTTACGCGAGTCGGGACGCTGAATAGCCATCCTTTGCCAGCTTCAGGAATCACGACCTTCTTGCGGCGAGTCGAGTTTCCACTGGTGCTGGCGAGATACTCGCCTTCGCGCCACCCGAATTTCAGAATGACAATTTCACCTCCGCCGACCGCCGGGAGGTCGACCAGGTCGATCGTGCGAACCTTGGTCAAATCGACTTCCTCAGCGACTGCGACCGCCGAGGCCAACGCCAGACCCACGGCAAGCAATAGGGTTCTCAGGGCTCTCATGTAGGGAACCGTGACCACGCCCACGGTACAGTCAAGCCAACAGCGGATGTGAGCTTTGTGTTCGTTGGATCGCGGTGTCGCTAGCTAGATGAACCGATGAAGATCAATTTTCCCGGATTTGCAGACGGAAGAACTGTTTCTCCCCGAGCCGGGGGCCGGTGATGGTGATGGGGCCGCCGGCGACGGGGAGGCCGGCGTTGCCGGGAACGTCCCAAAGAGTCCAGGTTTGCAGGTCGGTGGAGGTCTCGACCTGGCAAGTGCGATTGGCGGGGAGGGTGAAGGTGACGGCGATGTTGGGGCCGGGCAGGGCGAGTTGGGTTGTTTGGAAGCTGGAGCCGCTCAGCGGATTGGTGCCGGTGAGGAACTCGTGCTGGTTCGAGCGGCTGTCGCTGTCGGCGTCGAAGCCGGGCTCGCTCTCGGGACTGTTGGATGAGCCAAATTGCGCGAGGCGCCATTGGGCGTAGGTCTGTCGCGAAGGGAGCGAGGAAGTGATCCATTCGGTGAGCAAGCCGATCGCGCTTTGATCGAGTTCGTTGCTGCCGAGGGGCGGCATGCGGGTGAAGCCGTTGGTGACGGCCACGCGGTTCAGGACGATGGAATGCGTGGTGTCGCCGGGAACGATGAGACGGTTGAGCGGGTTACCGCCGTTTTGCGTGGCGGCGCCATTGATGAGGAGGGTTTGCGCGAGGGTGAGATCCGGGCGTCCGTCCCAGCTCGGGGAGGCGACGGGCCCGCCGGCCTGGTGGCAATTCGCGCAATTCACCGCCAGGTAGGAACGCACGCGCGCCTCGACCGGGAAGTTGGTTTCGTCCGGGCGCAGGTGGCGCGGGAGCAGGTTCACGGGGTCCGGTGTGTTCGCGAAATATCCCGCTTGCTGGAGCAGATGAATCTGGTTGCCGTTGAAGCCGTGGATATCGCCGATGAGGTTGAGTTGGCGCGTGTTGAAGGACAGCGCGTGGCCGGCTGCCGGGTTGTGGCAGGAGAGGCACTCGGCGCGGCTGGGAATTCGGTAATGCTGCGCGCGCGGCACGCCGTTCTCTACGACGTCGATATCGAAACTCTCGCCGCCGTCGGCGACGAGCGTGGCTTCGGTCTGCGCGGCGTTCCATCGGTAGCTCACGCCGTAGCTGCCCGTGGCATTCTTCACGAGGAGCCGGGTCTCGATGCGTTGTGATGTGGCGGGATTGCCTCGTGTGGTTTCGAGATCGAAATGCTTCACCCAGATGGTCCCGTCGGGGTAGGTCCACGCGCCCTCGCGCGCCCACGCCATGGCGCTCACGGCGTCGGGGACGATGAACCAGCGGCGCTTGATCGCGTAGTCGCTCCAGAAGGAGAGGTTCGGCGTGTAGGGGAGCAGGCCCGGCGCGGGGGAAAGCGTGGTCACGTCGGTAAAGAGACCCGTGGCGCTGAGCGTGAGGGGGAAGTTGCCGCCCGCGCCGGCGACGAGCCGCTGGATGCGGGCATCGCCGAGATCCACCATCAACACGTCGCCGTTCGACGGATCGGCGCCGAAGGCCGTGATGCCGGCGTTGCCGGTGATCCGCTGCACGTTTACCTGGGCGCCATTGCGCCGGAGAGACCAGATGTGTCCGTCGACGTAGTCCGCGAAGACATAGGCGCCCGCAAGGTCGGGCAGATTCGTGCCGCGATACACGATGCCACCGGTGACGCTGTGCCCCTGGTATTCGCCGTTGTTGCCGGTGACGTATTCGTAAAGCGGATTGGTGGAGGTGAAGCCGGGAAGCGCTTCGCCCGCATTCGGCCCGGCGATATTGCCTTCGCGCCAGGACCAGCCGAAGTTTGCGCCGTTGGTGGCAAGGTTGATCTCCTCGCGCGCGATCTGGCCGACGTCGCCGACCCAGATTTCACCGGTGGGCGGGTCGATGGAGAAGCGGAATGGATTCCGCAGACCGACGCTGAAAAATTCGGTGCGTACATTGGCCGCGGGAATATTCACACCGTTGAAAGTGACGTTGGGATTCGCGGTCACGAATGGATTGTCAGCAGGCACCGAGTAATTGGCGACGCCGCCGGGGCGCGGGACACTGGCATGAAGGTTGGGCTCGGGATTGCCGGGGCGCTTGTCCACGTCGAGGCGCATGAGCGCGCAATGAAAATCGAGGTCGATGCGCTGACCGTAGCGGCGCGAATCGTTCTGGCCTCCGCCGTCGCCAGCCGAGACATATAGATAGCCGTCGTTGCCGAAGTGCATGTCTGTGCCGAGGTGAAATCCATTTGGATCCAGTTGCTGGATGAGCACTGTCTCGCTCGCGGTGTCGGCCACCAATGGATTGGACCCCGGCACCATGTTGAAGCGCGACACGCGGTAGTAACTCTGTCCACCCGCGGCGACGCAGTACCAGACGAAGAATCGCTGGTAACCCACCTCCGAGGGATTCGCGTGCTGTGGATGGAACGCCATGCTCATCAGGCCGCGGTCCACGTTCGTCAACAGCGTCTCGCCGCGCGAGGTGCAGAGCGCCGCGAGGTCGAGGAAAGTCGACGGCGTTGCCGGTGCGGAGACGTTCGCGATCATGCGGATTTGGCCACCGCGCTGGACGACGAAGAGCCGCTGGGTATTGCCCGGCATCGTGGCCATGTTCACGGGTTGATTGAAGGTGATCGAACCGAAGGCGGCCTGTGTGGTGTAGTTGGTGACCGGTGGCGTGGCAGGCACGTTCAGCGTGGTGTTAGGAATGCGCAATGAAGTGGCGAACGTGAGTGTGACCGTGGTCTCCGCCGACGCGCCGCCGAGGCCGCTGACCCGGTAGGTAAAGGTGTCACCCGAGGGCGCCCCGGCCGTGTGAGTGTAGAGAATCTGTCCGTTGCTCACCACGGCGGTGCCGCTGGCCGGGGCCGTGACAACGACGAGAGTTCCGGCGTCGAACACTCCCGTGTCGTTTGCCAGCACGTTGACACGCACTTTCTGGCCATGGTGCAGGGTTGCCGTGTCGGGCTGAGTGGAAGGCGCCGCCGGACTCGGGCCGACGGCGTAGCTGGCGCTCACCTCCACCGCGCTGAAGGCGTGATCGTAGATGCGCACTTCGTCATAGGCGGCGTTGGTGGTGGAGTTGCCCGACCACTGCGAGCGGCCGAGCCAGTTGTTCACGTCCTCGATCGAGCTGAGCGGAAACGGGGTGCTGCCGGTGCCGACGAGTGCGCCATTGCGGTACCAGGCGGTCGTGCAAGTCGCGCCGTTGCCCTGCACGACGATGACGTAGTGGTAGGTGGTGCCGGCGGTGGTCGGGAGGGACGATTGGATATTCGATTGAAAACCGCCGTCGATCATCACCACCTGGAGCTGGGTGTTGAGGTTCAGATCGCGATTGAGCGAGCAGCCGAGCAGATCGCTCCCGATGGAATTCGGGCCGCCGGCGGAATTGCCCGTCCATTCGCCTGGCGCCCCAAGCCCGTCGCCCGCGATGTTCATGCGCCCGAATTCGAAAAGCGGCTGGTAGTTTCGCGCGGCGATGGGTGCGGCCCAGACCTCGACGGTGATGCTGGTTTTCGAGGACACGATGCCGTTGGGGAGATCGAGGTAGGCGGAGATCGTCGAATTGGGGCTGGCGCAGGTCGTGGTGCCCGGAAGTGTAATCCGCGAGCCGTCGAGCGTCGCGCCCAAGCCCTTCACCACCATGGGCATGCCCGAAATCGAATCGGTGAAGATGGTTCCCGCCGGGGCCGGACCGGCGGCCTGGTTGAAAGACCAGCGATGGACCAGACCGGCATGGAGGAACCCGGTCCAGAGTAACAGGACGGCGCCGAAGAGGAGGACTTTTCTCAGGAACAGGGGACAGTTCATCAAGGGAGCTATACGCAGAGGCCAGGCCACCCGTTACAGCCGGTGAGGAGGGATGGAGGAAGGGGGAAAAGGAGCAGGCCCCCGCCGCTCCATCGCTCCACCCCTCCCCGCGATTCCCGATTGGATTTCCCGAAGGGTTACGGCTAGGTCTCCCTATGCTTTCCCCGCTTCTCCATGCCTGAGACTGACCGCCGACTGGCGCGGGTGCGCAGTGTCTTCGAGGCGGCCCTGGCCGGTGAGAAGCCGGGAGCCTGGGCGCCGCCGGCGCCGGAGGCCCTCGCGCGGCTCTTTCCGGCGTATGATGTCGAGGAATTACTTGGCCGGGGCGGCATGGGCGCGGTTTACCGGGCGCGGCAGAAATCGCTCGAGCGACCCGTGGCGATCAAGCTGCTGCCCTTCGAACTCGGGGTGCGCGAGGACTTTGCGGAGCGCTTCCGCCGTGAAGCCGCGGCGCTCGCCCGCCTGAACCATCCGAACATCGTCGCCGTCCACGACTTTGGGCAGGCGGACGATGGGCACTTCTTCATGGTCATGGAATATGTGGATGGGACCGATCTCGCGGCGCGGATGCGCGACGGCCCGGTCCCACCCGAGGAAGCCCTGGCCATTGTGCGGCAGGTGTGCGACGCGCTGGAGTTTGCGCACGCGCATGGTGTGGTCCATCGGGATATCAAGCCGGGGAATATCCTGCTCAGCGCCGCGGGCCGGGTCAAAGTCACGGACTTCGGAATTGCGCAACTCGCCGGCGATGAGCCCCGCACCGCCCTCACTGTGACGGGCACGTTCCTGGGCACGCCGGAATACGTTGCCCCCGAGCAGATGCGACCCGCGGCCGCGGTCGATCATCGCGCGGACATCTTCAGCGTCGGCGTGATGTTGTACGAATTGCTCACCGGGCAACTGCCGCGCGGGGTCTTTCGTCCCCTGGGCCAGATCGTGCCGGCCGCCCGCGGACTGGACCGCGTCATCACCCGGGCCCTGCAGAGCGAACCTGGAGCGCGGTATGCCAGCATCGCCACGATGCGCGGCGAATTGGTTGGCCCCCGCAGGGCCGCGCATCACGCGCTGCTTCGCTTCCTCAGCGTCGCCGGTGTGGTCATGTTCCTCGCCATTCTCGGCGTCTCGATTTTCTTTTGGACAACGAAAAAGAAATCCCCGCCGGCGGCGCCAGTGGCCTTCGTGAACAGCCTCGGCCAGCGATTCGTTCCCGCCGGCACGCCGGGTGTCCTTTTCGCGACACAGCAGGTCCGCGTGCGGGATTTTGAAGCATTCGTCCGGTCGACGAAGATGTGGCCCGGCGAGGCCATCATGGTCAATTTTACCGGCGGGTCTGAAGGCTGGCAGCTCGAGCGCTACGCCTGGAACAATCCCGGCTTCCCGCAAACCGCGGAGCATCCCGTCGTCGGGATTTCGCAATACGACGCAACCGCGTTTTGCGAATGGCTCACGGAGCACGAACGTAAATCGGGTCGCATCCGCTCCGTAGATTTCTACCGCCTTCCCACGGACACGGAATGGAGCGTGGCTTTCGGGCTCGACGCGGATGCGCATGATCCCGCGGGCGTTTTCGTCTGGAGCGGCAAGTTTCCGCCCCCTTCCGCAGCAGGGAACTTCGCCGGGGAGGAACTGCGCGAGGACGCACGGTTCGCCCAATTTCCGGTGATCGCCGGGCATCGCGATCCGTACCCCTTCACCGCGCCCGTGGGATCATATCCGCCGAATGCGTACGGTCTTTATGACTTCGGCAGCAACGTCACGGAATGGCTGGACAGCGATGATCCCAATCGCGCCCGGATGCGCGGCGCGAACTGGTGGGACTCGAGCGAAGCCTCGTTCGATGCCGGCTTCCGGCGCACCCACCCGAGATCGATGCGCGCGTTTACGTCGGGATTCCGCCTTTCCAGCACAGTGGGATCCGAAGCTTGGAATTCACGTGACTTGAAGTCGCGGCC